>Ga0272444_10000052_pt1 | contig 152043 bp, 135 predicted proteins | sample SSMForm13_FD_201033 | JGI IMG/M metagenome (GOLD analysis project Ga0272444, IMG submission 201033) | Marine sediment archaeal communities from Little Sippewissett salt marsh, Falmouth, MA, United States - SSM-Form-13 | ecosystem: Environmental > Aquatic > Marine > Wetlands > Sediment ...
CTGCTGGACGGGGCGATTGAAACCGGCGGCCGGCAATCCTTGCGACGACGGATTGCCTCCGGCTTTGGCGCCGGCTGGTGGTTCGGCTTCGGATATTTCCTGGCCGGCCTGTGGTGGATCGGCAGCGCCTTTCTGGTCGAGGCCGACCGGTTTGCCTGGATGATGCCTTTTGCGGTTCTGGCCATGCCGGTGGGGCTCGCGCTCTTTACCGGCGCGGGCGTTGCGCTCGCCGCGCTGTTCTGGAACGACCGCTGGAGCAGGGTCCTGGCCCTGGCCCTGGGGCTTTCCCTGTCGGACTGGGTGCGCGGCCATGTTCTGACCGGATTTCCCTGGAACGGGTTCGGCTATGCCTTCTCAGAGCCCCTGATCCTGGCGCAGACGGCGAGCCTGACCGGGGTCTATGGGTTGAGCTTTCTGGCGGTCCTGATCTTCGCCCTGCCGGCGGTTCTGGCCGATCCCAAACCGCTCCGCGCCCGTCTTGCCGGCCTCGTCGGGTCTTTCGCTCTCCTCGCGGGGATGGCGGTCTTCGGTCTTGTTCGCCTGGACCTTGCCAGGGATCCCGGTGTCACCGAGGTGGATGTTCGCATCGTCCAGCCGGCCATCGCCCAGGCGGAGAAGTGGGTGCCGGAAAACAGGGACTGGATCTTCGACACCTATCTGGATCTCACCCGCAATCCGCTCGGAGGGACCGCCCGTGTCGGGCATGACCGGCTGATCGTCTGGCCCGAAAGCGCCGTGCCCTTTCTGCTGACCCGTGAGCCGGGAGCGCTGTACCGGATCTCGCAGGCCCTGACACCCCAGAGCGAACTTGTCACCGGTGCGATCCGGTTCGAGCAGTCAAGCGAGGGGCCGGCTTACTACAACAGCGTCTATCTGATCGGCCCGGACGGCGAGGCCCGCGATGTCTACGACAAGGTCCGGCTGGTCCCCTTCGGCGAATATCTGCCCTTGCGGGCGCTCCTCAGCCGGCTGGGGCTGGAGCAACTCGTCGATCTTCCGGGCACCTTCCACTCCGGCCTGCGCCACCGCGTCATGGTGCCGCGGATGGCCCCGTCGTTCCTGCCCCTGGTCTGCTACGAGGCGATTTTTCCGGATTTCGCGGGGGCCTCGCAGGACCGCCCCGGTTTCCTGCTGAACGTGACCAACGACGCCTGGTTCGGCGACACGCCGGGGCCCTATCAGCATTTCGCCCAGGCGCGGATGCGCGCGATCGAGCAGGGCCTTCCCCTTGTGCGGGCGGCAAACACCGGAATTTCCGCGCTGGTCGACGCCAGGGGGCGGGTCATCGAGGCGCTGCCGCTCATGTCCAGAGGCGTGATCGACGGCAGGATGCCTGTGCAACTGCCTCCGACGATTTACGCAAGGTATGGCGACGTGATCTTCGGATTATTTTCAATTTTAAGTTTTGTTTTACTTTCAAAACATCGATACAACCCGGGTTCGCGTAAAAATTGATTTTTCTGCTTGGGCAATGTGAATACCTTGTGATACAACCGTGACATTGCTTCGGATGACGAAGCGCGGTGAAGCGTGCTTGCAGTGCTGGCAACACTTTGACCAGGTGCGCGGGGGTAGGTGCTTGTTCATCCGTTCAACATGGAGAACTTGGCGGGAATCCGCCGGTTAATACAAGAAAGACCAAAGACCCATGCCCAGCAAAAAAGCACCAAATCCGATTGATGTACATGTTGGAAGCCGGGTTCGGCTTCGCCGCATGATGCTTGGAATGAGCCAGGAAAAGCTCGGAGAAAGCTTAGGCATCACTTTCCAGCAGATTCAGAAATACGAAAAAGGCACGAACCGGATCGGCGCGAGCCGCCTTCAGCACATTGCCACGATCCTCAAGGTGCCGGTTGCGTTCTTCTTCGAGGATGCTCCGGGAACGCCGGACGAAGCCGAGGGCTTTGGCGAATCTCAGCCCACCTCCTACGTGGTCGATTTCCTGTCCTCTTCCGAGGGCCTGTCCCTCAACAAGGCCTTCGTCCGCATCGAAGACCCCAAAGTCCGTCGCAGAATCGTGGATTTGGTCCGTTCTTTGGCCGGTGACGACTAAGAAATGCGGCTTCGCGCTTGACGCGGGGAAAAACTTTCAGGATTGATGCGCATTGAAGCGGCGAGTGTATTCGCCGCTTCAGTCATATTCATTCCCAGAAGGACGATAGCCAATGGCCCGTCAAGATTATCTCTTCACCTCTGAATCCGTGTCGGAAGGACATCCGGACAAGGTCTGCGACCGGATTTCCGATACCGTTGTCGATGCATTTCTGGCCGAAATGCCCGAGGCGCGCGTTGCCGCGGAAACCCTCGCAACCACGAACCGGATCGTGATCGCCGGCGAAACCCGCGGCCCGAACACGCTGACGAAGGAATACATCGCGCATCTGGCGCGCATGGCGGTGAAGGATATCGGTTACGAGCAGGAAGGCTTCCACTGGGAGACCTGCGACGTCGCGGTTCACCTGCATGCCCAGTCCGCCCATATCGCCCAGGGTGTCGACGCGGCCGACAACAAGGATGAGGGCGCGGGCGACCAGGGCATCATGTTCGGCTACGCCTGCCGCGAGACGCCGGAACTGATGCCGGCGCCGATCCTCTATTCCCACAAGATCCTGAAGACCCTCGCCGAAGCCCGCAAGTACGGCAATGCCGGCGTTCTGGGCCCGGATGCGAAGAGCCAGGTCACCGTCCGCTACGAAAACGGCAAGCCGGTGGAAGTCACCTCCATCGTGCTGTCGACCCAGCATCTGGATGCCTCCATGACCTCCGACGATGTGCGCAAGGTTGTCGAGCCCTACATCCGCGAAACGCTTCCGGCCGGATGGGTCACCAATGACACCGTGTGGCACGTCAACCCGACCGGCGCCTTCGTCATCGGCGGTCCGGACGGCGACTGCGGCCTGACCGGCCGCAAGATCATCGTCGACACCTACGGCGGGGCCGCGCCCCACGGCGGCGGCGCCTTCTCCGGCAAGGATCCGACCAAGGTGGACCGTTCCGCGGCCTATGCCGCGCGCTATCTCGCCAAGAACGTCGTTGCCGCGGACCTCGCCGAGAAGTGCACGATCCAGCTGTCCTACGCCATCGGCGTCGCCGATCCGCTGTCGGTCTATGTCGACCTGCACGGAACCGGCAATTGCGACGAGGCCAGGCTCGAGAAAGGCCTGCGCGAAGTCATGGGCCTGACCCCGCGCCGGATTCGCGAGCACCTGAAGCTCAACAACCCGATCTACGCCCGCACCGCCGCTTACGGCCACTTCGGCCGCGACCCGGATGCCGACGGCGGCTTCTCCTGGGAAAAGACGGATCTGGTCGAAGCCCTGCGGACCGTTGCAGGCTGACGCCTGTCCCGACAACGACGATGGAAAGTGTTCCGCCGGCCCGTACCAGGGCCGGCGGATCAATCTGAGCCAAGCCATGACCGATCGATACGAAGGCGCTTTTTTCGGCCGGCGCAAGGGCAAGCCGCTCAGTCCCCGTCGCACCGCGCTGATGGAAAACGAACTGCCCCGCCTGGGCCTCGATCTGACCGCCCCGCCGCCGGAGGATCTCGCCCGGCTGTTCGACACGCCGGTGCGCGAAATCTGGCTTGAGGTGGGTTTCGGCGGCGGCGAGCACCTGCTGCATCGCGCCCGCGAGAACCCGGACGTCGGTTTTATCGGCGTGGAGCCCTTCATCGGCAGCATGGCGAAAGCGGTCAGCGCGATCGTGACCGGGGGGATCGGAAACATCCGCCTTCACGACGACGATGCCGTCGACGTTCTCGACTGGCTGCCCGCGGCCTCGCTCGATCTTGCCTACCAGCTCTATCCGGATCCCTGGCCCAAGAAGCGCCACTGGAAGCGCCGCTTCGTCAATGCGAACAACCTGGATCGCTACGCCAGGGTGCTGAAGCCGGGCGCCGAATTCCGCTTCGCCAGCGATATCGACACCTATGTGGACTGGACCCTGCGCCATTGCCACGATCATCCGGCTTTCGAATGGACCGCCGAATGCGCCGACGACTGGCGCAGGCCCTGGGCCGGCTGGCCCGGCACGCGCTACGAGGCGAAGGCCCTGCGCGAGGGCCGGGTTCCGCGCTATTTGACTTTCCGCCGGTCCGCCACCATTTAGACTTTGGGTTTCCCCTTGCGTTTTGCTGTTGTTTGACGGTATACAGTCGCTGTTTCACCTCAGTCGGCTCATATGGCGGTATTGAGAGTGGGCCCGCAGGGGACCCGCTCTTTTTTGCATACAGGGCTTTCTGGGACTTATCGGCGACAGGCCGCGATCGCGCGCCGTCCGCCGGTTTTCATCCCGGATCCTTCGGGGATACGGGAGACGGCAGGAGCAGGGTTTGAGCGCACACGAGGCAAGAATAGTAACGGAACAGGGCCTGGATGCTCGCGTGGCCGCTATTGTGGAGCCGGTGATCGAGGATCTCGGCTACCGGCTCGTGCGCACCATGATCAGCGCGACCAACGGCTGCACGCTGCAGATCATGGCCGAACGGCCCGACGGTACCATGACGGTCGAGGACTGCGAGACCATCAGCCGGGCGGTTTCGCCCGCCCTCGACGTGGAAGACCCGATCAACCGGGCCTATCACCTGGAGATTTCCTCTCCGGGGATCGACAGGCCGCTTGTCCGCGCCGGCGACTTCGAGCGCTGGGCCGGCCATGAGGTGAAGATCGAGCTTGCCGTGATGCTCGATGGCCGCAAGCGGTTCCGCGGCACGCTTCTGGGCGTGAAGGACGCAACGGCGCTTGTCCGCCTGGCGGATGTCCGCAAGGGCGAACAGGACACATTCGAACTGCCTCTGGAAGACATCGGCGAAGCCAAGCTGGTGCTGACGGACGAACTGATTACTGCTGCGCTGAAAGCGGAAAAGGCGGCTCTGGCCGCCCGGGGGGCGCAGTTGGAAGAAGAAAGCAAGGCCAACTGAGGAAGGTCTGCCAAGCAGGGCTTTCCGACTAAACAGAAGCGCGTCAAGCGGAAGATGAGACGCGCAAGAGGAGTGGATTGAATGGCTATCAGCGCGAACCGGCTGGAATTGCTGCAAATCGCCGACGCGGTTGCCAGGGAGAAGTCGATTGACCGCAACATCGTGATCACCGCGATGGAGGATGCGATCCAGAAGGCTGCCCGGTCCCGGTATGGCACCGAGACGGAAGTGCGTGCCGAGATCAATGCCAAGACCGGTGAAATCCGTCTCCAGCGCCTGCTGCAGGTCGTCGAGGCGGTCGAGAATGTCTCGACCGAAATCTCGCTCGACGACGCGCGCGCCAGGAACCCGGAAGCCAATCTGGGCGATTTCATTGCCGAGCCGCTGCCGCCGCTCGACTTCGGCCGCATTGCGGCGCAGTCCGCCAAGCAGGTGATCGTGCAGAAGGTGCGCGAGGCGGAACGCGACCGCCAGTACGAGGAATTCAAGGACCGTGTCGGCGAAGTCGTCAACGGCGTGGTCAAGCGGGCCGAATACGGCAACGTCATCGTGGACCTCGGCCGGGGCGAGGGCATTGTCCGCCGCGACGAGCTGATCCCGCGCGAAGTCTTCCGCACCGGCGACCGTATCCGCGCCTATATCTACGATGTGCGCCGCGAGCAGCGCGGGCCGCAGATCTTCCTGTCGCGGACCCATCCGCAGTTCATGGCGAAGCTGTTCGCCCAGGAAGTGCCGGAAATCTACGACGGCGTCATCGAGATCAGGTCCGTTGCCCGTGATCCGGGATCGCGCGCCAAGATCGCGGTGATCTCCAAGGACAGCTCCATCGATCCGGTCGGCGCCTGTGTCGGTATGCGCGGCAGCCGCGTCCAGGCCGTGGTCGGCGAACTGCAGGGCGAGAAAATCGACATCATCCCGTGGAACGAGGATCCGGCGACCTTCATCGTCAACGCGCTCCAGCCGGCCGAGGTCGCCAAGGTCGTCCTCGACGAGGACGCGGAACGCATCGAGGTGGTCGTTCCCGACGAACAGCTTTCCCTGGCAATCGGCCGCCGCGGTCAGAACGTGCGTCTGGCGTCCCAGCTCACCGGCTGGGCCATCGACATCATGACCGAGCAGGAAGAATCCGAACGCCGCCAGAAGGAATTCCAGGAGCGCTCGCAGCTCTTCATGGATGCCCTCAACGTCGACGAGATGGTTGGCCAGCTGCTGGCGACCGAAGGCTTTACCTCCGTGGAGGAAGTGGCCTATGTCGAGCTGGACGAAATCGCCATGATCGAGGGTTTCGACGAGGAAACGGCGGAAGAGATCCAGGCCCGTGCCCGCGATTACCTGGAGGAGCTGGAAGCGAACCTGGACAAGGAGCGCACCGAACTCGGCGTCTCCGACGATCTGCGCTCCATCGACGGCATGACCACCGCCATGATGGTCGCTCTTGGAAAAGACGGCATCAAGACCATGGAAGACCTTGCCGGCTGTGCGGCGGACGATCTGGTCGGCTGGACCGAGCGCAAGGACGGTGAAACCAAGCGGTTTGAAGGTTCCTTGAGCGGTATGGACCTGTCCCGTGCCGAAGCCGAGGCCATGGTGATGTCGGCGCGCGTGGCGGCCGGCTGGATCACCGAGGAAGAACTGGCGGCCATGTCCGCCGAGGGCGAGGAAGAGGAAGCCGGGGAACTCGAAGAGGCCGAAACGGAAGCGGCGCCCGCGGGCGCGATCCTGAACGGCTGATCGGGCCGAGCGAAGGCAATCCGGCCGGAGAGAGTGCGTGCCCAAGAAGAACGAACCGACGGAACGGCAATGCGCCGTAAGCCGCAAGGTGCTGCCGGTGGATCGTCTGATACGCTTCGTTCTCGACCCGGAAGGCCGGGTGGTGCCGGATTTGAAACGCAGGCTCCCCGGCAGGGGGGTCTGGATTACCGCGGCGCGCGACGTCGTCCAGGCCGCGGAAAAGGAGAAGAAACGGGTTTTCGGCAGGGGCTTCAAATGTGAAGCCCGGGTTGAACCGGGACTTGCGGAGCAGATAGAAGCTCTCATGGAAAAAAACGCCCTGCAGGCGTTGTCCATGACCCGCAAGGCCGGTGGGCTGATAACCGGTTTTTCGAAAGTGGAAGCGGCTCTGCGGCGGGACGAGGTCGCCGGGCTCATCCATGCCTCGGATGCTGCCGAGGATGGAATTCGAAAGCTGACGGCGGTGGCCGCCAGCCGATTTGATACTGCAAACGGACTTTCCGTCGTCCGTTTGTTCGATTCGACTCAATTGGATTTGGCATTGGGTCGGTCAAATGTGATACATGCTGCACTGCTTGCGGGGCCGGCGAGCGAAAACTTCCTGTCGCGGGTGCGCGAACTGGAAGCATTCCGGTCGAATTCCGCCGCAGACGAACAAGGCAACCCAGGCAGTGCGGTTGCGCAGGACTGAAGGCAATATGAGCGATACGAAAAACCCAGGCGACAAGACAATCAGCGTTGAGCGTAAGACGCTCGGCCTCAAGCGGAGTGGTGGCGATCAGGGAACTGTTCGGCAGTCGTTCTCCCACGGCCGGTCGAAGGCGGTCGTCGTTGAGAAGAAGAAGCGTCGCGTTGTGGTGCCCGGCCAGGAGCCGAAGGCCGATCAGTCCGCGACCCCGGCCAGACGCCCCGACGAGGCGCCGGAAGTTCAGCGCGCCAAGCCGGCGGCAGACGCTTCCCAGGCCGCGCGCCGCGGCGGACAGCGCCCGAAGGGCGGCAATGTTCTGCGTACCCTGACCAAGGAAGAGGCCGAAGCGCGCGCCGCCGCGCTCAAGATGGCCAAGGTCCGTGAGGTCGAGGAACGCAAGCAGGCCGAGGAAGACGCCAAGCGGCGCGCCGAGGAGGAAGCCCGCCGCAAGGTCGAGGAAGAGGCCCGGCGCAAGGTCGAGGAAGAAGAGCGCCAGAAGCGCGACGAAGAAGAAGCCCGGCTTGCGGCCGAAAGGGCCGAGGAAGAAGCGCGCACGGCGTCCGAAAAGCCTGCCGAGGCAGCCGCTCAGCCGGCGGCCGCCGCCGAGGCGGCCAAACCTGCCGATGCAAAGGCCGGGGAGCGCCCGGCGCGCGGCGAGCGTCCGGCAGCGGCACGGCCCGCGCGCGGGGAAGAAGAAGGCGGTGACGACGACCGCGCCGCCAAGGGCGGACTGCGGGCGGTCAAGCGCCAGAAGCCGGCGCCGACCCCGTCCCGGACCCGCGGGGGCGACGATCGCCGCCGCTCGAAGCTGACGATTTCGGCCGCGACCGGCGGATCGGAAGAGCAGCGTTCGCGTTCGCTCGCCTCACTCCGCCGCCGCCGCGAAAAGGAAAAGCGCGGCAGCCAGCAGGTGGTTCGCGAGAAGATCATGCGTGAGGTCATCCTGCCGGAAGCCATCACGATCCAGGAACTCGCCAACCGCATGGCCGAGCGCGCCGTCGACGTGATCAAGCTTCTCATGAAGCAGGGTCAGATGATGAAGATCAACGACGTCATCGACGCGGACACGGCGGAACTGATCGCGGTCGAAATGGGCCACACGGTCAAGCGCGTGTCGGAAGCAGACGTTGAAGAAGGCCTGTTCTCCTCCGAAGACGCGGCCGAGAACATGAAGCAGCGGCCGCCGGTCGTGACCATCATGGGCCACGTCGACCACGGCAAGACGTCGCTGCTCGATGCGATCCGCAATTCCAAGGTGGTCACCGGCGAAGCCGGCGGCATCACCCAGCATATCGGCGCCTACCAGGTCGAGCAGGACGGCAACAAGATCACCTTCATCGATACGCCGGGCCACGCCGCGTTCTCGCAGATGCGGGCCCGCGGCGCGAAGTCGACCGATATCGTGATCCTGGTGGTGGCCGCCGACGACGGCGTCATGCCCCAGACCAAGGAAGCCATTGCCCACGCCAAGGCGGCCGACGCGCCGATCATTGTCGCGATCAACAAGATCGACAAGGTCGGTGCCGATCCGAACCGGGTGCGCACCGAGCTTCTGCAGGACGAGATCGTCGTGGAATCCATGGGCGGTGACGTCATCGACGTCGAGGTGTCCGCGCTGAAGGGCACCAACCTGGACAAGCTTCTGGAAATGATCCTGCTGCAGTCCGAAGTGCTTGAGCTGAAGGCCAACCCGGATCGCAAGGCCGAAGGTATCGTGGTCGAAGCCCAGCTGGACCGCGGCCGCGGCCCGGTCGCGACCGTCCTGGTCCAGAAGGGCACCCTGCGTCCGGGCGACATCCTCGTCGCCGGCGCCGAATGGGGCCGTGTCCGCGCCATGCTCGACGAGGACGGCAACCAGGTGGCCGAAGCCGGTCCGTCCAAGCCGGTCGAGGTTCTCGGTTTCCAGGGCACCCCGGAAGCCGGCGACATGGTGGCCGTGGTCGACAACGAGGCCCGCGCCCGCGAAATCGTCGACTACCGCCAGCGCCAGATCCGCGAGAAGGCGTCTGTCCTTGCGTCCGGCGCGCGCGGTTCGCTCGAGCAGATGATGAACCGCCTGCAGGAAACCGGAAAGAAGGAATTCCCGCTGGTGCTCAAGGGCGACGTGCAGGGATCGGTCGAGGCCATCTCCCATGCGCTCAACGAACTCGGGACCGACGAGGTCGCCGCGCGCATCCTGCTTGCAGGTGTCGGCGGCATCACCGAGAGCGACGTCACCCTGGCGACCGCGTCCAAGGCGCCGATCATCGGCTTCAATGTGCGTGCCAACAAGCAGGCCCGCGAAGCGGCGGCGCGCGAGGGGATCGAGATCCGCTACTACAACATCATCTACGACCTGGTGGATGACATCAAAGCGGCCATGTCCGGGCTCCTGTCGCCGGAACGGAGGGAAACCTTCCTCGGCAACGCCGAGATCAAGGAAATCTTCCACATTTCCAAGGTCGGCAAGGTCGCGGGCTGTCTGGTTACCGAAGGGGTCGTGGAACGCGGCGCCAATGTCCGCCTCATCCGCGACGACGTCGTCATCCACGAAGGCCAGCTTGGCACGCTCAAGCGCTTCAAGGACGAGGTCAAGTCGGTCGAATCCGGTCAGGAATGCGGCATGAACTTCGTCAACTACCAGGACATGCGCCCCGGAGACATCATCGAATGTTTCCGTGTCGAGGAGATCGCCAGGACGCTTTAAGCGCCCGGCCGCATCGGAAATCGAACGCCGGCGTGATCCCAGACGATTACGCCGGCGTCTTTTATTTGAACGTTGCCGCCGGCCTGCAGCCGGCAAGGATAGAAACAATGTCGAGACACAGCGGACACGGACATGGGCCGAAGGGGCCGTCGCAGCGCCAGTTGCGCGTCGGCGAACTGGTCCGCAAGGAACTGTCCGATATTCTGACCCGTGGCGAACTGTCGGACCCGGACCTGGAAGGCGTCATCGTCACCGTTCCCGAAGTGCGCATGACGCCGGACCTGCGGCTCGCCACCTGCCTGGTCATGCCGCTCGGCGGCGGCGAAGGCGAAAAGGTGGAAAAGGCGCTCAACCGCTCGGCCAAGTATCTGCGCGGTCTCGTGTCGCGGCGGCTGACCATGAAATACATGCCCGACCTGCGCTTCGTGCTCGACACCCGCTTCGACGACGACGACCGGATCGAGACCCTGCTGCATTCGCCAACTGTGGCGCGCGACCTGGATCACGACGGCGACTGAACGCCTACACTTAATTCAACGGAAAAGACATGGCGCGGCAAAAGGCACGCAGGAACCGGAACGCCATCAATGGCTGGCTTGTCCTCGACAAGCCCTATGGCATCACCTCCAACGACGCGCTCGGCAAGATCAAGCGCGTTCTGCATCCGCAGAAGGTCGGCCATGCCGGCACGCTCGATCCCCGCGCCACCGGCTGCCTGCCTCTGGCCTTCGGCGAGGCGACCAAGACGGTCTCCTTCGTCATGGACGGCCGCAAGATCTACCGCTTCGAAGTGACCTGGGGCGCGGAGACCGATACCGACGATACCGAAGGCGAGGTCGTGGCGACCTCCGACCTGCGCCCCTCGCCGGAGGACATCCGCGCGATCCTGGGCGACTTCACCGGCACGATCATGCAGGTGCCGCCGGCGTTTTCCGCCATCAAGGTCGACGGCGAGCGGGCCTACGATCTTGCCCGCGACGGCGAGACGGTGGAGCTTGAGGCCCGCCCGATCGAGGTGCACCGGCTGGATCTGGTGGACTGTCCCGACGAGAACCGGGCCGTGTTCGAGGCCGAATGCGGCAAGGGCACCTACGTGCGCGCGCTTGCCCGCGACATGGGGCGCCGTCTCGGCACACGCGGCCATGTCACCGACCTGCGCCGGCTTCTGGTCGGCCCCTTCGGCGAGGACGACATGGTCACCCTCGACGAACTGGTCGAGGCCGCGGAAGACCTGGAAGAGGGCGAGGGCATCGAGGCGCTGGTCGAGGAATTCATCCTGCCGGTCCGCGAGGCGATGGACAATCTGGAAGAGGTTCCCGTCTCCCTGGAGGACGCGGCGAAGATCCGCAAGGGCATGGCCGTGCTGCTGCGCGGCCGGTCCGCGCCGCTCGCCTGCGAGGCGGCCTTCGCCAGCCACGCCGGCGTGCCCGTCGCGCTCGGATCCATCGACAGAGGCCGCTTCCAGCCCAGCCGGGTGTTCAACCTCTGAAGTTTCTAAACTCGATCCGGAAAGTGAGAATCATATTTTCCGGTTCTTTCTGAGAGAAGATGCGTATCCCTGCGCGGATCCGATTATCCGCTCCAGTTCTTCGCAACATTTCTTGAGTTGTTCTCCCTTTGGAAGATAAGGATGCTCCTTGATCTCCAGTTCGTAGCTTCTCGCATTACGATGTTGAGGGCTTCTGGGTTCTCCATCTGTGTAAAAATCTGCGTCCCGAAGAAGTTTTCCCAAACTCAGTATTTCCTTGGAAAAAAAGTTATATAATTCTGGATATGTGCTTTCCGTTTTTGATGCTATGATATCAGCGCTATTTATCAATATAGCGATGTTTTTTCCCTCTTCTCTGGGTATATCGCCATTCTTAAATTTATTGAGGGCGTTTTTGCAGCAGCTCGCTATCTCTTCTAAATAATCGGCCAGATTCGAACTTGCGGATTTCTTTGGCAGGAACGGAATAATTCCTATTATTAATTCAACTAATTTATAGTAATCCATTATTAAATTCCCTTTATTTGCGCAAATAATTGGAGTTAAATATTTTTTGAGTTTGTATTATAAAGATGAATTGGAATTTCATACTCTATTGATTGAGTGTAATATGACATGCGGCGCAGTGCAATTTTTTGTACTTATCGCTGGCTTTTCCCTGCGTTTTCCGCCATATATCGCCGCCATTGGGCCTCAGGGCTCAATCCGTCCGTACCAACCTTTGCTGACCGACATCTCGGCTCTGGTGACGGTGCGGATCGGGCCGGATCTCCGGCACTCCCGAAACGCCGGGTCTTCCCGGCCGCATCTTTGAAAGGAAAGAGCGATGTCGATTACTGCTGAGCGTAAAGCTGAGTTGATCAAGGAATATGCCACCAAGGACGGCGATACCGGTTCTCCGGAAGTCCAGGTCGCAATCCTCACCGAGCGGATCAATAACCTGACCGAACACTTCAAGGACCATGGCAAGGACAATCACTCCCGCCGCGGTCTGCTGAAGATGGTGGCTTCGCGCCGTTCGCTGCTCGACTATGTCAAGGGCAAGAGCGAAGAGCGCTACCAGTCCCTGATCCAGCGTCTTGGCGTTCGCCGCTAAAAGACAAGGTTGAAACAAACGCGGTGGGTGGATTTGCCCGCCGCGTTTGACTATAGGAAGTTTCGTGACGGTCATGGGGCAGGATTGCCGGCCGCTTCTCACCTCAGAAGCAGCTCGTCGTCTTGCCCGTGGCTTGTCCGATCGGTAACCGGCCCGTACGGGGCCGACCGATGATATGTCCCCGCGCATGTTACGGATTTTTGCGCGGACGGACAAAGCTGTAAGGAAAGATGATGTTTGATGTTCATCGTGTGGAAGTCGAGTGGGGCGGACGTCCCCTCGTCCTCGAAACGGGCAAGGTAGCCCGTCAGGCCGATGGCGCCGTGATGGCGACCTACGGCGAAACCAAGGTGCTGGCGACGGTCGTTTCCGCCAAGCAGCCGAAGCCGGGTCAGGACTTCTTCCCGCTGACCGTGAACTACCAGGAAAAGGCTTTCGCCGCCGGCAAGATCCCGGGCGGCTATTTCAAGCGTGAAGGCCGTCCGTCCGAGCACGAGACCCTGACCTCGCGCCTGATCGACCGTCCGATCCGTCCCCTGTTCGCCGACGGCTACAAGAACGAGACCCAGGTCGTCATCACGGTTCTCTCCCACGACATGGAGAACGCTCCGGACATCCTGGCGATGGTCGCCTCTTCCGCGGCGCTGACCCTCTCCGGCGTTCCCTTCATGGGCCCGATCGGCGGCGCGCGCGTCGGTTACATCAACGGTGAGTATGTTCTCAACCCGATGGTCGACGACATGCCGGAATCCTCCCTGGATCTGGTCGTCGCCGGGACCGCCGACGCGGTGCTGATGGTCGAATCCGAAGCCAAGGAACTCGACGAAGACACCATGCTCGGCGCCGTGATGTTCGGCCACAGCGGTTTCCAGCCGGTGATCGACGCGATCATCAAGCTGGCCGAAGCCGCTGCCAAGGAGCCGCGCGAATTCTCCATGCCCGACTACTCCTCTCTTTACGAGCAGATCAAGGGCATTGCCGCCGAAGAGCTGAAGGCGGCCTACGCCATCACCTCGAAGACCGAGCGCAAGAACGCGGTTGACGCGGTCAAGGCCAAGGTCGTCGAAGCACTGATTGAGAACGGTGGCGACGACGCTCCGGAAGCAACGGTTCTGGGCGGCGAGTTCAAGAAGCTTGAAGCCGAAATCGTCCGTGGCGCCATCCTCGACACCGGCTCGCGCATCGACGGTCGCGACCTCGCGACGGTCCGCGCGATTTCGTCGGAAGTCGGCATCCTGCCGCGCGCCCACGGCTCCGCGCTGTTCACCCGCGGCGAGACCCAGGCTCTGGCCGTTGCGACCCTCGGCACCGGCGAAGACGAACAGTTCGTCGATGCGCTGGAAGGCACCTACAAGTCCCATTTCATGCTGCACTACAACTTCCCGCCCTACTCGGTCGGTGAAGCGGGCCGCATGGGCTCTCCGGGTCGCCGCGAAATCGGCCACGGCAAGCTCGCCTGGCGCGCCATCAACCCGATGCTGCCGCCGCACCACGATTTCCCGTACACGCTGCGCGTCGTCTCGGAAGTGACGGAATCCAACGGCTCGTCTTCCATGGCGACCGTCTGCGGCACCTCGCTGGCCCTGATGGATGCCGGCGTGCCGCTGAAGGCACCGGTTGCCGGTATCGCCATGGGCCTGATCAAGGAAGGCGACCGCTTCGCGGTTCTCTCCGACATTCTCGGCGACGAGGATCACCTCGGCGACATGGACTTCAAGGTGGCCGGTTCGGCCAACGGCATCACCTCGCTGCAGATGGACATCAAGATCCAGGGCATCACCGAGGAGATCATGAAGGTCGCGCTCGCCCAGGCAAAAGACGGCCGCGTGCATATTCTCGGCGAAATGGCCAATGCCATCACCGAAGCCCGCTCCGAGCTCGGCGAACACGCGCCGCGCATCGAAGTGATGAAGATACCGGTCGACAAGATCCGTGAAGTCATCGGTTCGGGCGGCAAGGTCATCCGCGAGATCGTGGAAAAGACCGGCGCCAAGGTGAACATCGAGGACGACGGCACGGTCAAGATCGCCTCCGCCGACGGCAAGGCCATCAAGGCGGCCGTCAACTGGATCAACTCCATCGCCGCCGAGCCGGAAGTGGGCATGATCTACGAAGGCACGGTCGTGAAATGCGTCGACTTCGGCGCGTTCGTGAACTTCTTCGGCGCCAAGGACGGTCTGGTCCACATCTCCCAGCTCGCTCCGCGCAAGGTCGCCAAGGTCACCGACGTGATCAAGGAAGGCGACAAGGTGTGGGTCAAGCTGATGGGCTTCGACGAGCGCGGCAAGGTGCGCCTGTCCATGAAGGTTGTCGACCAGGACACCGGCAAGGAAATCGAGAAGGAAGAAGACTGAGCGTCTTCTCCGGTTTCCGGATGATTTCAGGCGGGGCGGGGACCGACGGTCTCCGCCCCGTTTGCGTTTATGGCCTTCGTCGAGTTGCGCAGCCTTCCGAAGCTGCTATACCCCAATCCGAACAGGCATGAGAGGTGATGCATGAGTGAGATGCGTCTTGTCGTCGTAGGGGCCGCGGGCCGGATGGGACGGGCCCTGGTCCGCGCCGTCTGCGAGGCCGAGGGAGCCCGGGTGACCGCCGCGATCGAGCGTCCCGGGTCGGAGTTCCTGGGCCAGGATGCGGGCGAGCTCGCAGGCGTCGGCACGCTGGACATCCCCGTGACCGACGATCCGCTGACGGCGTTTGCGGCCAGCGACGGCGTTCTGGATTTCACCGCGCCCGCCGCGTCCCTCTCCTTTGCGGAACTCGCCGCCCAGGCGCGCATCGTCCATGTGATCGGCACCACCGGCTGGGCCGACGGCGAGGACACCCCGCTTCACGCGGCTTCCCGCCATGCGCGGATCGTCAAGTCGGGCAACATGAGCCTCGGCGTCAACCTGCTGGCGGCGCTGGTGAAGAAGGCCGCGAAGGCGCTCGATGCGGATTTCGACATCGAGGTCCTGGAAATGCACCACAGGCACAAGGTGGATGCGCCGTCCGGCACGGCGCTGCTTCTGGGCGAAGCCGCGGCGGAAGGGCGGGGAATAAAGCTTTCCGACCATGCCGTGCGGTCCCGCGACGGCATCACCGGCGCGCGCAAGGCGGGCGATATCGGTTTCGCGACCCTGCGCGGCGGTTCGGTCATCGGCGAGCATTCGGTGATTTTCGCCGGTGAGGGCGAGCGGATCGAACTCACCCACCGCGCCGAGGACCGGCAGCTCTTCGCCCGCGGCGCCGTCAAGGCCGCGCTTTGGGGCTTCGACAAGAAGCCCGGCTTCTACTCCATGGCCGATGTGCTCGGCCTGAACGACTGATCCCTTATGACAGGAGACCTGACCATGGATCGCCTCTTGGTGCTCGTTCGCCACGGTCAAAGCGAATGGAATTTGAAGAACCTTTTCACCGGCTGGAAGGACCCCGGTCTGACCGAAAAGGGCGTGGCGGAAGCCAAAAAGGCCGGTGAGCAGCTGCGCGACCTGAAGCTGGCCTTCGACATCGCCTTTACCTCCGATCTGAGCCGCGCGCAGAAGACGCTGGACCTGATCCTTGAGGAACTCGGCCAGACCGGCCTGGAAACGATCCGGGACCAGGCGCTCAACGAGCGCGACTACGGCGATCTGACCGGCATGAACAAGGATGAGGCGCGCAAGGAGTTCGGCGAGGAGCAGGTCCACATCTGGCGCCGGTCCTTCGACGTCCCGCCCCCAGGCGGCGAAAGCCTGAAAATGACCGCCGAGCGGGTTCTTCCCTATTATCGCAGCGAAATCCTGCCGCGGGTCCTGAAAGGCCAGCGCACCATCGTCGCCGCGCACGGCAACTCCCTGCGCGCCCTGATCATGGAACTGGAAAACCTGACGCCGGAACAGATCCTGAAACGCGAACTCGGCACCGGCACGCCGATCATCTACCGCCTCAACGAGGACGGCGAAGTCATCAGCGTGGAAGACCTCGCCGCCTGAGCCTGATGCCAATGCCGGAATGTAAACAACCTAACCGGTCCGTTCTGTAAGCAACCTATCAGGATCGGACAAGCGGCATGACCATTCCTCACCGCAGGCACTATCCTGAATGAAGCGCCTGCCGGGATCCGCGGTCGGAGAGACGGGAATTCATCTGAAGTCAGAGGCGGCCCGGCGGGCCGCCTCTTTTGGTTTTGCGGCCTGATCAGACTTCGAAGCCGGACTGTGCGGCAATCTGTTTCAGAGCCGTTTCCGGGCGGGCGCCCACATGGCCGATGACGTTTGCCGCGCACAGGCATCCCAGTTCCGCAGCGGACTTGAGATCGTAGTCGCGGGCCAGGCCGAACAGGAAACCGGAGGCGAACAGGTCGCCGGCGCCGGTCAGGTCGACCACGTCGTCGACCTTCTGCGCGGTGACCTTGATGGTCTCTTCCCGGGTGATCGCCATGGCGCCGTTTTCGCCGAGGGTCAGGGCGGTCAGCGCGCCGCTGTCGCGGGCAGCGGCAATCGCGGTGTCGAGGTCGGCGGTCTCGTAAAGCGCCTTGATTTCGTGTTCGTTGGCGAACATCACGTCGACGACGCCGTCGCGCAGGAGCCCGGTGAACTCCGAGCGGTAGCGGTCCACGCAGAACGAGTCCGACAGGGTGATCCCGACCTTGCGGCCGTTGGCGTGGGCAATCCTGGCTGCTTCCACAAACGCCTTCTTGGCTTCTTCCGGATCCCAGAGGTAGCCTTCCATGTAGGTGATGGCGGAGGCTGCGACCACATCCGGGTCCACGTCGGCCGGACCGAATTCCACGCAGGCGCCCAGATAGGTGTTCATGGTGCGCTCGCCGTCCGGCGTGATCAGGATCATCGACCGGGCGGTCGGGGTGCCGCCGTTGAGGCGCGGGGTCTCGAAGTGGACACCGGTTCCCTTCATGTCGTGAAAGTAGCTGTCGCCGAGTTCGTCGGCGGCGACCTTGCCGAAGAAGGCCGGCGCTCCGCCGAGCGAGGCGATGCCGGCCGCGGTGTTGCCGGCGCTGCCGCCCGAGACCCGCACCGTCTGGCCCATCTTGTCGTAGAGCCGGACCGCCTCGTCGGTGTCGATCAGGCGCATGGAGCCCTTGATGAGATCTTCCCGGACGAGGAAGTCCTCCTCCACATGGGCGAACACATCGCAGATGGCGTTGCCGATGCACAGGGCATCAAAACGGATATCGGTCATGGACAGCTTTCTGTAACAGGATTGGGGGCTGGATCGGATCAGATCTGGGGGCTGGGCCTGAGGGCCCGGTTGGCTTCCGGCTCGCGGATTTTCTCCCGGAACGGGCTTGCGCAGTAGATGCCGAGAAGCTTGAACTCGGCGCAGAAGAATTTCAGTTCCTCAAGGGCCAGCGTCACCGACTTGTCGTCCGGGTGGCCCTCGATGTCCGCGTAGAACATGGAGGCGAAGAACTGGCCTTCGAGCTGGTAGGATTCCAGCTTGGTCATGTTGACGCCGTTGGTGGCGAAGCCGCCGAGCGCCTTGTAGAGGGCCGCCGGCACGTTCCGCACCCGGAAGATGAAGGTGGTGATGATCGGCTGGCCGGTATTGGCGGCAACCAGGTCCTCGCGGGAGAGGATCAGGAAGCGGGTCGTGTTGTAGTCGGCGTCCTCGACGTTCCGGCGCAGGATGTCGAGCCCGTAGATGTCCGCGGCCATCTCCGGGGCAAGGGCCGCGGCGGTCGGATCGTTGCGTTCCGCGATCTGCCGGGCGGACCCGGCCGTGTCGGCGCCGATCACCGCGGCCAGACCCAGTTCGCGGATCACCTTGCGGCATTGACCCAGCGCCATGACGTGGCTCTGGACCGTTTTCAGGCCGTCGATGCTGGCGCCTTTGGGGGCCATCAGCTGAAACCGGATCGGCAGGAAGTATTCGCCGATGATGTGCAGGCTGGAACGCGGCAGCAGATGGTGGATGTCGGCAACCCGTCCGGCAACCGAATTTTCCACCGGGATCATGCCGAGATCGGCCTCGCCGTTTTCGATGGCGGCAAAGCAGTCCTCGAATGTCGCGCAGGGAACGGCCTCGTAGTCGGGATAGACATTGCGGCAGGCCGTATGGGAGTTCGCCCCCACTTCGCCCTGAAAGACGATTTTTTTCCGGTCAGACATTCTGTTTCTTTCGTTTAGGCGCCGGCCATGACGGCGGCTCTGGCCCGTTCCAGGTCCTCTGGCGTGTTGACGTCCATCGGCGCGCTGTCGATTATCGATACATCGATGCGCATGCCGGCTTCCAGTGCCCGAAGCTGCTCCAGTTTTTCCCGGATCTCCAGGGGGGAGGGGGGCAGGGAAACGAACCGTTCCAGCGCGGACCGGCGATAGGCATAGACGCCGATATGCTGATAGAGCGGCCCGGGTCCGCTCGGCGCGGTCGCGCGCGTGAAATAGAGCGCCCGGTTGGTGCCGGCGTGCGTGAGAGTGGTCACCGCTTTCACGAAGCTCGGGTCGTCGCGGAAACGCTCGTCCCGGATTTCGGTCATGATGGTGCCGATATCGACGGCCTCGTCTGCGAGGGGGCTGAAGGCGGCGCGCAGCGCGGCCGGCTCGATCAGCGGCACATCGCCCTGCAGGTTGAGAATGACGTCGTGCTCGCTGGTCGGGTCGATCAGGTTGGCGGCCTCGTGGATCCGGTCGGACCCGGATTCATGGTCGGCCCGGGTCATGACGGCTTCCCCGTTGTGGTCCCTGACGGCTGCCGCGATCTCCGGGTCGTCGCAGGCGACCACGACCGGTCCGATGCCGGCGTTGCGGGCCTGTTCCAGCACGCGGACGATCATGGGCTTGCCGCAGATATCCGCCAGCGGCTTGCGCGGCAAACGGGTCGCACCCAGCCGTGCCGGAATAATGACAAGTGCAGAATTCAAGGACGCCTCTCCGTCTTGGCCCGTCGTTCGCGCCTTTCCTGGCAGCTCATTGCCGTTTGGTGCGCCATTTCGGTCCGATTTATGAGGGTATGGCCTAGTGCATAGCCGGCGCCATGGTCAAGCCGCTTTCGCGCGCAGGCCCGGTTCCCGGCGGCGGGTTGCGGCGAATGCCCGGTCAAGGCGCCCGCATCGTGCCGCGCCGTTCTTCCGCGGCCGGACCTGTCTGAAATCCGCGCAAGGCATCCCGACCGTCCGAAATGCAGCCCGGATCCGGTCGCCTGCCGGCTTTTCGCATGTCTATCATTCGAAAGTTTTGGTTGCGGCCTTTTATACCTATGGACAGCAAGGTCAAAAAATTTGTAGGTTCCGCACAAATTTGAAGCTGAAATGGGTTCGTAATCGGTGTTACGGATCAGGACGCGTCTTAGCTTGGAGCCGGAGAGAATGGATTCCTTCACGCTTAACAAGATCGCTGGTGCGGTTTTGATGGTTCTTCTTCTGACAATGGGTGTCGGAATTGTATCTGATATCATTTTCGAGCCGACGATCCCGGGCAAGCCCGGATACGAGATCGTTGTCTCCAGCGAGGCGGATTCGACCCCTGAAGCGACAGCGGAGCCTGAAGTGGTCCCGATCGGCGAACGGCTTGCCGCCGCGTCGGCCGAATCCGGCGAGAAGGTCTTCAAGAAGTGCAGCGCCTGCCACACGGTGGAAGAAGGCGGCGCCAACAAGGTCGGACCCGCCCTGTGGGATGTGATCGGCCGCAAGCCCGGCGGGCATGAAGGCTTCGGCTATTCCGCGGCCATGATTGCCTATGGCGAGACCCATGAAGCCTGGACGTACGAAGAGCTCGATCATTTCCTGGCGGCGCCGAAGAAACACATCGACAAAACCGCAATGGCCTTCGCCGGACTGCGCAAACCGGAAGACCGGGCGGACCTGATCGCCTATCTGCGCGAACAGGCCTCAAATCCGGCCCCGCTTCCGGCGCAGTAAGTCTCAGGATTTCAAAGACTTATTCCGAATTCGAGATTGAAAGCCGCGCTGAGAAAGCGCGGCTTTTTTCGTTCTGTCTGAAATGAATCTTAACGTTTCTAGGTAATTCTGTCGTTGCGTCATGTGAGGAGCCGGCGAGAGAAAGGCCGTAACGTCGATGGTATCGAAAACCGCCCGGATTTTTCCCCTGACCCACTCCAAGGGGTTTTGGGCGGCGGTTGCCGTGGCCACGTTCTGTTTCGTCGGAGGTGCCCTCATCACGTCTCACGTGGCGGGTCTGGTCGAAGACAACGTCGCCGCGCAGCATCAGCAGAAGGCGCTTGCCAAACTGTCCGAAGCGCGGACGCGCCTCGAGGGTCAGATCGGCACGGCGATATCCCTGGGCAAGGGGCTCAGAGGCTACGTCATCCAGGACGAACTGACCCGGGACGAATTTTCCCGGTTCGGGTCCGAACTGATCGACGACGTTCCCTTTATCCGCTCATTGGGTCTTGCGCCGGACAATATCGTCAAGTTCATCTATCCCTATGAAGGCAACGCGGCCGCTGTCGGACTGGACTACCGTCTCATGCCGGGACAATGGCCATCGATCAAAAAGGCGATGGAAGGCCGGTCCAGTATCCTGTCCGGTCCGGTCGAGACGGTTCAGGGCGAGCGCCAACTGATGGTCCGGGTCCCCGTCCTCCCGCCGGCCTATCCGAAACAGCCGATCACAGAGCGCCCGTACTGGGGCCTTGCCACGCTGGTCCTCGATGAGGCCGGATTGTTCCAGGCTGCCGGGCTGAGCGAACGCGCCGATGGCTACCGGTTCGCGATCATTTCGTCGCAGCAATCCGCTTCCGGGCCGGCCCTGATTTTTGGCGACAGCGAACTGGTTCACAGCGATGCCGTCAGTCTTCCGCTTGTGCTGCCCGGCGACAACAAATGGGAAATCCTGGGCTATCCGGTCGGCGGCTGGTCGATCGACAGCAAGGAAGTCTGGATGACCCGCGTCCTGGGGCTGACCGTCACGCTGATCATATCGACCATGGCTTTCCTGCTCATTCAGGAAATCGCCAAGGTCAGGACCATGGCGCTGCACGATCCCCTGACCGGGCTGGCCAACCGGCGCCTCCTGGAAGACCGGATGCAGCAGCTGGTGGCCATGTCCGACCGCAACGGGTCCGGCTTCGAGATTTTCTATCTCGACCTGGATGCGTTCAAGCCGATCAACGACAATCATGGCCATGCGGTCGGCGACAAGGTGCTCATCGAAGTCGCCAGCCGCCTTCAGTATCAGACCCGCCGGACCGATACGGTCGCCCGGGTGGGGGGCGATGAATTTATCGTCCTGGCGCCCGGAGCGATGCACGAGGAAGAGCGCAAGGGTTTCCTGAACAGGCTGATGGATCAGGTCTGCCGGGATTTCGCGCTCCCCGGCGCGCGGATCGACCTGTCGGCCAGTATCGGCTTTGCCAGCTATCCGAAGGAAGCCGGCACCATAGAAGACCTGCTCCGGATCGCCGATGCGCGCATGTACAATCAGAAATCCGGCCGCAGCGTCGTGAAACAGTCTGCGGTCCTTTCCGGCCGGACCGGTTAAATTTCTGTCATGTTGGCCAAGAACGGGTGACGGCGCCCGTGTTGCTCCCTAGTATCCGGTTGAACACCCGAAACGGCATGTTTTGCGTTTCGGGAGATGACCAGTCTTGCGGAGGTAGGCATGCCGGGTAGAAAACCGAAGCGGCAACAATGGCTCTGGACCCTGCGGGCGGGGGTGTTCGCCTGTTGCACTGTCCTGGCCATGGGTTTCGCGCAGGCGCAGGAGCCGGAATGGCATCACGCCACAGCGCTGACCGGCACGCCGAAATACGGCCCGGATGTCAAGCACTTCGACTATGTCAATCCGGATGCGCCCAAGGGCGGGCTGGTGCGCCTGTCGACCATGGGCGGCTTCGATACCTTCAATCCCGTTCTGCCGAAGGGAAACCTCGCGCCCGGTATCGGCCTGATCTATGACAGCCTGATGGAACCGTCCCTCGATGAATTGAACATCAGCGCCGGATATGGCGTGATTGCCGAGGCGCTGCGTTATCCGGACGATTTTTCCTGGGTAGAATACCGAATCAATCCGAAGGCGCGCTGGCATGACGGCGTTCCCGTCACGGCGGACGATGTCGTCTGGTCGTTTGAAAAGGCGATGGAACTCAATCCCCGGCACAAATCCTACTACCAGAATGTCGTCAGCGCGAAGGCATTGCCGGGGAACATCGTCCGGTTCGAGTTCGACAGTGCGAACAATCGCGAGCTGCCGCATATTGTCGGCCAGCTGACGGTGATGCCGAAGCACTGGTGGGAAGGCACCAATGCCAAGGGCGAAAAGCGGGATATCGGCAGCGGCCTGCAGGAGGCGCCGTTGGGCTCCGGCCCGTACAGGGTCAAGGATTTCGAATTCAACCGCCAGGTCACCTATGAGCGTGTCGACGACTATTGGGGGAAGGACCTGCCCATTCGGGTCGGCACCAGAAATTTCGACCAGATCCGTTATGACTCCTATCGGGACAGTGTCGTGGCTCTGGAAGCCTTCAAGGGCGACCAGTATGACTGGCGCACGGAAAATGTCGCGAAGAACTGGGCCACCCAGTATGATTTTCCGGCCGTCAAGGAAGGCAAGGTGATCCTGCAGACTTTCCCGGACAAGGCCTCGGGAAGAATGCAGGCCTTCGTGCCCAATCTGCGCCGGGAAAAATTCCAGGACGAGCGGGTCCGACGGGCGCTCAATCTGGTGTTCGACTTCGAATCCACCAACCGGACGGCCTTCTACGATCAGTACAAGCGGATCTCGTCATTCTTCGCCGGAACCGAACTGGCGCACTCCGGATTGCCTGAAGGCAAGGAACTGGAAATCCTGGAGAGTGTCCGCGACCTGGTGCCGCCCGAGGTTTTCACGGAACCTTATGAGAATCCGGTCAACGGAGACCCGCAGAAACTTCGCTCCAACATGCGCGAGGCGCTCAAGCTGCTGTCCGAGGCCGGTTACGAGCTGAAGGGACGGAAGCTGGTCAATACAAAGACCGGGGAGCCGTTCACCATCGAATTCATCGACCAGGATCCGAACTCCGAACGCTACGTTGTGCCTTATGCCAGAAACCTCCAGCGCATAGGCATCCAGATGAACTTGCGGATTCTGGACACGCCGCAATACATCAACCGGGTTCGCAGCTGGGACTTTGACATGACGACCCTCGGATGGGAGAACAGCATGTCGCCCGGCAACGAACAGCGGGAATACTGGGGTTCGGAAGCCGCAGACCAGCAGAGTTCACAGAACTTTGCCGGGATCAAGGACCCCGGCATTGACGCGCTGATCGACAAGGTGATCTTCGCCAGGGAAAGGGAAGAGCTGGTGGCGGCCACCCGTGCGCTCGATCGCGTGCTGATGGCCCATAACTTCGTGATCCCGCAATGGTATCTGGACTTCGACCGGACGGCCCGTTGGGACCGCTTCGGCCATCCGGAGAATATTCCCGAATACACGAATGGTTTTCCGGCCATCTGGTGGTACGACGAAGCGAAAGCTGCCAGGACCGGGGCGCCGAGGTGACGGATTTTATCAGTGACGGAATTTAAGATGGTTTCCAGACGTGCGGTCCTGAAGGGCGCGGCAGCTGCCGCCGCGCTCTGGCATGCCCCGGGCTTCCTGTTGCCCGCGCGGGCCACGCAGAAGACGCACGGCCTGTCGGTCTTCGGGGATCTCAAATACCCCCCCGGCTTTGCCCATTTCGATTACGTCAATCCGGATGCGCCCAAGGGCGGCAGGATCAATTTCCGGCCGCCGAGCTGGGGCTATAACCAGAACACGCTGACATACAACACCTTCAATTCGTTCATCCTGAAGGGCGACGCACCGCCGCGCATGGAACTGTGCTTCGACACGCTGATGGTTCGCGCCCTTGACGAGCCGGACGCCATGTACGGATTGCTGGCGGAGAGCGTGGAGATCGAGGACGACGGCAACACCTACGTCTTCAATCTGCGCCCGGAAGCCAGGTTCCACAACGAATCGAAGCTGACGGCGGAGGATGTGGCGTTTTCGCTCATGCTCCTGAAGGCGGACGGCCACCCGCAGATCAGCGGGACGCTCCAGGAACTGGTCGAAACCGAAGTGCGCGACGACGCCCGCGTCGCCGTCCGGTTCTCGGGAAAACAGACCCGGCAACTGCCCCTGTTCGTCGCCGGCCTGCCGATCTTCTCCAAACGCTACTACACCGACTACGACTTCAAGCAGTCGACGCTGACCCCGCCCCTGTCTTCCGGTCCCTACAAGGTCGGCAAACACGCGGTTGGAAGATATGTCGAATACGAAAAGGTCAAGGATTACTGGGCGAAGGACCTTCCGGTTGTCGTCGGGCGCCATAATTTCGGTGTCATCCGCATCGATCTGTTTCGCGAACGCCAGGCCGCGTTCGAAGCCTTCAAGAAGGGCGTGGTCACGTTCCAGGAGGAGTTCACCTCCAAGATCTGGGCGACTATGTACGACTTTCCAGCCGTGGAGGACGGGCGGGTGGCCCGCGAAGAGATGGTCGACAACCGTCCGGCCGGCGCCCAGGGCTGGTACTTCAACACCCGCCTGGACAAGTTCAAGGATCCGCGGGTGCGCAGGGCCATCGGCTATGCCTTCGATTTCGAATGGACCAACCAGGTGCTGTTCTACGGCCTCTATACGCGCTCGGCCTCCTATTTCGAGAACTCGGAAATGAAGGCGGAAGGCAGGCCGCCGGCCGAAGAACGCGCCCTGCTCGATCCCTTCCGGGACCGGTTGCCGGCGGACGTCTTCGAAGAGGCCCCGGTGCCTCCTGTTTCCGACGGCTCCGGCTTCGACCGGAAGCTGTTGCGGGAAGCCGCCCGGTTGCTTGCCGAGGCGGGCTATGAACGGGACGGCTCCGTCCTGAAGGGTCCGGACGGCAAGCCGCTGAAGATCGAATTCCTCTCCAATGCCGTTACCTTCAAGCGGGTCGTCCTGCCGTTCACGAAGAACCTGGAGCGCCTCGGCATCGAGGCGACTTTCCGCCTGGTCGACCCGGCCCAGTACCAGTCGCGTCTGAACAGCTTCGATTTCGATGTGGTCACCCAGAGGTTTCCCACCAACGCCACCTTGAGCGACACGATCCGCCAACTGTGGGGATCCGTTTCGGCGTCCCGGCAGGGCAGCCACAATCTGGCTGGGATTTCCGACCCGGTGGTCGATGCGCTGATCGAAACGGCGCTGGCGGCGGAGACCCGGGAGGACATGACGATTGCCGCCCGGGCGCTCGATCGTGTCCTGCGCGCGGGCTATTACACCGTGCCGCACTGGTACAACCGGAACCACCTGCTGGCCTACTGGGATATGTTCGGCCGGCCGGAAAAGCCGCCGTTTTACGATTTGCCTGTTGAAACCACCTGGTGGTTCGATGAAGCGAAGGCGAAAAAGATCGGCAAGAACAGTTAGAGTGACTGTCTGACAAGTCGCAGCGAAAGAGGCACTGAAAGACCGATATGGGCGCCTACATACTCCGACGCCTTCTCCTGATGATCCCGACCCTGGTCGGCATCATGGCAATCAATTTCGTCATCATCCAGTTTGCCCCCGGCGGACCGGTGGAACGCGTGATCGCGCAGCTGTCGGGTACGGATGTCTCCGCGACCGCCCGCATTTCCGGCGGCGGCGGCGACATGGGCGGGACCATGGGCGAGGCGACCGGCGCCGGTGCCGGCGACAGCGTGACGTCGAAATACCGCGGCGCGCAGGGGCTCGATCCGGAATTCATCAGGCAGCTCGAGGCCCAGTTCGGGTTCGACAAGCCGCCTCTGGAGCGCTTCGTCACCATGCTGTGGAACTACGCCCGGTTCGATTTCGGCGAGAGCTATTTCAGGGACATCCGGATTGTCGATCTGATCGTGGAGAAGATGCCGGTTTCGATTTCCCTCGGCCTCTGGATGACGCTGATCTCCTATGGCATCTCGATCCCGCTGGGGATCAGGAAGGCCGTTTCCGACGGCTCAAAATTCGACATCTGGACCTCCGGCGTCATCATCGTCGCCTATGCCATTCCAGGCTTCCTGTTCGCCGTGCTGCTGATCGTGCTCTTTGCCGGCGGGTCGTTCCTCGATCTGTTCCCCTTGCGCGGGCTGACCTCGGAAAACTGGGAAGCCATGTCCTGGCCGGCGCGGATCGCCGACTACTTCTGGCACCTCGTCCTGCCGCTGACGGCCATGGCCCTGTCGGCGTTTGCGACCACCACGCTTCTGACCAAGAACTCGTTCCTGGACGAGATCCGCAAGCAATACGTGATCACGGCGCGTTCCAAGGGCCTGACCGAAAGCCAGGTGCTTTACGGCCATGTTTTCCGCAACGCCATGCTGATCGTGGTGGCCGGATTCCCCGGCGCCTTCATTTCCGCGTTCTTCGCAGGCTCCCTGCTGATCGAGACGATCTTTTCGCTCGACGGGCTCGGACTGCTGGGCTTTGAATCGGTGATCAACCGCGACTACGCGGTGGTCTTCGCCACGCTCTACATCTTCTCGCTGATGGGCCTGCTGGTAAACCTCATCTCCGACCTCACCTACACCTGGATCGATCCCCGGATCGACTTCGAAAGCCGGGAGGTCTGAGCGATGGACAGCCGATTGAACAAGGACCTCGAAGAGGCCGGTCTCGACGTCATGAACCCCCTTCCGGAGGAAACGGCGCCGCCGCCGGCCCGCTTTTCCCTGTCACCGATCAACCGGCGGCGCCTTGCCAGCTTCAAGGCGAACCGTCGCGGCTTCTGGTCGCTCTGGATCTTCCTGGTGCTGTTCGTCCTGGCGCTCTTTGCCGAGTTCCTGACCAACGACCGGCCGATCATCGTCTCCTACAAGGGCGAGATCCTGGCGCCGGTTTTCGTCAACTATCCGGAGGAGAAGTTCGGCGGCTTCCTGGCGATCACCGACTACCGCGATCCGTTCGTGCAGGAGGAGATCAATTCCAACGGCTGGATGCTCTGGCCGCCGGTCCGCTATTCCTATCGCACGGTCAACAATGCGATCCCGGTGCCCGCGCCGGCACCGCCGTCCTGGATGCTGGACAAGACGGAACGCTGCCAGCGCTATCCCCAGGGCACGGACGATCCGAACTGCGTCGTCGGCAACTGGAACTGGCTCGGAACCGATGACCAGGGCCGCGACGTGCTCGCCCGGCTCGTCTACGGTTTCCGGATTTCCGTTCTCTTCGGCCTTGTCCTGACCCTGGCCTCCTCGGTGATCGGCGTCGCCGCCGGCGCCGTCCAGGGCTATTACGGCGGCTGGGTCGATCTCACCTTCCAGCGCTTCATCGAAATCTGGACCGCGATGCCGACGCTCTATCTGATCCTGATCATCTCCTCCGTGTTCACCCCGAGTTTCTGGATCCTGTTCGCCATCCTGCTCGCCTTTTCCTGGGTGTCGCTGGTGGGCGTTGTGCGCGCGGAATTCCTCCGCGGCCGGAACTTCGAATATATCGCGGCGGCGCGGGCGCTGGGTGTTTCCAACCCGGTGATCATGTGGCGCCATCTGCTCCCCAATGCCATGGTGGCGACCCTGACCTTCATGCCCTTCATCCTGAACGGATCGATTTCCACCCTGACGGCCCTCGATTTCCTCGGCTTCGGCCTGCCGCCCGGATCCGCCTCGCTTGGCGAACTCCTGGCCCAGGGCAAGAACAATCTTCAGGCCCCCTGGCTCGGCATCACCGGCTTCATCGTGATCTCGCTCATGCTGAGCCTTCTGATCTTCATCGGCGAAGCCGTGCGCGACGCCTTCGATCCGCGCAAGAGCCTCGGGTGAGGAGGGGATGACCGGCATGACCTCTGACACCCTGGTTTCCATCAAGGATCTTTCCGTCGCCTTTACCCAGGCCGGCGAGACCAATCTGGCGCTCGATCGCGTGTCCTTCGACATCAGCCGGGGCGAGACGGTCGCCCTGGTCGGCGAAAGCGGATCGGGCAAATCCATTTCCGCTCTGTCGATCCTGAAACTCCTGCCCTATCCGGCGGCGTCCCACCCGTCGGGCGAGGTCTTCTTTCGCGGCGAGGACCTGCTCAAGGCCGATGAAAAGACCCTGCGCAAGGTGCGCGGCAACGAGATCTCCATGATCTTCCAGGAGCCGATGACCTCGCTCAATCCGCTGCATACGGTCGAGCGGCAGGTATCGGAAATCCTGAAGACCCACCGGGGCATGAGCGACACGAAGGCGCGCGAGCGGGTTCTGGAACTCCTGAACCAGGTCGGCATCCGCGATCCGGAAAGCCGGCTCAATTCCTATCCGCACCAGCTCTCCGGCGGCCAGCGCCAGCGTGTCATGATCGCCATGACGCTTGCCAACGAGCCGGACCTGTTGATCGCCGACGAGCCGACGACCGCGCTCGACGTCACCGTCCAGGCCCAGATCCTGAAACTTCTGAAGGAGTTGCAGCGCGAGCGCCACATGGCGATGCTGTTCATCACCCATGACCTCGGCATCGTGCGCAAGTTCGCCGACCGGGTCTGCGTCATGACGAAGGGGCATATCGTCGAACAGGGGCCGGTCAGGGACATCTTCGAAAACCCGCAGCATGCCTACACGAAGCACCTGCTTGCCGCCGAACCCACCGGCCAGCCGCCGGTCTCCGACGAGACGAAGCCGGTCGTGGTCGAGGCCGAGGACCTGAAGGTCTGGTTCCCGATCAAGCGCGGCTTCCTGCGCAAGACCGTGGGCCACGTGAAGGCCGTCGACGGCATCGACGTGACCGTGCGCCAGGGCCAGACGCTCGGCATCGTCGGCGAGAGCGGCTCCGGCAAGACGACGCTCGGCCTTGCCATTCTCAGGATGATTTCCTCGACCGGAAAGATCAGCTTCAACGGCCGGGACATCCAGGAGAATTCCTGGAAGGAAATGCGCCCGCTGCGCCGGGACATGCAGATCGTCTTCCAGGACCCCTACGGCGCGCTGTCGCCGCGCATGTCGGTGTCCGACATCGTCGGCGAAGGGCTGAAGGTGCACTTCCCGCACCTGTCGCCGGAAGAGCGCGACCGGAAAGTTGCCAGGGCCCTGGAGGAAGTCGGTCTCGACGCCTCGACCCGCTTCCGTTATCCGCACGAGTTTTCCGGCGGCCAGCGCCAGCGAATTTCCGTTGCCCGCGCCATGGTGCTGGAACCGAAATTCGTCATGCTCGACGAGCCGACTTCGGCGCTGGACATGAGCGTCCAGGCCCAGGTGGTCGACCTTCTGCGCGACCTGCAGAAGGCGCACGGCCTGGCCTACCTGTTCATTTCCCACGATCTGAAGGTCGTCCGCGCCCTTGCCAACGACGTCATCGTCATGCGCCAGGGCAAGGTGGTGGAGGCGGGCCGGGCCGAGGAGATCTTCGACCGGCCGAAGACCGATTACACCAAGGCGCTCATGGCCGCCGCGTTCCGCCTGGAAACCGCCCCGGAAGGCGTGGTCAGCGAGTGATCGTCATCCGGGCGTGAAGAGCCCGGGAAGGCGGTTTGGCCGGCTTGCCTCCGCCTGTCCCGATTACCGGGTCGCGGCACCGGCGGTTTCAAAGAAGAAGTTGCTCCCGAAGTGCGAGACGAACGTCAGCCCGTGGGCTTCCGCAAAGTCCCTGAAGGCGTCCTGGTCGTTCAGGACCTCGACCATCATGTGGACCTTGTTGGTCTCCAGCAGCGAACTCAGGCCCGCGATTGCCTGTCGTTCGAAACCCTCCACGTCAACCTTGATGAAGACCGTCTTGTCCCGGATCGGCAGGAGGTCGCCGATACGGCGGACCAGGCAGCGCTGGACATCGCTGTACTGCCATTTTTCCGGCATGGCGCCGGGTGCGAGGGTCGAAACTTCCGTCGCCCGGGGGTCGATGTGAAGCTCGGTCTCGCAGTCCGTGTCCCCCGCCGCAATGTTCCATGCGCGGATCCGGTTGTGAAAACGGTTGAGCGTGATGTTGGCGGCGAGCAGTCCGAAGACCTTGCGGTTGGGCTCGAATGCCTCGATCTGCGGCACGCCGCAGCGCGCGGCCAGCAGGGAATACCCGCCCCAGTTCGCCCCGATATCGAAAAAGACATCTGTCGGGTGGGTCCGCAGATGGGTCTGGATCAGCGCGAATTCGTCCGTTTCGTACTCATAGCCGCTGTAGAGCGTGAGCGACATCGGTTCGCTGCTGTCCAGAAGCAGCCGCCCGTGGATCTTGTGATTGTAGAGAAAGGTCGTCCTGGTGCGCTTGGCGATGGATCTCCACAAGCGCATCCATCGCCGTTCGAGATAGGAGGGGGACACGGGCAACATTCCATTTCGTCAGGTTGTCATGCCGCCCCTTTTAAGGCCTGCGGCGGCCCGCGCAAGCCCGCTCATCCCACCCAGCAGGTGGCAAAGGCCCCTTGCGCTTCCTGGTCCCTGCCGATGGAGCGGCGGGTCTTGTAGCCGATCAGGCCGTCAGCGCCGCCGACATCGTAGCCTTTTTTCTCCAGGACCTGCTGGAGGGTGCGCACCGCGCCGCGGGTGGTCTTCCGGGTCGGTTTCCAGGCGCCGGCGAAGCTCTTGTTGCTGGAATAGCGGTCGGCGAGATGGCCGACGAACAGCGCATAGGTGTCGCTTTCGTTGTATTCCTTGAGCACGTAGAAGTTTTCCGTGGCGATGAACGCCGGGCCGTAGCGGCCGGCGGGCATCAGGATGTTTCCCGGGCGCGGCAGTTCGTGATCGGGAAACGGCTTGCCGCTGACCCGCTTCACGCCTTCCCTGACGAAGTCGCTGATCGGCTGGCGGTTGTCCGGGCCCTCGCGGGTGCAGGAGACGGTATCGGGCAGAGTGACCTCATAGCCCCAGTCCCGGCCCGCGACCCAGCCGTGTTGGGCGAGATAGTTTGCGATTGAAGCCATGACGTCCACGTCGGAACGCCAGATGTCGTGGTGGCCGTCGCCGTCGAAGTCGACGGCGTATTTCAGAAAGCTCGACGGCAGGAACTGGGGCTCGCCCATGGCCCCGCCCCAGGAGCTTTTCATCGCCGCCCTGGACACGTCGCCGCTTTGCAGGATCTTCAGCGCCGCGATCAGCTCGCCCTTGAAGAAATCCGCGCGCTGTCCCATGAACGCCCGGGTCGCCAGCACCCGGATGGCGTCATGGGGGATTTTCGCGCCGCCATAGCCGGATTCCCGCGCCCAGATGGCCAGGATGATCCGCCTGGGCACGCCGTAGCGCCTTTCGATCTGTGCCAGGGCCGCCGCGTGTTGCTGCATGAGGCGGCGCCCGGGGCCGACAAGCGCGTTGAACTGGCTGTCCCTGAAGTAATTGCCCGGCTCGCGGAATTCCGCCTGGAAGTTGATCTTCGGCGGCGCGCCCTTGCCGCCCGGACCGACGAGGCCGGGAAGCGATGTGTCCGGCGTCAGGCCCTTCAGTTCCCGGTTCAGGGTCTGCGCCGAAACGCCGGCCTTCCGTGCGGCCGGGATCACGTCGCGTTCCAGAAAGGTCCTGAATTCCGCGTCATGCGGGCCGGACCAGGCCGGCAGGGCAAAACCGGCCAGGAGGAAAACCAGGAAGAAAAAGCCAGGCGCCTTGAACACGAATCGCTCCTTTGACCGGGGACCGGACGCAACCCTATCACGTCGGGCCGGAATCCCGGTCCGTGTCTTCGAGCCAGCCGATGATCAGTTCATGGGCGATGGAAATGGGCGGCGGGATCCGGTGGCCGAGCGGATGCGTGCCGTCCGCCATCCGGCGGACTTCCGCGCGGTCGCACCAGCGGCAGGCCTCCAGTTCGTCGTCGCCGATGGTAATCTCGCTCGACAGGGCCTCCCCGTGGCAGCCGAGCATGAGATTGGCCGGAAACGGCCAGGGCTGGTTGGAAATCAGGCGCACATCGCCGACCCGGATGCCGGCTTCCTCGAAGGTTTCACGGCGGACCGCCTGCTCGATGGTCTCGCCAGGCTCCATGAAACCGGCAAGGGTGGTGAAGATGCCTTCCGCCAGCCGCGGCGGCCGGCCGAGCAGGGCCTTGTCGCCGTCGGTGATCAGCATGATCACGCAAGGGTCGGTGCGCGGGAAATGCTGCCCGCCGCAGGCCGGGCAGTCGCGCCGGTAGCCGGCTTCCGCAAGCTTCGTCGGCTGGCCGCAGCGGGAGCAGAACCGGTGGGTGCGATGCCAGTGAACGAGCGCCCGCGCCTGGGCCAGCGCGCTCAGGTCTTCCCGGGAGTGTTCCGCCTCAAGAGCGAGCGTGCGCAGGTCGATGACCCGGACGTCCCCGACCGCTTCCATCTCCTCGTCGCTGCCCGGAACCGTGGCGGCGAAGACGGGGCGGCTGCCGTCGCTCGCCAGACCGAGGAAGATCATCTCCTCCGGGTCGGCGCCCAGTTCGACCGCTCTGCCGAGCGGCAGTCCGATCCGTGAATGGCCCCCTGCGGGCAGGACCAGCCGGTTTGCGGTGGACAGGACGACCCCGGTATCGCCGCGGCCAAGCTGTTCGCGGATCCAGTCCGCGTTGCCCCGGCGGATGGCTTGGCGATCGAGGCTGTTGTCGATGAAGTTCATGACCGGAGTACGATCGTGCGGCTTTCCGGCCGGTGCCGTCATGAGAAGATCCTTGGCTTTGACTGCGGTGATCGGTGTTGCGGGAGGTTTCAGGCCGTCTGACCGGACAGCGCGGACTTGAGCGCGGTAATAAGCTGGTCCGCCTTGTCCTGCTCATAGGGCTCCGGCGGAACCGCCCCCCATATCGGTCCCGGCCAGGCCGCGTCGTCCCGGAAGCGGGCGATCACGTGCACATGCAGCTGGGACACCTGGTTGCCGAGCGCCCCGACGTTGAGCTTCTCGCAGTCGGTCGCCTGTTTCAGCGCCGCGCTGACGGCGGCGATTTCCTCTATCAGCAGGCCCCGGTCGCGGGCGTCCAGATCGATGATCTCGATCAGGTCCGACTTGCGCGGCACCATCAGCACCCAGGGGTAATTGGCATCCTTCATCAGCCGGACGGCGCACAGGCCGAGGTCCGTGACCGGGTAGCTGTCGCCTTCGAGACGGGGATTAAGATCGAACTGGATCATGAAAGGGCGTCCGCATCGGTAAGAAACGCCGACAGACTACACCATGAAAAGAAGCCTTGGCGAGGGGTGTGGCGGCCCGGTTTCTCCCGCGCGGGCCAGCCGGCAAACAATTCCGTTCCCCCCCTTGCCAAAAGCCCCCCTCGTTCTGATATAAGGGCCTCGGGAGGTTGGTGGTGGACGAGCCACTCGCCAACCGGGTCAGGTCCGGAAGGAAGCAGCCCTAACGAGATCTCGGCACGGGTCACCGTGCCAGCCTCCCACCCTCTCTCAAAGTCCGGATTCCGACTGTGCCGAAAGGTGCTCGACAGCACCCCGACGGCTTTTGCCCCTGGTTCACAGAAATATCGGGGTTCACAGAAAAATCGGAAAAGGATCACGACACCGGCGCGAAAAAGGCGGTATGGTGCGCCCATGGACGAGATGGCTTTTCCTGAAGACGGCATGAAGACCGAGGCCCCGAAAGACGGTGCCTACCGGGTGCTGGCCCGCAAGTACCGGCCCCAGACCTTCGAGGATCTGGTCGGTCAGGAACCCATGGTGCAGACCCTGGAAAACGCGTTCGAGACCGGGCGCATCGCCCAGGCCTGGATGCTGACCGGCGTGCGCGGGGTCGGCAAGACCACCACCGCCCGCATCCTGGCGCGCGGCCTCAACTACGAAGTGCCCGGCGAGGCCGACCGGCCGACCGTGAAGCTGGAGCAGGAAGGCAGCCATTGCCGCGCCATCATGGAAGGCCGGCACGTGGACGTCATCGAGATGGACGCCGCCTCCCACACCGGCATCAACGACATCCGCGAGATCACCGACGCGGCCCGCTATAGACCGGCGACGGCGCGCTACAAGGTCTACATCATCGACGAAGTGCACATGCTGTCGACGGCGGCCTTCAACGGCCTGTTGAAGACGCTCGAGGAGCCGCCCGAGCATGTGAAGTTCATCTTCGCCACCACCGAAATCCGCAAGGTTCCGATCACGGTCCTGTCCCGCTGCCAGCGGTTCGACCTGCGCCGGATCGAGCAGCCGAAGCTGGTCGGCCTCTTGCGCCGCATTTCCGATGCCGAAGGCATTCAGATCACCGACGACGCCCTGACCCTGATTGCCCGCGCGGGCGAGGGCTCGGCGCGCGATTCGCTCTCCCTGCTCGATCAGGCCATGGCCCACGGCGCCGGCGCGATCGAGGCCGATGAGGTCCGCCAGATGCTCGGTCTTGCCGACCGGGCACGGGTGATCGACCTGTTCGACCACGTCATGACCGGCCGTGTCGCCGAAGCCATGGAGGAACTGGCCGCCCAGTATGAGGTCGGCGCCGATCCGGCGATCGTGCTCACCGATCTGGCCGACTTCACCCATCTGGTCACCCGCATGAAGGTGGTCCCGAAGGCGGGCGAGGACGTCTCCGTCACCGAGACCGAACGGCTGAAGGGCCACGAATTCGCTGAAAAGCTGTCCATCCGTGCCCTGTCCCGCGCCTGGCAGATCCTGCTCAAGGGCGTCCAGGAGGTCCAGGCCGCGCCCAAGCCGCTGGCCGCGGCCGACATGGTGCTGGTCCGCCTCGCCTATGCGGCCGACTTGCCCGATCCGGGCGAGGCGCTGGCGCTCCTGAAAAGCGGCGGGACGGTTTCCGCCGGTGGCGGCGCTCCGGCCCCCAACAGCGGTTCTGGAGGGTCTGGCGGAAATGGCGGCGGCGGTCCGGCAGCTTCGTTCGAGCCGCGCCCGAAGCTTGCCGCCATCGCCGGCGGCGGCGCCCAGAGAGTTCCCCAGGCCAGACCCCAGGCCGCCCCCCAGGGTCAGCCCGCCGTTCCGGCGGTCGCGCTCGGCTCCCTGCAGGATTGTGCCGCGCTGGCGTCGGAAAAGCGCGACATTCCGATGAAGGTCGCCATCGAACGCCAGATGCGGCTGGTCAAGTTCGAGCCCGGCCGGATCGAGATCCAGCCGACGGAAGACGCGTCGGCCGACATTGCCGGCGAGTTCGGCCGCAAGCTCACCGAATGGACCGGCACCCGCTGGATCGTCAGCGTCAGCCGGGCGCAGGGCCGTCCGACGATCCACGAGGAGCGGGAGGCGAACCGGGAAATGCTCCTGTCCGATGCCCGGGCGCATCCCACCGTCGCCGCCCTGCTCGGCCGGTTTCCCGGTGCGAAGATCGTCAATGTCAGCGTCCAGGAGACCGACGAGGACGAGGAGCTTGCCGACCCGCTTCTGGGCGAGGCGCTCGGCGACGACGATGCCGACGACGAGTAGACGAAATTCCCGTTTGCTCTCCGTTTTCCCTTGGACTAAGCCTTGCCTCGAAAAATGCCCGGACCGGGCAAGGCGCATCACATGGAGTATGAAGCCATGGACTTCCTCAAGATGATGAAACAGGCAAAGCAGATGCAGGAGCAGATGGGCTCCCTGCAGGAAGAGATTGCCGAAATCGAAGCCGAAGGCTCCGCCGGCGGCGGCATGGTGAGCGTGAGGATCGGCGGGAAGGGCGAACTGAAGGCGGTAAAGATCGATCCGTCCATGTTCAAGGAAGAGGATGTCGAGATCCTCGAGGACCTTATCATCGCCGCCCACAACGAGGCCAAGGCCAAGGTCGAGGCGGCCATGCAGGAAAAGACCCAGGAAATGATGAGCGGCCTCGGCCTTCCCGCCGGCATGAAACTGCCGTTCTGACTTTGCGGAGGCTTGTCGAACGGATTTGGATACCGGCTGGTGCTGTCACCCCTCATCCGGCCCAGCCTCGATTTCTTCTTGAATTTGAGAGCATCAGGGGCAGCGGAGAGGGATGTGCCATTTCCGGCCATCAGAAATAGGGGTGAGATGGATTGGATCACCCGGACTTTGCCGGGTGATGACGGTGCATGGGGGAAGATCGACCTATCCTCTCCAGTGTCATTGCACGGCGAAGTCCGGGCAATCCACTCGCTTCAGCCAAATGGCAAGGCGGTTGAAGATGTGCGAACCTGATTGCCCGGGGAAATGAACTGACCATGGCGCAGAACAAGGTCGTCGGGCCGGAAATCGAGCGGCTGATCCAGCTTCTGGCGAAGCTGCCCGGGCTGGGGCCGCGCTCGGCGCGGCGCGCCGCACTCCATCTGATCAAGAAGAAGGACCAGCTTCTGGTGCCGCTCGCCGAGGCCATGGGCGTGGCGGTGGACAGGATCGGCATTTGTTCGGTCTGCGGCACGGTCGACACCTCCGACCCCTGCGCCATCTGTTCCGATCCGCGCCGCGACCCGAGCGTCCTGGTGGTGGTGGAAGACGTCGCCGATCTCTGGGCCCTGGAGCGGGCCGCGGCCATCAACGCGCGCTATCACGTGCTCGGCGGCACCCTGTCGCCGCTCGACGGCATCGGGCCGGAAGACCTCAACATCGCCGCCCTGATCGAGCGCTGCGGCAGCGAGGCCATCGGGGAAGTCATCCTGGCGATCAACGCCACCGTGGAAGGCCAGACCACGGCCCATTACGTCACCGACCAGCTGTCTCACCTTGACGTAAAGGTCACCCGCCTGGCTCACGGCGTCCCGGTCGGCGGTGAACTCGACTATCTCGACGAGGGGACGCTGGCCCAGGCGCTGAGGGCCCGGACGCAGTTCTGAGAAAGTTTTGTCTGATTGAGGGGGGTGGGCGTATGGGATCCGTCCTCTCCCCGTCATTCCAGACCGTGTGGCGCGTCAGCGCCATCGCGAGATCTGGGATCCAGCTGACAGAGCGAGCGCCAGCGAGCACCAATTCTATTGAAGAGCATGGCGCGCCGACGGCGCGACTGATATCGGGATTCCAGATCAGCGTTCGGCTGCGCCTCACTTGTCTGGAATGACTAGGGTAGGGACGGCCCCCCCGATGTGATTGCCCTGCGCCAGGGACCTTGTGCCGGGGACCTTGCACCGTTTCGCCTGCACACCTATGTCGGGACAGTCCGTTTCTAACCGCGCAAGGACCCAGATGCTCTCCGCCGCTTCCCGTGCCTTTGGCCAGGTCTTCGAAAAGCCTTTCCGATCCATCTTCTGGAAGATGCTGGGCTTCACCCTCGCGGTTCTGCTGCTCATCTGGATCGCCCTTCAGGGGCTGGTCGCCGGTTTCGTCGACCTGCCCTATCCCTGGCTGGATACGGCGCTGTCGATCCTGACCGGGGTCGGCGCCGTCATCGGCCTCGGTTTCCTGATCGCGCCGGTCTCGGCCCTGTTCGCCGGCCTGTTTCAGGACGAGATCGCCGATATCGTCGAGGCGCAGGACTATCCGGCCGACCCGCCGGGCAAGGCCATGGCCCTGATGCCCTCGATCTTCCTGGCGGTGAAATTCACCGGCGTGGTCATCCTCGGCAACATCTTCGCCCTGCTGCTGCTCCTGATCCCCGGCATCAACCTGGTCGCCTTCTTCGTGGTCAACGGCTACCTGCTTGGCCGGGAATTCTTCGAATTCGCCGCGACCCGCTTCATGCCGGTGGCGGAGGCGAAACGCCTGCGCAAGGCGCGGGGCGGCACCGTCTTCATGGGCGGGCTGGTCATCGCCGGCGTTCTGGCCGTCCCGATCCTCAACCTGATCACGCCGATCTTCGCCACCATCTTCATGATGCATGTGTTCAAGCGGATTTCCGCTGGACAGCCCGCCGGATATGGGGAAGCTGGGAGAAACTAGCGGCGAGTTTGCGAACGGGCCGGCATGAAGGATCTCCTGGACGACATCTACGCGCAAATCGGCCTCTCCCCGGACCGGGGCGACGTGGCCACCTATATCCCGGAACTCGCCAAGATCGATCCGCACCAGTTCGGCATTTGCGTCGCCACCGCAGATGGTGAGGTGCACACCGCGGGCGATGCGGGTGTGCCGTTTTCCATCCAGTCGGTCTCCAAGGTGTTCGCGCTCGCCCTGGCGCTGGGCAAGGTCGGCGACCAGCTGTGGCACCGGGTCGGCCGGGAGCCGTCGGGTCTTTCCTTCAACTCGCTGCTTCTGCTGGAACGCGAGGACGGGGTGCCGCGCAATCCCTTCATCAATGCCGGCGCGCTGGTCGCGACCGATATCTACCTGAAGGGCTCGAGCCCTAGGGAGGCGCTTGGCCAGCTCCTGCGCTTCGTGCGTGCCGCCTCCGATGACGATGATATCCACATCAACGGGATGGTCGCCCGCTCCGAGATCGCGACCGGCCACCGCAACGTCGCGCTCGCCCATTACCTGGCCTCCTTCGAAAACCTTCATTCCGGCGTGGACGAGGTGTTCGGCACCTATTGCCACCAGTGCGCCATCGAGATGAGCTGCCGCCAGCTTGCGCTTGCCGGCCGGTTCCTGATCGACGCGGACGCCATGCCGAGGCTGGTGTCCCGCGAACGGCGTCGGCGGATCGCGGCTCTGATGATGACCTGCGGCCACTACGACGGCTCCGGCGACTTCGCCTTCCGTGTCGGCCTGCCGGGCAAGAGCGGGGTCGGCGGAGGTATTCTGGCGATCGCGCCGGGGCGGGCCTCGATTGCGGTCTGGTCGCCGGGTCTCAACCGCTACGGCAATTCCAAGCTCGGCACCGAGGCGATGGAAATGTTCGCCAGAAAGACAGGCTGGTCGGTCTTCGGTTGAGCGCCGGCTCCGTTCCGTGCGACGCTGTCATGCGCCAGAAAGCGTGCCCGGAAGTGGTCCCCGAAGTTTGCATTGCGTTAAGTTTTGAAGCACGGCAGCCAAAAACAATTCGAATTCGTCCATTGGATGCTTTGACGGGACGATATCTTGGCGCTAGAACGCATTTGGACAACGCCTTGAATTGCTTACGCTAACGTAAACGGAAGCAGGCGTCGTACGGGAGAGAAGTTCCATGTCGAATGCCGACCTGCGGGGCAACCGCCCCTTGTCGCCCCATCTTCAGATCTACAAGCCGATCCTGACGATGGTCATGTCGATCCTGCACCGCATCACCGGCGCAGCCCTCTACTTCGGAACGGTCCTGCTCGCCTGGTGGCTGATCGCCGCCGCCGCCGGCCCGGACTATTTCGATTTCGTCAACGGGATCTACGGCTCGTTCATCGGCCGGCTGATTCTGTTCGGCTTCACCTGGGCGCTCGTGCACCACATGCTCGGCGGCCTGCGCCACTTCATCTGGGACATGGGCGCCGGTTTCGGCCGCGAGGCCCGCGAATGGCTGGCGCGCGCCACGATCATCGGCTCGGTCGCGCTCACGATCCTGCTCTGGATCATCGGCTACGCGGTTCGCTGAGGGAGTAGACAATGACTGATATGCGCACCCCGCTCGGCAAGGTTCGAGGCCTCGGCTCCGCCAAGGAAGGCACCGATCATTTCTGGAAGCAGCGTCTGACGGCCTTCGCCAACGTGTTCCTGATCTCCTTCTTCGTCATTCTGGTGATCGCGCTGCAGGGCTCCTCCCACGGCGAGTTCATCTCCTGCCTGAAGAATCCGCTCGTCTCGATCGTGCTTCTCCTGGTGATCCTGTCGGGCGTCTATCACATGAAGCTCGGCATGCAGGTCGTCATCGAGGACTATGTCCACGGTGAGGGCCTGAAGGTCCTGAGCCTGATGGCGAACACGTTCTTTTGTGCATTCATCGGCCTCGGCTGCATGTTTGCCGTGCTGAAAATCGGCTTTGGAGGCTGACCCTGATGGCCAAGACATATGAATTCGTCGACCACAGCTACGACGTGGTCGTGGTCGGTGCCGGCGGCGCGGGCCTGCGTGCGACCCTCGGCATGGCCGAGCAGGGGCTCCGCACCGCCTGTATCAGCAAGGTGTTTCCGACACGCTCCCACACCGTCGCCGCCCAGGGCGGCATCGCCGCCTCTCTCGTCAACATGACGCCGGACAGCTGGCAGTGGCACATGTACGACACGGTGAAGGGCTCCGACTGGCTCGGCGACACCGACGCCATGGAATACCTCGCCCGCGAGGCGCCGGCCGCCGTCATCGAGCTGGAACACTACGGCGTGCCCTTCTCGCGCAACGAGGAAGGCAAGATCTACCAGCGCCCGTTCGGCGGCCACATGCAGAACTTCGGCGAAGGCCCTCCCGTGCAGCGCACCTGCGCGGCCGCCGACCGGACCGGCCACGCCATCCTGCACACGCTCTACGGCCAGTCGTTGCGCAACAACGCGGAATTCTTCATCGAGTATTTCGCGCTCGACCTGATCATGTCCGACGACGGCGTCTGCCAGGGCGTGATCGCCTGGAACCTGGACGACGGCACCATCCACCGCTTCTCCGCCAAGATGGTCGTGCTTGCGACCGGCGGCTACGGCCGGGCCTATTTCTCCTGTACCTCCGCGCATACCTGCACCGGTGACGGCGGCGGCATGGTCGCCCGCGCGGGCCTGCCCCTGCAGGACATGGAATTCGTGCAGTTCCACCCGACCGGCATCTATGGCGCCGGCTGCCTGATCACCGAGGGCGCGCGCGGCGAGGGCGGTTACCTGACCAACTCCGAAGGCGAGCGCTTCATGGAGCGCTACGCGCCGTCGGCAAAGGACCTGGCGTCCCGCGACGTGGTCTCCCGCTGCATGACCATCGAGATCCGCGAGGGCCGCGGCGTCGGCCCGAAGAAGGACCACATCTTCCTGCATCTGGATCACCTGGATCCGGCTCTGCTGGCGGAGCGTCTCCCGGGCATTTCCGAATCGGCCAAGATCTTTGCCGGTGTCGACCTGACCAAGGAGCCGATCCCGGTCCTGCCGACCGTCCACTACAACATGGGCGGCATTCCGACGAACTACTGGGGCGAGGTGCTGAACGCGGACGCCGAAAATCCCGACCGCATCCAGCCGGGCCTGATGGCCGTCGGCGAAGCCGCCTGCGCCTCGGTGCACGGCGCCAACCGCCTCGGCTCCAACTCGCTGACCGATCTCGTGGTGTTCGGCCGCGCCGCAGCCATCCGCGCCGGCCAGGTGGTCGACCCGAAGTCGGCTGTACCGACGCCGAACGAAGCCTCCTGCGAAAAGATCATGGAGCGCTTCGATCGTCTGCGGAACGCAAACGGGAACACCCCGACCGCCGACCTGCGCGAGAAAATGCAACGCGCCATGCAGGAAGACGCCGCCGTCTTCCGCACCCAGGAAAGCCTGGAGCAGGGCTGCAAGCGCCTGTCGGAGATCTGGGGCGAATTGAAGGACATCAAGGTCACCGACCGGTCGATGATCTGGAACTCCGATCTGGTGGAAACGCTGGAACTGGAAAACCTGATGGCCAACGCCATCACCACGGTCTACGGCGCGGAAGCCCGCAAGGAAAGCCGCGGCGCCCATGCCCGCGAGGACTTCAAGGACGGTCCGTTCGCCGGCCGTGACGACGAGAACTGGCGCAAGCACACGCTCGCCAGCGTGAGCGAGGCCGGCGACGTCAAGCTGGAGTACCGTCCGGTGGTCACCGAACCGCTGACCAAGCTCGAGGACGGCGGCATCGACCCGAAGAAGATCGCGCCGAAAGCGCGCGTCTACTAGGTCGGTCCCGTGAGCGCGCAGGCTGCCATCATGGATACGGAAAGCCCCTTCGGCACCTACAAGGCCGAAGGGCTCGTCCGCTACGCCTGGAAACTGGCGGATCACCACGATCTGTCCGCGTCCCTGCGCAAGCGGATCCGTGCCCTGGTGGCGCGCCTGTTCACCGGGCCCTACGACACCGAGGCCGACGGGCTGAAGTTCCGGATCTATCCGGGCCAGAACTACGACGACCGCAAGATCCTGGCCAGGGGCCGGCTGCCGGAAAAGGACGAGCACAGGCTGCTGCGCCCCTACCTGCAGCCCGGCACGGCCTTTGTTGATGTCGGCGCCAATATCGGCAGCTACACGCTTTTCGCCGCAAGCCGCGGCGCGAAGGTGCTGGCAGTCGAGGCCAACCCGGAAACCGCGCGGAAACTTGCCTTCAACATCAAGGCCAACGGCCTGGATCAGGTGAAGCTCGCCGGTGTCGCCGTCGGCGAAACCGAAGGCACCCTGTCGCTCTGGCTGGAGCCCTCCAACTGCGGCTTCGCCACCCTGGTGGAAGACCTGACCACCGGCGAATGGGCCGGTGACTGGTCGCCCCGGGACGTGGCCGTGCGCCCGCTGGCGGATGTGCTGGCGGACGAGGGCGTCGACCGGGTCGACGTGCTCAAGGTCGATGTGGAAGGCTTCGAGGACCGGGTGGTCCTGCCCTACTTACGCAACACGGATCGGTCCGCCTGGCCGCGGGTCATCATGCTTGAAACGAATTGCCGGCCGCACTGGGCCGAGGACTGTGTTTCCGAACTGGAAACCCTCGGCTACCGCGCAGCCGGTGTAACGAATGACAACACGGTGTTCGAGCTTCCCGCCTGAACGCCGCACAGAAGTGGCCCGGACGCGATAAAGCGGGCCCAAACGCGGAGCGATGAAAAATGGTTCAGCTGACGCTTCCCCGGAACTCCCAGGTGACGGCAGGCAAGGTATGGGACAAGCCGGCCGGCGCGACCAACCTGCGCGAATACCGGATCTACCGCTGGAACCCGGACGACGGCCGGAACCCGCGTGTCGACACCTACTTCATAGACACCGACGACTGCGGTCCGATGGTTCTCGACGGGCTCATCTACATCAAGAACAAGATCGACCCGACGCTGACCTTCCGCCGCTCCTGCCGCGAAGGCATCTGCGGCTCCTGCGCCATGAACATCGACGGCACCAACACGCTGGCCTGCACCAAGGGCATGGACGAGGTCGCCGGCGACGTGGTCAAGATCTATCCCTTGCCGCACATGCCGGTGGTCAAGGACCTCGTGCCGGACATGACCCGCTTCTACGCCCAGCACCGCTCCATCGAGCCCTGGCTGCAGACCGTGTCGCCGGCCCCGGAAAAGGAATGGCTCCAGTCCCACGAGGACCGCACCAAGCTCGACGGCCTCTACGAGTGCATCCTCTGCGCCTGCTGCTCGACCTCTTGTCCCTCCTACTGGTGGAACGGCGACCGCTACCTCGGCCCGGCCATCCTGCTGCAGGCCTACCGCTGGCTGATCGACAGCCGCGACGAGGCCACCGGCGAGCGCCTGGACAACCTGGAAGACCCGTTCCGGCTCTACCGCTGCCACACCATCATGAACTGCTCCCAGGCCTGCCCGAAGGGCCTCAACCCGGCCAAGGCGATCGCCGAGATCAAGAAGATGATGGTCGAACGGCGGGTGTGATCGCGAGCCTGTCGGAACGCTTCAAAGGCCGCTCGAAAGGGCGGCCTTTTTCGTTGTTGGCGGAGATACGGAATGACAGCTCCTGAGATGTCTTTACGGCACCGCGCCCCGTGACCGTCACCCCTGTCTATCGGGGCACCCGGCTTGTTTAGTTTGGTGAGTTGGGTGTGAATGGGAGCGTGGCCGGGGCCGTCGCCGAATGCCGTGGGTGAGCGAGACGGTCAATCTTACATCCGGCCTTGCGGAATTCGCTTAAATGTTCTTTATTTGTTCCTATCCTTCTTTAACGATGAACTGGACCCATGGGCATTCTCGATCACGTCGGTTTCGCGGTTTCCGATTTCGAAAAATCAAAAGCCTTCTACGAGCAGGCGCTGGCGCCGCTTGATATCAAGGTGCTGATGGAGGTCACACCGGAGATGACCGGTTGCGATGCGCATTGCGGCTTCGGCAGGGAACATCCCGAATTCTGGATCGGCACCGGCGAGCCGCTCACAGGCACGCTCCATGTCGCCTTCACCGTGTTTTCGCGCGACAGGGTCGATGCGTTCTACGAGGCGGCAATGGCCGCCGGCGGCCGGGACAACGGCGCGCCCGGGCTTCGGCCGCATTATCACGAGCACTATTACGGCGCCTTCGTGCTCGATCCCGACGGCCACAACATCGAGGCGGTCTGCCATCGGCCGGAATAAGGGGCAAAACAGGAGGGTTCTCATATGCACAAGAGCAGACTGGCGGTAGCGGTCATCGACTGTCATGAGGGCGATATCGATGAACACGCTACCTTCTGGGCAGGCGCGCTCGGACGCGCCGGGGAAGACCGGCCGAAAGATCCGAAATACCGCGACCTAATCGGTCCGGATGGAGAACTGCGCGTGCTGGTCCAATCCGTCGATCACAGCCCGCGGGTGCATCTCGATATCGAAACGGATGACATACCGGCCGAAGTCGAACGCCTGAAGCGGCTAGGCGCCACCGAGGTCGGCAACTGCAAATCCTGGGTGGTGATGGAGGCGCCGAGCGGGCACCGCTTCTGCGTGGTCGGTCCGCAGCGCCCGGACTTTGAGGAAAACGCAAATATCTGGAAGGACTGACGGCGGTAGAGCCGTCCGACAGTTCACGCCCCTTCAAACCAACGCGATCAGGCAATGGAACAGGGTGACGGGATCGTCTCTGTGCCTTAGGTGTTGGGCGACACTATCCGGGAGGTCCCAGACCATGCGTGCCCTTATCCTTGCCGCTCTTGTCGCTGTTTTCGGCGCAACAACCGTTTCCCCCGCGAAGGCCGAAACCGCGGTCCTTGCCGGCGGCTGCTTCTGGTGCGTGGAAGCCGATCTGGAAAAACTGCCCGCCGTTCGCGATGTCGTATCGGGCTATGCCGGCGGCACGACGCAAAACCCGACCTACAAGACCTACGAGAACGGCGGCCACCGCGAGGTGGTCAAGGTCGATTTCGACGAGAGCAGGCTCAGCTACCGCGACCTCATGGCCATCTTCCTGCGCACCATCGACGTCACCGATGCCGGCGGCCAGTTCTGCGACCGCGGTCATGGCTATTCGAGTGCGATCTATCCGCTGGACGACAGGCAGGCTGCGGAAGCGAAGGCCGCCATCGCCGATGCGGAAAAGGCCCTGGGCCGGAAGATCGTCACGCCGGTGGAACAGCCCGCGGTCTTCTGGCCGGCGGAGGACTATCACCAGGCCTATTACAAGAGCAGCGTCCGCACGCTCACCCGCTTCGGCTACGTCAAGCGCTCCGACGCCTACAAGGGCTACCGCACAGGCTGCGGCCGTGACGCGCGGGTCAAGGCGGTCTGGGGCGCGGAAGCCTTCAAGGGGCTTCCGGCCGCGGGTCACTAGCAGTCCAGGCGGCTGCTATTTAGTCCAGATTTGTTTGACTGGGCGATCCGGTTTGCCGCTTGCTCGGTTGTCATCCCTGCGCAGGCAGGGATCCAGTAAACTACTGAACTAGTTATTTTTTCCAGTCGCAGGTCACGCGGGGTACTGGATCCCGGTCTTGCCGCTGCCGCGTCAAACCGGGATGACAAGCGGGGAGCGCGGGTACCGCACGGGCGAACTGCGAAACATCCGGAAAGGCGGATTGGATCACCCGGACTTCGCCGTGTGATGACACCTGATATGGGGGAGGCCCTGCCGTTTTCCGCAGTGCCATTCCACGGCGAAGTCCGGGCAATCCAATGGCCTGACCATGCGGCCGAATGGGGGGACCCTAAACTCCCGCCTCGAAGGCTTCCACCAGGTCGATGAAGGCCTCGCCGTAGCGCTCCAGTTTGGTCTGGCCGACGCCGGAAACGGCCAGCAGCGCGTCCGCGGATACCGGCCGGGCCTTGGCGATGCCGGCAAGGGTCGCGTCCGGGAAGACCACATAGGGCGGCACTTCCGCGTCCCGGGCGATCTGGGTGCGCAGCCGGCGCAGGCGGTCGAACAGGAGCCGGTCCTCCGCGTCGAGTTCGTCGGCAAGGGACGCGGACTGTTTGTCGCGGGTTTTTTTCAGGCTCGCCGTACCCCGGTCCTTGCGCAGCTGAACCTCCCGCTCGCCCCGGAAGACCGCGCGGGCGTCCTCGGTCAGGATCAGGGCGCCGAAATTGGCGTGGTCGACGTCGAGCAGTCCGCCGGCGACGAGCTGGCGGGCGACCGACTGCCAGGTCTTGGCGGAATGCTCCTGGCCGATGCCGTAGACCGACAGGCGGTCGTGACCGAAACGGGTCGTCTTTTCCGTTTCCTTGCCGAGCAGCACGTCGATCACGTGCCCGGAGCCGAACCGCTGGCCGGTCCGGTAGACGGTGGACAGGAATTTCTGCGCCGCCTCCAGCCCGTCCCAGGTCTCCACCGGTGACAGGCAGGTGTCGCAATTGCCGCAAGGTTCCGGATAGACCTCGCCGAAATGGGCAAGCAGCGCCTGACGCCGGCAGCCGGCGGTCTCGCAGATCCCGAGCAGGGCATTGAGCTTGGCGTTTTCCGCCCGCTTGATCTCGTCCGGCGCATCGCCTTCGGCAATCATGCGCCGGCGCTGGACCACGTCGGCCATGCCATAGGCCATGAAGGCCTCCGACGGCGCGCCGTCCCGGCCGGCGCGGCCGGTCTCCTGGTAGTAGGCTTCAACCGAGGACGGCAGGTCGAGATGGGCGACGAAACGCACGTCCGGCTTGTCGATCCCCATTCCGAAAGCAACCGTGGCGACGAGGCAGAGGCCTTCTTCCAGCAGAAAGGCGTCCTGGTTGGCAGCGCGGATATCCGGCGCAAGGCCGGCGTGATAGGGCAGCGCGCGGATGCCCTTGGAACTCAGCCACTCGGCGATGTCCTCCACCTTGGCGCGCGACAGGCAGTAGACGATGCCGCTCTCGCCCTTGTGGCGGGTCAGGAAATCCAGAAGCTGCTGGCGCTGGTTGGTGCGCTCGACGATCTCGTAGCGGATGTTCGGCCGGTCGAAGCTGGTGGAAAAGACATCCGCATCCTCCAGCTGGAGCCGCTTGAGAATGTCTTCCTGCGTATGCGGGTCCGCCGTTGCCGTCAGCGCCACCCGCGGCACGCCCGGATAGCGGTCGGCCAGCGACGTCAGCGTCAGGTACTCGGGGCGGAAATCATGGCCCCACTGGCTGACGCAATGGGCCTCGTCGATGGCGAACAGCGCGATCTGCAGCGTGTCCAGGAACCGGCGGAAGTTTTCCGTGGCAAGCCGCTCCGGCGTCACGTAGAGCAGGTCCAGCTCACCGGCCAGCGCCCGGGCGCGTACCGCGTCCTGTTCGTCCGGTGACAGGGCGGAATTGAGCGCGGCGGCACGCACGCCCGCTGCCAGAAGCGCGCCGACCTGATCCTTCATCAGCGCGATCAGCGGCGATATGACGATGCCTATACCGGGCCGGCACAGCGCCGGGATCTGGTAGCACAGGGATTTGCCCGCACCGGTCGGAAACAGGACCACCGCGTCCCGGCCCGAAACCAGTGCGTCAACGACTTCCCTTTGCCGGCCGCGAAAGGCGTCATAGCCGAAGACCCGGCGCAGGACGTCGGCGGGGTCGGAGAGCGCTGTGGTTTCCGGAGCTTCGGTGCGAAGCGGCTGGATGGAGGACAAGCCGGTGATTCCTTAAGTCTTGCCGAACCATCCCCTATTCGCCCGCCAAGGGCAATCAGCGGCTGTGGATGACTTCAGGAAAACGAACTGTTCGGCTCAGAATTCCGCGTCCGGCTCGCCCGCAAGCCTCTCCGCGCAATGAACCCGCAGCCGCTCGGTCAGTTCGGCGAGGTCGCCTTCCAGCGCCTCCGGGCTGATCGGCCTGCCGAAATGGACCCGGAATTCCGCGTCCTTCTTGTTGAGCAGTTCGTTGAAGACGGTCATGTCGCGCAGTTCCGTCGACACCCGGGCCAGGAAGTAGAACAGGCCCGAGTTCCGCCCGCCCATGTGGACGGGAATGATCGGTGCCTTGTTTTTGCGCGCGAGCGCCAGGGCCGAACTCATCCACGGCCGCTCTGTCAGCTTGCCTTCGTGCCAGTAGGCGAGCCGTCCGGAGGGAAACAGCACGACCACCCGCTGGCTGGAAAAGGCATTGCCGGCAATCCGGAGCGTTTCCTTGGTCTTTTCCCGGGTCTTGAAGCCGTCCCGCCACTCGACCGGCACGATCATGTCCGCCAGGCGCGGATTGATGCGGATGGCGTCGCGGTTGGCGAAGATGGAAAGATCCGTGCGCTGCGGCTTGATGGCATCGTAAAGCGCGATCCCGTCGGCGATGCCGGTGGGATGGTTGGAGACCAGCACCACGGGTCCGCTGGCCGGCACCCGCTCCAGACCGAGTGTCGTCACATTCAGCGTGAGCAGGCCGCTCAGGTGGTCGAAAACCGCCTCGGCCTCCATCTGCGCGATGGTGTCGGCCATGCCGACCGCCGAGCGGTACCGCAGGATCTTGTAGGCAACGGGCCGGATCAGCGGCCACCACGGGCTGGCCATCACCTCTTCGCCGCGTTCCGCAATCAGCGTGTCGACGATATGCATCTCGCGTTGCAGCGTCCCGCTGTGGCCGGCCGGCAATTCCGCAGTCGTCTGGTCGGTCGTCGGCACGAAATTTCCCTGCGTCGTCCGGTGGGTCTTGAATACGCATGGTTACCGAATGCGGCGGCCCGGCGCAAATGCCAGTTGCCGCAGTCCGGTGCAAATAAAATGTCGGGCCCGCGCGATCAACTCCACAGGGGCGTTGTGAAAATCCCGACGACCGAGAAGAACCCGACGGCCCAGGAAAGCGATCTGGGCGTCGCCCGGTCGGTCCAGTAGCAGAAGATGAAGATAAGCCTCATGGCGATGAACAGGACCGCCAGCCGGTCGATCCAGCCCGGGTCGCCGCCCTGGCCGAGACCGACGATCACGGCGATGGCGAAAAACGGAAAGGCTTCGAAGCCGTTCGCCTGGGCCGCCTGCGCGCGGGCCCGGAAGCCGTCGCGCCAGTAGTCCGGGTCGCGGGGATTGGCATTGTCGAAATCCTTGCTCAGCTTGGCCGGAAACACGGCGGCTATGGGCAGGATCGCGGCGATCAGGATACACCAGACGGAAACGGGCACGGAGCGGATCCTCTTTGTTGGGCGACAGGGGCGATCGTTGGCTGTTTGCCGCTGGACAAGGTCGGGTCGAAGCGCCCGCGGCACAAGGCCGAAGCGGCAAATACAACGGGACAGGCTGAACAATCCGTATGCCGTTTGAGAGAAATCAACGAAGGCGGCCCCATTCGTGAATGATATAGGCGCAACTGACACAGGCGCGTTTGCCTCAGCCGGCCGGGAGGGGTCTGGGTACGCAACGCGTTCTCAAAGGGGAAAGACATGTCCGTATCCGATTGGCAATCCTTCATCTCGCAGACCGACAAGCGCATGGCCGACCTGCGCGGCGGCATTCCGGGCGTCACCAAGGGGTTCCACGAGGTCGCCCGCGCGGCGATTGCGCCCGGCGTGCTGGATTCAAAGACCAAGGAACTGATTGCGCTTGCCATCGGCATCACGGCGCGGTGCGACGGCTGCCTCGCCTACCATGCCAAGGCCGCGGCCAAATACGGCGCGACCCGCGACGAGGTGATGGAGACGATCGGCGTTGCCGTCTACATGGGCGGCGGGCCGTCCATGATTTACGGAGCGGAGGCACTCGCCGCCTTCGATGCCTTTGCACCGAAGGCGGAAGAGTGACGGGAATTCATGCCCTTCAGGGACGCGGGACGTGGGCGCCGGTCGCCGGATCGGTTCCCAGGTAGCCGTTGCCGCCCTGTTTCCAGGCGTTGAATCCGCCGGCCATGTGGGCGATTTTCGAAAAGCCCGCGGCCAGGCATTTTTCCGCCATTCTCCGCGACCTCATGCCGGACCCGCAGTAAAGCACGATCGGGCGGTCTTCGGTCGAGGCCGGCAGGCGGGCCGGGTCGAATGCGGACATGGGCGCCAGCAGCGCGCCGCCCACATGCTCGAAGTCATACTCGGATGGCGTGCGCACGTCGATCAGGACGATCGCGTTCCGGTCGTACATTTCCTTGACTTCGGCGACTGCAAGCGTTTGCAGCGTTCCGCCGTTGATAACTTCCGTTTCCGCCATGGCTGCGGTCCTTTCCTGGTTGGGAGGACAGGGGATTGGTCCCGGTCTGTTATATCCGGAACAGTGAATATAGGGGAACGCCGGTCCGCATTGAAATGCGAATTGATCGCAGTGTCATATTGTCTTCCAGACACGGGGGTAGAGGAGGGGCCGGTGCGCTGGGGCGATTCGCACAACGGTATTTCGGAGGTCCGCCGTGTCCAAAACAACCGTGCTGTTCGTCTGTCCGGACAATGCCTTCCTGAGCCCGCTTGCGGAAGCCTACATGAACGCAAGGGGAAACGGCATCGTCAGGGCCTTTTCGGCCGGCCTCGTGCCGGCGCCGGAACTGCATTCGGCGGTCCGGAGACTGTTGTCCGCCCACGGCATGCAGGCGGACGGCCTGACGCCGAAAAGCCTGGACGTGTTTCTCCAGCCGCTCGCGCCTGCCCTGGACCGGATCATCTATCTTGCCGACCTGCCGAAGACCGGCCTGAGCGCCATCCGGGGCGATGCGCCGGCAGTCGATGTCTGGAACCTCGCCGGGCCGCTGCCGCGTCCGGAAAGCTTCGATACCTGCGTCGACATGTTTCATCGCGTCTGCCGCGCAATCGACGGCGTCCTTGACCCGCCCGTACCTGCCGGGTTCGGCCGGACGGCGCAGGCGGGATGACGGCGCAAGCGCGTCAGGCCGCGATTTTGGTCAGGACTGCTGGCCGAACGCGGCGGCACCCTGACGGTGCGGCCGGAACAGCGTTCTGGCCAGGGCGCGGATCCCGTCCTTGATGCGCGCCTTCGGCGCCTTGATCAGGCCGATCATGTCGCCGGACTGATAGGTCAGCCTGGCGGCGAATTTGCGCGCCAGGGCTTGCATGGTGAGATTGGCCGCAAGGCAGCTGATGTAGATGTGCTCGATCCGCAGGTCGCGGGCCTCGTTCAGAAGCGCATCCATCAGCCGCGTGCCGACGCCGCGGCGCCGCCAGTCCTTTTCCACGCAAAAGGCGGCTTCGGCCATGTGCGGCTCGGGCAGGATGCGCAATTCCGCGGTACCGCGCAGGACGCCGTCCTCGAAATAGCCGAAAATCACCGGACTTTGCGCGAAGCTCGTCTCCGCGTAGGCAACGATGAACGAATCGTCGACCGACATGGCGAATCGGTTGCGCCGGCTTTCCGGGTCCAGGCGCAAGAGCAGATCGCGAAAGGCGGGTTTTTCGTCGTTCCTGAGGGGGCGGATCGTCCCGGAGGTCGCGGAAAACGCTGCGTTACTGCGTGTTTGCCGTTCGGTCCGGAACCAGGTTCTGGCGGGCTGCAGCATGGAAGGCTCCTGTCAAAAACAAACCTCCCAAGACGCCCTCCCAGACGACTTCAGTCATATAAAGGCCGTATCCTGTCTTTTTCAATAGGGCGGATCTTAAACTTGAGTCGGGTTTTGGCGTTTGCGCCATTGTGGGCTAAGAGATGGTAAACGGTGTTCGCGGCGGAGCGGGGACGGAATGGATATGATGCGGAATACGACGATCGTTGTCGGACTGTGTGTTTTGGTCGGCGTAACGGGGTGCCAGAGATTTTCCGGAAGCCGGCAATATGCCGCTCCGCTGCCGGCGACGCCGACGACGCCGGTCGGACAGACCGATTTGCAGCCGCTCGACGGAGCCGTGCCCGGGACCCCTTATGACGGTCCGGAAACCGGGACGGATCTCGCGGCAAACACCGTCGCGGAACCGACCGGCGCACTTGAGGTGAGTCGCAGCGACATGCTCGGCGGCTGGAAGCTGAGTTCGGGGACCGACAACTGCATGGCCTTCATGACGCTCACCACCTGGTCCGGCGGCTACCGCGCCAACACCCGCGGTTGCGCCAGTCCGCTGCTGAGCGGCGTCTCCGCCTGGGACCTGAGCGGCAAGCAGGTAGTCCTCAAGGATGCCAACGGGCAGATCGTTGCGCAGCTCTACGCGACCTCGGCGCAGCAGTTCAACGGCCAGACCGCGCAAGGCGTCCCGGCGTCGCTTTACCGTTAGCAACCTGAGGTATTTTTATCTGGACGACACGCGCTCAAGCTGTAAACTTGGTTCATCAAGGGAGACAGCTGAGACATGTCCAAATACGATCCTTTGCGTGAACATCTGGCCCGCCTTGAAGATGTGGTCTGGGCGGCCAAACTCGACGACGTCGAAACCATACTTGGATCCCATTTGCCCAGAAGCGCCCGCGAACACCGGACCTGGTGGGCGAACTCGGGCGGCAGTCTCGTGCACCAGAACGCGTGGCTCGATGCGGGCTGGCGGGTCGAGAGAACCGATCTCAACCGCAACGTGGTGGTGTTCCGGCGCCTGCGGATCGGCGGAACCGCGCTCGCCGGACGGGACAACACCGCCCGGCTCCCTTTGCGCGACAAGCGCAGCGATGCCGAACGGCAGCTTTCCAGGGCCATGCCGGCCCTGCGCCAGCCCGTGACGGTGACGCTGCGCGCGGAATGGACCCTCCTCGGCAATCTGCACAGGGTTCCCTGCTCGGCGACGAATATTCCGCAAGGGCCGGGCATCGTCAGGGCGGTGAGCCTCAGGGCAGGCGCGCCCGCGCCCCTGATTTTTCCGACAGGTTCCGTCCGCCAGTGCTACAGCCGGCTGCGCATGGCGATGAAGGACAGCGGCGCGGAAAAGGACAGTACCCTGCTGGTGTCCCTGGGGCTGAACCGGACGACGCCGGTCGAATGCGATGCGGTCAAGACCGGTAATGCCTGGCTGCTGACCGATGGCCGCGGCCGGAAGGCGAACCTGGAGGATGCCACCGAACGCGACCTGGTCGCCCGGTTGCTTTTTCTCCAGGAGCTCCAGGCCGGACGGACCGCGCAGCTTGTCCCGGAATGATCGGCCGGAACCGCCGGGAGCAATAACCGGCCGGGATATCGGGGACGGGTTCCGGGACCCGCGTTCGGCGTTTGAAAACTATTTTCCGTCAATGAACCGATTAGGTCCGCGCCCGGTCTTGCATCCGGGCGCAATAGACCGTATTCGCCATGCGACAATTTGTACCCGCCCTCCCGTGTTCCGGTGGGGCGGATGCGGCATTCTCGCATGGAGCGCCAGACTTGAAACTGGAACTGCCGGTCAACCGAGCACTGGAAGCGCGCTACACCGCGCTGGTCGCCGCCGGCGAAATCACCCGGGACGCCGCGCAGCTTGAAGCGGTCCGCAAGCTCGATCTTCTGAACAGCCGCCTGGCAGAGGTGCGGCTCGCCTCCAAGAAAAGTTCGCTCGGCTGGCTGTTCGGCCGCAACAAGGACCTGTGGAAGGACGTGACCGGCCTCTACATGTGGGGCGGGGTCGGCCGCGGCAAGACGATGCTGATGGACCTGTTCTTCCAGGTGACTGTCATCCGCCGCAAGCGCCGGGCGCATTTCCACGAATTCATGGCCGATGTGCATGAGCGCATCTACGCCCACCGCCAGGCGCTCAAGCGCGGCGAGGTAAAGGGCGACGATCCGATCGGTCCGGTCGCCGACCAGATCGCGGTCGAGACCCGGCTTTTGTGCTTCGACGAATTCTCCGTCACCGACATCGCCGATGCGATGATCCTGGGCCGCCTGTTCGCCCGGCTGTTCGAACTCGGCGTCGTTGTCGTGGCGACCTCCAACGTCGAACCGAAGGACCTCTACAGGGACGGACTGAACCGCCAGCTGTTCCTGCCCTTCATCGATCTTCTCACCCGCCATGCCGAGGTCATCAAGCTCGACAGTCCGACCGACTACCGCCTGGACAAGCTGGCCGGTGCCCCGGTCTATGTCTCACCGCTGGGACCCGAGGCCAATGAGAAGATCGAGGATCTCTGGCACAGGCTCACCAATGGCGTGGCGCCCCATGCGGAGGAACTGGAAAACAAGGGCCGCAAGATACCGGTCGGACGGGTTGCGTCCGGCGTCGCACGGTTCACGTTCGAGGAGCTGTGCAGCCGCCCGCTCGGCGCATCGGACTATTTGCGCATAGCCCATGCCTACCGGACGGTCTTTATTGAGAACATCCCGGTCATGGACAAGCCGCGCCGCAACGAGGCGAAGCGGTTCATCAATCTGATCGACACGTTTTACGACAGCGGGGTGAAGGTCATCATCTCCGCCGAAGCCGAACCGACCGGGCTCTACGTCGCGCCCGACGGAACGGAAGCCTTCGAATTCGACCGGACCGTCTCCCGTTTGATCGAGATGCGGTCGGAAGCCTACCTGGCGGGAGAAAATCACAGCGGACAACCCTGAGTATGCCTTACGTATAGGTTAATGATCTTGGCGGGAGTCCGGACGGGAAATTTGAGTTTCAGGCGCAATAGTCTTTAGATTGGCTTGCGCAGGGAAGGCAAAGGGAGTAGTGCCAACCGCAGTCATCAGCGGATGGCATAAGGTTCCATCTTACGTAAAGGGAAACTTTCGGATATGGCGCGGAACAAGATTGCTTTGATCGGCTCAGGTCAAATCGGCGGGACGCTCGCTCATCTTGCTGGCTTGAAGGAACTTGGAGACATCGTTCTCTTCGACATTGCGGAAGGTGTTCCGCAGGGCAAGGCGCTGGACCTGGCTGAATCCTCTCCGGTCGACGGCTTCGATGCCAGGCTGGCCGGCGCGAACGACTATGCAGCCATCGAGGGCTCCGACGTCGTCATCGTCACCGCAGGCGTTCCCCGCAAGCCGGGCATGAGCCGCGACGATCTTCTCGAAATCAACCTGAAGGTCATGGAGCAGGTCGGCGCCGGCATCGCCAAATACGCGCCCGACGCTTTCGTCATCTGCATCACCAACCCGCTCGACGCCATGGTCTGGGCCCTGCAGAAGTTCTCCGGCCTGCCGGCGAACAAGGTGGTCGGCATGGCCGGTGTGCTCGACAGCGCCCGCTTCCGTTACTTCCTCGCCGAGGAATTCAACGTCTCCGTGGAGGACGTGACGGCCTTCGTGCTCGGCGGCCACGGCGACACCATGGTGCCGCTGACCCGTTATTCCACCGTTGCCGGTATCCCGCTGACCGACCTGGTCAAGATGGGCTGGTGCACCGCGGACCGGCTGGAGGAAATCGTCCAGCGCACCCGTGACGGCGGCGCGGAAATCGTCGGCCTGCTGAAGACCGGCTCCGCGTTCTACGCCCCGGCCTCCTCCGCCATTGCCATGGCCGAGAGCTACCTCAAGGACAAGAAGCGCGTCCTGCCTTGCGCCGCGGCCCTGAGCGGCCAGTACGGCCTCAAGGACACCTATGTCGGTGTTCCGGTTGTCATCGGCGCCGACGGTGTCGAGCGCGTGATCGAAATCGACATGAACGCGGATGAAAAGGCGATGTTCGACAAGTCCGTCGCATCCGTCGAGGGTCTCGTCGAGGCCTGCAAGAAGATCCAGCCGGCGCTCGCCTGAGCCGCCAGAAGGAACCCGAAGACCGCCGCCTGAAAAACGGCGGCGGTCCTCCGCAAACGGGGGAAACCGATGAATATCCATGAATACCAGGCCAAGGCGGTTCTGAAGGAATATGGCGCGCCGGTCGCTGAAGGCGTCGCCATCTTCTCCGCCGACGAGGCTGAAGCCGCAGCGAAGAAACTTCCCGGACCGCTCTGGGTCGTGAAATCCCAGATCCATGCCGGCGGCCGCGGCAAGGGCAAGTTCAAGGAACTGGGCCCGGATGCCAAGGGCGGTGTCCGCCTCGCCTTCACGCTCGACGAGGTCGTCGCCAACGCGAAGGAAATGCTTGGCAACACCCTAGTGACCAAGCAGACCGGACCGGCCGGCAAGGTCGTCAACCGCCTCTACATCGAGGACGGCGCCGACATCGAGCGCGAGCTTTACCTCTCCATTCTGGTCGACCGCACCGTCGGCCGTCCGGCCTTCGTGGTCTCCACCGAAGGCGGCATGGACATCGAGGCCGTTGCCGAGGAAACCCCGGACAAGATCGTCACCCTGCCGATCGACCCGGACACCGGCGTGACCGCGGCCGATGCCGGCAAGCTCTGCGACGCGCTGGAGCTTGCAGGTGCCGCCCGCGAAGACGGCATTAAGCTGTTCCCGATCCTCTACACGGCGTTCATGGAAAAGGACATGAGCCTGCTTGAGGTCAACCCGCTGATCGTCATGAAGGACGGCCGCCTGCGCGTTCTCGACGCCAAGGTTTCCTTCGACGGCAACGCCCTGTTCCGTCACGACGACATCGTGGCCCTGCGCGATGAGACCGAAGAAGACGCCAAGGAAATCGAGGCGTCCAAGTATGACCTCGCCTATGTCGCCCTCGACGGCGACATCGGCTGCATGGTCAACGGCGCGGGTCTCGCCATGGCGACCATGGACATCATCAAGCTCTACGGCGCCGAGCCGGCGAACTTCCTCGATGTCGGTGGCGGCGCTTCCAAGGAAAAGGTGACGGCCGCGTTCAAGATCATCACCTCCGATCCGAACGTGAAGGGCATCCTGGTCAACATCTTCGGCGGCATCATGCGCTGCGACGTGATCGCGGAAGGCGTGGTCGCGGCCGTGAAGGAAGTCGGCCTGCAGGTTCCCCTCGTTGTCCGCCTGGAAGGCACCAACGTGGAACTCGGCAAGAAGATCATCAACGAAAGCGGTCTGAACGTGATCGCCGCCGATGATCTCGACGACGCCGCCCAGAAGATTGTGAAAGCCGTCAAGGGGGGCGCGTAAATGTCGATCCTCGTCAATAAAGACACGAAAATCATCGTCCAGGGCCTGACCGGCAAGACCGGCACGTTCCACACGGAACAGGCGCTGCAGTACTACGGCACCAAGATGGTCGCCGGCGTGCATCCGAAGAAGGGCGGCGAAACCTGGACCTCCGGCGTCGACGCCTCCGCGACCCTGCCGATCTTCGCCTCCGTCGGCGAAGCGAAGGAAGCGACCGGCGCGGATGCCTCCGTGATCTACGTTCCGCCGGCAGGGGCCGGCGCCGCGATCATCGAGGCGATCGACGCGGAAGTGCCCTTCATCGTCTGCATCACCGAGGGCATCCCGGTTGCCGACATGGTCAAGGTCAAGGCGAAGCTGGAGAAGTCCAAATCGCGGCTCCTCGGCCCGAACTGCCCGGGCATCCTGACGCCTGAAGAATGCAAGATCGGCATCATGCCGGGCTCCATCTTCAAGAAGGGCTCCGTCGGCGTCGTGTCGCGCTCCGGCACGCTGACCTACGAGGCCGTGTTCCAGACCACCAACGCCGGTCTCGGTCAGACCACCGCGGTTGGCATCGGCGGCGACCCGGTCAAGGGCACCGAGTTCATCGACGTCCTGGAAATGTTCCTTGCCGACGACGAAACCCAGTCGATCATCATGATCGGTGAAATCGGCGGGTCCGCGGAAGAAGAAGCCGCCCAGTTCCTGATCGACGAGGCCAGGAAGGGCCGCAAGAAGCCGATGGCCGGCTTCATCGCGGGGCGGACAGCTCCTCCGGGACGCACCATGGGTCACGCCGGTGCGGTGATTTCCGGCGGCAAGGGCGGCGCGGAAGACAAGATCGCTGCCATGGAAGCGGCCGGCATCAAGGTGTCGCCGTCGCCGGCGAAACTTGGTGAAACGCTTCTTGAAGTCTTGAAGGGCTGACCAATCTATGGCCCATACGGAACGGAATTTGTTTACGTTTCGTAAGGCATAGTGACAGGATTGGATCGAGACGCGAAAGTGTCTTGATCCGCATTCGAGGGGGCCGGCGATCGCGCCGGTCTGAAAAGGAAACCAGATCGGGCCTCCGGGTCCGGCCGTCAGAAAAGGGCGGAGCAGACCTCCGCTGGATGGACATGGCACGGCAGGAAGCGAACAAAGTCTTCGCACTGACGTCGTTGCTTTACGGCGCCAACGCAGCCTATATCGAAGATCTTTACGCGCAATACAAGGAAGACCCGACCTCGCTCGAACCCGAGTGGCGGGACTTCTTCGCCAGTTTTCAGGACGCCAAGGAAGACGTGCTGAAGGAAGCGCGCGGCGCTCCCTGGAAACGCAAGGACTGGCCGATTGCGGCGAACGGCGATCTCGTCAACGCCTTCGACGGCAACTGGGCGCCGATCGAAAAGGATCTGGGCGACAAGCTGAAGAAGAAGGCCGAGGCCGAGGGCGCGCCGGTCTCCGAGGCCGAGGTCCATCAGGCGACGCGCGATTCCGTCCGCGCCCTGATGATGATCCGCGCCTACCGCATGCGCGGCCATCTCCATGCCAACCTCGACCCGCTCGGCCTCGCGGCCCTGAAGGATCACGAGGAACTGCACCCGGCGTCCTACGGCTTCACCGAGGCCGACTGGGACCGCAAGATCTTCATCGACCATGTCCTGGGTCTGGAATATGCCACGATCCGCGAGATGCTCGACATCCTCAAGCGGACCTATTGCTCGACGCTTGGCGTGGAGTTCATGCACATTTCCGATCCGGCGGCCAAGTCCTGGATCCAGGAGCGCATCGAGGGACCGGACAAGCAGGTCGCCTTCACCAAGGAAGGCAAGAAGGCGATCCTGAACAAGCTGATCGAATCCGAAGGCTTCGAAAAGTTCCTGGACGTCAAGTACACCGGCACCAAGCGCTTCGGCCTGGACGGCGGCGAGGCCCTGATCCCGGCGCTGGAACAGATCATCAAGCGCGGCGGCCAGATGGGCCTGAAGGAAATCGTTCTCGGCATGGCCCACCGCGGCCGCCTGAACGTTCTGTCCCAGGTGATGGGCAAGCCGCACCGCGCCATCTTCCACGAGTTCAAGGGCGGCTCCTACGCTCCGGACGAGGTGGAAGGCTCCGGCGACGTGAAGTATCACCTGGGCGCGTCCTCCGACCGCACCTTCGACGACAACAACGTCCACCTGTCGCTGACGGCCAACCCGTCGCACCTGGAAATCGTCAACCCGGTCGTGCTCGGCAAGTCCCGCGCCAAGCAGGATCAGCTCTCCGCCGTCGACGGCCACTGGGTCGAGACCACGGAAGTCGACCGCTCCAAGGTGCTGCCGCTGCTCCTGCACGGCGATGCGGCCTTTGCCGGCCAGGGCGTCGTCGCGGAATGTTTCGGCCTGTCGGCCCTGCGCGGCCACCGCACCGGCGGCTCGATCCACGTGATCATCAACAACCAGATCGGCTTCACCACCAACCCGCGCTTCTCGCGCTCGTCGCCCTATCCCTCCGATATGGCCAAGGTGATCGAGGCGCCGATCTTCCACGTCAACGGCGACGATCCCGAAGCGGTGACCTTCGCCGCCAAGATCGCCATCGAATATCGTCAGATCTTCGGCCGTCCGGTCGTGATCGACATGATCTGCTACCGCCGCTTCGGCCACAACGAGGGCGACGAGCCGGCATTCACCCAGCCGATCATGTACCGCAAGATCCGCAAGCACCCGACGACGCTGCAGATCTATTCCGAGCGCCTGGTCAACGAAGGCGTCGTCTCCGCGGAAGAAGTCGAGGAGATGAAGGCGAACTGGCGCAAGCATCTCGATGACGAGTTCGATTCCGGCCAGGCCTTCAAGCCGAACAAGGCCGACTGGCTCGACGGCAAGTGGTCGGGCCTGAAACGGGCGGAAGGCGAGGACGACCCGCGGCGCGGCGCGACCGGCATTCCGGTCGAGGAACTCAAGGACATCGGCCGCAAGCTGGCGCAGGTCCCCGACGGCTTCAACGTTCACCGCACCATCGCGCGCTTCATGAAGAACCGCGAGCGCATGATCGAGACCGGCGAGGGGATCGACTGGGCCACGGCGGAAGCGCTCGCCTTCGGCGGGCTGCTGCGCGAAGGCCATGCGGTGCGCCTGTCCGGTCAGGACTGCGAACGCGGCACCTTCTCCCAGCGCCACTCCGTGCTCTACGACCAGGAGGACGAGGGCCGCTACATTCCGCTGAACAACCTCGGCAAGGGATCGGCCCGCTACGAGGTCATCAACTCGATGCTCTCCGAAGAGGCGGTGCTTGGCTTCGAATACGGCTATTCGCTGGCCGAGCCGAACGCGCTGACCCTGTGGGAAGCCCAGTTCGGCGACTTCGCCAACGGCGCGCAGGTGGTCTTCGACCAGTTCCTGTCGTCGGGCGAACGCAAGTGGCTGCGCATGTCCGGCCTCGTCTGCCTGCTGCCGCACGGCTACGAGGGCCAGGGTCCGGAGCACTCCTCCGCCCGCCTGGAGCGCTACCTGCAGCTTTGCGCGGAAGACAACATGCAGGTCGCCAACTGCACGACGCCTGCGAACTACTTCCACATCCTGCGCCGTCAGCTGAACCGCGACATCCGCAAGCCGCTGATCCTGATGACGCCCAAGTCGCTGCTCCGGCACAAGCGCTGCGTCTCGAAGATCACCGAAATGGGCGAGGACTCTTCGTTCCACCGCCTGCTCTGGGACGATGCGGAAATGGGAACGTCGGAGACCAGGCTGGTCGCCGACGACAAGATCCGCCGCGTCGTCATGTGCTCCGGCAAGGTCTATTTCGATCTCCTGGAAGAGCGCGAGAAACGCGGCATCGACGATGTCTATCTGCTGCGCGTGGAGCAACTCTATCCGTTCCCCAAGAAGGCTCTGGCGAAGGAACTCGACCGCTTCAGGAACGCGGACGTGGTCTGGTGCCAGGAAGAGCCGAAGAACATGGGCAGCTGGTTCTTCGTCGAGCCCTATATCGAATGGGTTCTGGAGCAGATCGGCGCGAAGACGACACGGCCGCGCTATGCCGGTCGGAAGGCGTCGGCGTCGACGGCGACCGGGCTGATGTCGTCTCACCTCGCCCAGTTGCAGGCATTCCTCGACGAGGCGTTTGAATAATCAGGCGGGGGCCGGCGACGGCCTCCTGCACACCGGAACCGGCCAGGCAAACTTAAGAGAAGGCGACCATGGCAACCGAAATTCGCGTGCCCACTCTGGGTGAATCCGTATCCGAAGCTACCATCGCCCAGTGGTTCAAGAAGCCCGGCGATGCCATCGCGGCCGACGAACCGCTGGTGGAACTGGAAACCGACAAGGTGACCGTCGAGGTTCCCGCTCCGGCAGCCGGCACCCTGGAAAGCATTGTCGTCAACGAAGGCGACACGGTCGAAGTCGGCGCGCTTCTCGGCCAGATCGCCGAAGGCGGCGCGGCGGCCGAAAAGCCGGCCAAGGCGGCCCCCAAGGCCGAGAGCAAGCCTGCCGCCTCCAAGGCCGCCGAGCTGGTCGACGTGGTTACGCCGAGCGCCGGTGAATCCGTCACCGAGGCGGAAGTCGGCGAATGGAGCGTGAAGGTCGGCGACACGGTCAAGGCCGACGACGTGCTGGTGGAGCTGGAAACCGACAAGGCCGCCCAGGAGATCCCGGCGCCGGTCGCCGGCACCGTCGTCAAGATCGTCGCCAACACCGGCGACACTGTCGAGCCCGGCAACCTGCTGTGCCAGATCGATGCCAGCGGCGCGGCCGTCGCTGCCGCGCCCGCTGAAGCGGCGCCGGCAGCACCGGCGCCGGCCGAAGGCGGTTCGTCCATGCCGCCGGCACCGTCCGCCTCCAAGATGATGGCCGAAAAGAACCTCTCCGCCGATCAGGTCGCCGGCTCCGGCAAGCGCGGCCAGGTGCTCAAGGGCGACGTCATCGCCGCCGTCCAGTCCGGCATCACCGGTTCGGCGGCGCCCGCACCGTCCGCTCCGGCGATGGCCCGCGGTCCCGTCGCCGCCGAAGACGAGGCGCGCGAGGAACGCGTGCGCATGACCAAGCTGCGCCAGACCATCGCGCGCCGCCTGAAGGACGCCCAGAACACGGCGGCCATGCTGACCACCTACAACGAGGTCGACATGGGCCCGGTCATGGAACTGCGCAAGCAGTACAAGGACCTGTTCGAGAAGAAGCACGGCGTGAAGCTCGGCTTCATGGGCTTCTTCACCAAGGCGGTCACCCATGCGCTGCAGGAAGTCCCGGCCGTCAACGCGGAAATCGACGGCACGGACATCATCTACAAGAAGTTCTGCCACATCGGCGTGGCAGTCGGCACCGACAAGGGCCTGGTGGTCCCGGTGGTGCGCGATGCCGACCAGATGTCGATTGCCGAAATTGAAAAGGAAATCGGCAATCTCGGCCGCAAGGCCCGGGACGGCAAACTGGGCATGGCTGACATGACCGGAGGGACCTTCACCATCTCGAACGGCGGGGTGTATGGTTCGCTCATGTCGTCGCCGATCCTGAACGCGCCGCAGTCCGGTATCCTGGGCATGCACAAGATCCAGGACCGGCCGATGGCCGTGAACGGCCAGGTGGTCATCCGCCCGATGATGTACCTGGCCCTGTCCTACGATCACCGCATCGTCGACGGCAAGGAAGCGGTGACCTTCCTGGTCCGCGTCAAGGAAAGCCTGGAAGATCCGCAACGCCTCGTTCTGGATCTCTGATTAGTGAGCTGAACCGGAGGAGGTCCGGATCGTGAGCCTGGAGTTTCTCATCACCGCCCTCGTGGTCGTCCTGGTGCCCGGCACCGGCGTCGTCTACACCGTGGCGGTCGGGCTCGGCAAAGGGCGGCTGGCAAGCGTGGCGGCCGCCATCGGCTGCACCTTCGGCATTCTGCCGTCGATCCTGGCCTCCGTCCTCGGGCTGTCCGCCCTGCTGCATACCAGCGCCCTCGTGTTTCAGGCCCTGAAATACGCGGGCGTTGCCTATCTGCTCTACCTGGCCTGGCAGACCTTGAAGGACCGGGGGCCGATGGATCTGAAGGCAGAGGACCGGGCGCAAAGGTCGCCGGTCGCGATCGCGGTGACCGGGGCCCTGATCAACATCCTCAATCCCAAGCTGACCGTTTTCTTCCTGGCCTTCCTGCCGCAGTTCGTCGCCCATGACGCGGCCCGACCGGTCGTGGACATGCTGGCCATGGGCGGCGTGTTCATGGCCATGACCCTCGGCGTCTTCATCGTCTACGGCCAGTTCGCAGGCCTCGTCGGCCAAAGGGTGCTTGCAAGCGAGCGGGTGCTGACCTGGATGCGCCGGTCGATTGCCGCGGCATTCGCCGGTTTCGGGCTGCGGCTCGCCCTGGCGGAACGGTGACGGGGAGGGTGTCGTGGTGAAGCAGGATTTCCCGGGACGATATCCTCATGAGAGCCGGGGCTTTGAACGTCCGGCCCGGCTTCCTTAGAGCAACTGGGCAGGCAAGACAGTGACACGCACCGAAAATGTGGTTCTGGTAACCGGCGGCAGCCGGGGGATCGGTGCGGCCGCCTGCCTGAGGGCCGCCGAGCTCGGCCATGCGGTCATGGTAAATTATGTCTCGAACGGCGAAGCCGCCGAAGCGGTCGTCGCCCAGGTCGAACGCGCCGGCGGCAGGGCCCGGGCGGTGCAGGGAGACGTGCAGTCTGAGGCGGACGTCCTGGCCATGTTCGCCGCCTGCGACGACTTCGGCCGGCTCGTCGGCCTGGTCAACAACGCCGGCGTGGTCGACCGTCCGCAGCGCGTCGACGAGATGACCCTCGACCGGCTGACCCGCATGTTCGCCATCAATCTGACCGGGGCGTTCCTGTGCGCTCGCGAGGCGGTGAAACGCATGTCGACCCGCCACGGCGGCAAGGGCGGCGCCATCGTCAATATCGGTTCGGCCGCCTCCAAGCTGGGGGCCGCCAACCAGTATGTCGACTATGCCGCCGCCAAGGGCGCCATCGACACCATGACGGTCGGCCTTGCGCGCGAGGTCGCGACAGAGGGGATCCGCGTCAATGCGATCCGCCCCGGCATCATCGATACCGAAATCCATGCCTCCGGCGGCCTGCCCGGCCGGGTGGCGGAAATCACATCGTCCCTGCCGATGAAGCGGCCGGGAACGGCGGACGAGGTCGCCAGGGCCGTCAAGTGGCTCCTGTCCGACGACTCCAGTTACACAACCGGCGCGATCCTGGATGTTTCCGGCGGACGCGCCATTCTTCCCTGATCCGAACGGAAACAGATTAAAGAGCAAAGGCAGAGGCAACCGAAATGTCCCAATACGATCTCGTCGTCATCGGAACCGGCCCGGGGGGCTATGTCTGTGCGATCAAGGCAGCCCAGCTCGGTCTGAAGGTCGCTGTCGTCGAAAAGCGCGCGACCCATGGCGGCACCTGCCTCAACGTCGGCTGCATTCCCTCCAAGGCGCTGCTGCATGCCTCGGAGATGTTCGAGGAGGCCGGCCACGGCTTCGAGGCGCTCGGGATCAAGGTCAGCAAGCCGAAACTCGACCTGCCGGGCATGATGAAGCACAAGCAGGACGTGATCGACGCCAATGTGAACGGTGTCGGCTTCCTTCTGAAGAAGAACAAGATCGACGCCTTCCACGGTACGGGCAAAATCCTGGCCGCCGGCAAGGTCGAGGTGACCGCGGAGGATGGCAAGGTCTCCGAACTGGAGACGAAAAACATCGTCATCGCCACCGGCTCCGACGTGATGCCGCTGCCGGGTGTCGAGATCGACGAAAAGCAGGTGGTCTCCTCTACCGGCGCGCTCGACCTGGAAAAGGTTCCGGGCAAGCTCGTCGTCGTCGGCGGCGGCGTGATCGGCCTGGAACTCGGATCGGTGTGGAACCGGCTGGGCTCGCAAGTGACCGTGGTCGAGTTCATGGACAAGATCCTCGGCCCGATGGACGGCGACGTCTCCAAACAGTTTCAGCGCATGCTGAAGAAGCAGGGCATGGAGTTCAAGCTGTCCTCCAAGGTGACCGGCGTTTCCAGGAAGGGCAAGGGCCTGGCCGTGACGGTCGAGCCGGCCGCCGGCGGCGAGGCTGAGACCATCGAGGCCGACATCGTGCTGGTCGCCATCGGCCGCCGGCCCTACACGGAAGGCCTCGGTCTGGAAGAGGCCGGTGTCGCGCTCGATGAGCGCGGCCGGGTCAAAACCGACGGCCACTACCGCACCAACGTGGACGGCATCTACGCGATCGGCGACGTGATCGTCGGTCCGATGCTGGCGCACAAGGCCGAGGACGAGGGCGTCGCGCTCGCCGAGATGCTGGCCGGGCAGGCCGGCCACGTGAACTACGACGTTATTCCGGGCGTCGTCTACACCCAGCCGGAGGTGGCCTCCGTCGGCAAGACCGAAGAGGAACTCAAGGCGGCCGGTATCAATTACAAGGCCGGCAAGTTTGCCTTCGCGGCCAACGGCCGGGCGCGGGCCATGAACCACACGGACGGGTTCGCCAAGGTGCTGGCGGATGCGGAAACCGATCGGGTGCTCGGTGTCCATATCGTCGGCTTCGGCGCCGGCGAGATGATCCACGAGGCCGCCGTCCTGATGGAATTCGGCGGCTCGTCGGAAGATCTCGGCCGCACCTGCCACGCCCACCCGACCATGTCGGAAGCCGTCAAGGAAGCGGCCCTGGCCACCTTCTTCAAGCCGATCCACTCCTGATCGGACGACAATGATCTGACGAAAAGGCCGGGTGATTGCCCGGCCTTTTTCATTTGTCGCCGGGAATTCAACAGCGGCCGTGCGCGGACCATGCGGATCTCCGCTGGCGCTCGGTCCGGGAAGACCAAATCAGGCATTCCCGCGCCCTCCGACACATCCGGAGAAGCTCGCGCCTATTTGCGTTGGAGATTATAGGTCTGTTCGTCGCGCGGCAGCGACTGGTCATAGGGGATGCTCAGGACGTGAGCGTCCAGGATGTCGCCGAAGCGGCGGACCCGGATCACTTTTCTGCTCAGGAATCCGAGGAGCACCACCTGCAGGCCGCCGCCGTCCCGGAGTTCGGCTGCGGTCCAGCCCCATTTGCAGTCACGCGGAATGCAGGACGTGAAGGCGCGGATTTTACTGTCGACCCGACCGTCGAGACAACGCGATTTGATTTCGATCCGGGTGATTTCCTTCGCCTTGGCATCCGGGTTGACCCAGATGCCGTCTTCGGGAAGCGGGCAATAGATCTGCGCCTCCGACGGGCTGGCCAGACCGATCAGGACCAGGAACAGGAAAAGGGCAGCGCATCGGCTTGGCATCGGGCATCTCCGAACGCCAAGGATGCAGGCCGGCAGTGAACGAATTGTTAAGATATCCGGGCGGCCGATCCGAGGCCGGCCGCGAACTCCGGATATGAGCCCGGAACCTGCTTTCGTCCAGACACACCAAAACCCGGCGCGCAGGCTCATATGAACCGCGCGATCCGGGATTTAAGCAGGTGTCGAAAACGAATTAGCGCTTGCGGCCGCCGGCAATGATGCCTTCGCGCTGGGCCAGCTTGCGCGCAGCCTTGCGGGCGCGGCGGACAGCTTCGGCCTTTTCACGGGCGCGTTTTTCGGACGGCTTTTCGAAGGCCCGGCGGGTCTTCATTTCACGGAACACGCCTTCGCGCTGCAGCTTCTTCTTCAGGACGCGGAGGGCTTGATCGACATTGTTGTCGCGGACGAGGACTTGCAAGTTGTCTCCTGACTTTCTGGTTGGTGGAATGCCCCTGGTAACGGGCACTGCGCTGGTTAGCGGAGGGAGGACCCTCCCGTAAAGGCCGGGACACTACCACTTTCTCGGCAGAATGCACCCCCTAAGTCCCGGAAAATCGCTGATTGGAGGGCGTTTTTTTGCTTTTTTGCCGCTTCAGCTGCGTGGATGCGCCCGGTCATAGGCTTCCAGCAGGCGGGCGCTGTCGATTTCGGTGTAGATCTGGGTGCTCGACAGGCTGGCGTGGCCGAGCAGTTCCTGGATCGTGCGCAGGTCGCCGCCGCCAGCCAGAAGGTGAGTTGCGAAGGAATGGCGCAGCGCATGCGGCGTCGCGCTTTTCGGCAGGCCGAGCACGCCGCGCAGCTTCTCCATGGCAAGCTGCACCAGGCGTGGATTGAGCGGTCCGCCGCGCGCACCGACGAACAGGGGGCTGTCCTTCGAAATTGCATAGGGGCAGAGTTCCAGATAGGCGTCGATCGCTTCCGTGACCACGGGCAGGATCGGCACCAGCCGTTCCTTGCCGCCCTTGCCCCTGATCTTCAGGGTCTTCGTGCCCTGGCGTGGCGCGGTGCCGCCGGTGAGCGACAGGGCTTCCGACAGGCGCAGCCCGCAGCCGTACAGAAGCGTCAGCACAGCGGCGTTGCGGGCCTCGATCCAGGCTTCGCTTTCCATGGCAAGATCGCCGCCGGTGATATCCCTTGCATCGCGCGCCGACACCGGCTTGGGCAGGGAGCGGGGCTGTTTCGGCGGCCGGACCGCGCCGGCGGCCGCCGCGTTGACCTCGCCGCGCCGTTCAAGGAAACGCAGGAAGGACCGGATGCCCGCAAGCCCGCGCGCCAGCGACCGGCTCTGCGTTCCACCCTGCCGCCTGCGGGCCAGAAAGGCACGGAAGTCTGCGGGTTTGAGAGCCTTGATATCCTTCAGCGCGGGCGCGCCGCCCAGGTGATCGGTGAGGAACCGCAGAAACTGTCTCAGATCGCGCTCGTAGGCGATCAGCGTCTTGTCGGACAACCGGCGCTCGTCGGCAAGATGGTCCAGCCACAGTCCGACCCTCTGATTGAGGTCGGGACGGGCGGTGACAAGCAGGGCGCCGGTATCTGCGGGTTTCGGAGACATGGGCCGATTTTAAGACCATGACCCCAAGCGTTCGGTTAACGGGGCAGCTATCTGAAAACATCCCATCGTCACCCCGGGCGAACGCAGTGAGACCCGGGGCCTACTCATTTGCAGAGCGGCAGCCTTCCTGATCAAAGCTGCGGCAAGTGGATCCGCGAGTAGGCCCCGGCTCAAGGCCGGGGTGACGGGTGTGGTTGGAGAGCAGCCGTGCCTAATGCCGCTTGTCATAAAAAAGCCCGACCGAAGCCGGGCTCTTGAATTCCGAATGGCCGATGGGGCTTTAAAGAATGCTCTGGCCGGTCTTGGCCCAGTCGTTGAGAAACGCCTCCAGACCCTTGTCGGTCAGCGGGTGCTTGACCAGGGACTTCAGGGTTGCCGGCGGGATCGTGGCGACATCGGCGCCGATGATGGCGCAGTCCCGGACGTGGTTGGCGGTGCGGATCGAGGCCGCCAGGATCTGGGTGTCGAAATCGTAATTGTCGTAGATCACCCGGATCTCGCGAATCAGCTCCAGCCCGTCGAGGTGAATGTCGTCGAGGCGGCCGATGAACGGCGAGATGTAGGTCGCGCCGGCCTTGGCGGCCAGAAGCGCCTGGTTGGCGGAGAAGCACAGGGTGACGTTGGTCTTGTGGCCGTCGCCGGTCAGCGTCTTGCACGCCTTCAGGCCGTCCAGCGTCAGCGGCAGCTTGATCACCACGTTGCCGGCGATCTTCACCAGTTCCCTGGCTTCCTTGATCATGGTGTCGTAGTCGGTGGCGGCAACCTCCGCCGACACGTCGCCGTCGGTGATGGCGCAGATCTCGGCGATCACTTCCTTGAACTGCCGTCCGCTCTTGGCAATGAGGGAGGGATTGGTGGTGACGCCGTCGAGCAGGCCGGTCGCGGCAAGCTCCTTGATTTCTGCGGTGTCGGCCGTATCGACAAAAAATTTCATGCGGTTCTGCTCCCTTCGGGGGTGCCGGTGCGCCGGCGAAATAAGGCGGTCCAGGCGAATGGCCCGTTGAATGTTTCTCTGCTCGCGGTTTCTTTACCGTAGGATGCGGTTAAGAAGAACCCCGCGATTCGAGATTGGGTGCGATTTTTGCGGTACGTACCTCAAATATCGCACGAAAGACCCAGGAAGCAGGACGAAGGAAGCCGGTGCTGTTTGATGACGACCCGTTGCAGCGTGAAACCATCGCCAGTGTGATGGTGCCGGTCGCCGTACCCGGTCCCTATACGTACAAGGTGCCGCCGGGCGTCAGCGTCGTGCCGGGAACCATCGTCCGGGTTCCCCTGGGGCCCCGCGAGGTGATCGGTGCCGTCTGGGACAATGAGCCGGACCCGGCGATCAATCCGAAGAAACTGAAGTCCATTTCCCGTGTTTATGACAGCGCCAGGCCGCTGGACGAGGACCTGCGCCGGTTCATCGACTGGGTGGCCAACTGGACCCTGGCTGCACCCGGCATGGTCTTGCGCATGGTGCTCAGGTCCGAAGAAGCCCTGGAGGAGGAGCCGCCCGTTGCCGGTGTGCGCCGGGTCGAGGGGGCCGCACCGGAACGGATGACGCCGGCCAGAAGCCGGGTGCTGGAAACCATGGAGGACGGCTTCGCCTGGACCAAAAGCGGACTGGCCCATGCCGCAGGCGTTTCGCCTTCGGTGATCGACGGCTTGCTGCACCAGGAGGTCCTTGAAGTCGTCTCGCTTCCGGCCGCGCCGCCGCCGCCGAAGCCGCAGGTGGATTTCTGCACGCCCGATCTGACGCCCGCCCAAAGGCAAGCCGCCGACGGGCTGGTCGAAAGCTTCGACAGGGGCGCGGCCGTCTCCCTGATCGACGGGGTGACCGGCTCCGGCAAGACCGAAGTCTATTTCGAGGCGGTGGCGGAAGCGCTCAGGCGCGGCAGGCAGGTGCTGGTGCTGTTGCCGGAAATCGCCCTCACCGAGCAGTTCCTGCGCCGGTTCGAGCAGCGCTTCGGCGTCTATCCGGCCGAATGGCATTCGGAAGTCACCCCGAAAAACCGGGCGCGCACCTGGCGCGGTGTCGCCTCCGGCGATGTCCGGGTCGTGATCGGCGCCCGTTCCGCCCTGTTCCTGCCCTATCTTGAACTCGGGCTGATCGTCGTCGACGAGGAGCACGATTCCGCCTTCAAGCAGGACGACCGCGTATCCTATTCCGCCCGCGACATGGCGGTCGTGCGCGGGCACATTTCCCGCTTTCCCGTGGTGCTCGCCTCGGCGACGCCGTCCATCGAAAGCCGGGTCAACGCCGACACGGGCCGCTACCGGCGCTTCATCCTGCCCGAGCGGGCGTCCGGCGCCGCCCTGCCGGAGCTGAAGGCGATCGACATGCGCCACGAGGGGCCGGAGCGGGGCCGCTGGATCGCGCCGGAACTGCTTGCCGCCATGAAGGAGGCCTTTGCCGACGGCGCCCAGACCCTGTTGTTCCTGAACCGGCGCGGCTACGCTCCTCTGACACTTTGTCGCACCTGCGGCCACCGGTTCCAGTGTCCCCATTGCAGCGCCTGGCTGGTCGAACACCGGTTTCAGGGGCGCCTGGTGTGTCACCACTGCGGTCACAATGAGAAGGTTCCCGAGAGCTGCCCCTCCTGCGGCTCCGTGGATTCGCTCATCGCCTGTGGACCGGGTGTGGAACGGGTCGCCGAAGAAGTCGCGGACCGTTTTCCCGAAGCCCGGACCCTTATTCTGTCGTCCGATCTGCCCGGCGGGCCCGACCGGTTGCGCCGGGAAATGAAGATCGTCGAGGAGGGCGGTGCCGATATCGTGATCGGCACCCAGCTCGTCGCCAAGGGACACAATTTTCCCAAGATGCGCCTGGTCGGTGTGATCGACGCGGATCTCGGTTTGGCCCACGGCGATCCTCGGGCGGCGGAAAAGACCTTCCAGCTCCTGGCCCAGGTCACCGGCCGCGCGGGCCGGGTTACCGGCGGCGGCAAGGGTTTCCTGCAGACCTATTCGCCCGATCATCCGGTCATCAGGGCGCTGCTGTCCTCCGACCGGGACGCGTTCTATGCGGCCGAAATCGCCGCAAGGCAGGCAGCCGGCCTGCCGCCCTTCGGCCGGCTCGCGGCGATCGTCGTCTCCGGGCCGGACAAGCGCTTCACCGAGGACTTCGCCCGCGCCCTTGCCCGCGCCGCGCCGAGGGACCAGGCGGTCACCCTGCTGGGGCCGGCGGAAGCGGCCCTGGCCATGGTGCGCGGCCGCCATCGCTACCGGCTGCTCGCCATGGCGCCCCGGCAGATGGACCTGCAAGCCTATCTCAGGGCCTGGCTGGCGCAGGCGCCCCGGCCGGTGAAGGGATTGCGGGTGCAGGTGGATATCGATCCGCAGCACTTTTTGTAGGACCTCAAGCCGGCGTCTCGAATGTCAGCGCCAGAAGCTGGCTGCAGAGGTTGGCATCGTCTGTGAGCAACCGGTCGACCGCGTCGTGGGTCGCCCGCCAGATCGGAACCGCGTCGCGCAGCAGGTCGCGTCCGGCATCGGTCAGGGACAGCCGCCTGGTTCGCCTGTCGACCGTGTCCTGGCGCACGACAAGCAACCCCCGCCGCTCCAAAGGTTTCAGGTTTGCGGTCAGCGTCGTCCGGTCCATGGCAAGCAACTGCGCCACATCCTGGATCTTCGGCGGTTCTGGCCTGTTCAGCGCCATCAGCAGGGAAAACTGGCCGTTGGTCAGGCCGAGCGGACGGAAGGCTTCGTCGAAGCGGCGGCCGACGGCCCTGGCCGCGCGTTGCAAATGCAGGCACAGGCATCGGTCACGGACCTCATGGGTAATCGAGAGGGGAAGGTCAGGATCCATGTTGCTCTTACTATGTTGATATCAACCTAATTATATGCCAGTGTGCCTCGAGATGCCAACCGAGGAGGTGCTCACATGTCATATATTCAAGGCTTTCTTCAGCCGGTCCAGGAGAACCGGAAGGCCGATTACATTGAATTGGCCCGGAAAAGCTGGGCGTTGTTCAAGGAATATGGTGCCGTCAGCATGTGCGAGGCGTGGGGAGACAGTGTGCCCGACGGCAAATTGACTTCCTTTCCCATGGCGGTCAAAAAAACCGATGACGAAGTCGTGGTTTTTTCCTGGATCGTCTGGCCGGACAAGGAGACCTGTGAAAACTGCTTCGAGAAGATGCAAGAGGACACCCGCTGGCACGACGTCATGCCCAAACCCGACGAGGCGCCGTTCGATATGAAGCGGATGATCTTCGGAGGTTTCCAACCTGTTTTCGAAGGCTGACCGGCTGGCGGGAGATCATGGTGAAAAATGATATGGGCGGTTCTCCGGCCATATCGGCAGAATGGCTTTGCCGGCGGGTCGCACGTACAGCCGACGACCGGGCATTAAGTTTCTTGCGACACTTTTTACGGTATCCGAGCAAAAAACAGGGCTGAATCGTCAAACACCGCCATTAGGCGAAGTTGCACAGTGAGAAACCCTGTGCTAAGTGAGGCGCGGCTTTGGGGGAACGGTTTAACCGTCATACCTTCTGACCCTGAAATCATTCATTTTTTCAATGCCTTACGAGCGGGGGAGCTGCTTGGTGGGGCTTGAAAGACGTCAGAGAGCTCGGACCTGGTGACTGACAACGTATCTCTCGTATCCGGCGTGGCTAAGCGATATGCGTCCGCCCTCCTCGATTTGGCCGAGGAAAGTGGCGCGACTGCCGACGTGGAGCGGGATCTTGGCAAATTTGAGGGCTACCTCAATGAAAGCGAAGATCTCGTCCGTCTCGTGAAAAGCCCGTCGTTCAGCGCTGAAGAGCAGATTTCTGCTCTGGGTGCGCTTCTGGACAAGGCCGGTATCACCGGTCTTGCAGCCAATTTCGTGAAGCTGGCCGCCCAAAACCGGCGCCTCTTCGTCCTTCCTGACATGATCAAGGCGTTCCGCGCCCTGCTTGCCGAAAAGCGGGGAGAGGAAACGGCAGAGGTGATCTCCGCCGCGCCACTCTCGGACGATCATGTCAAAGCCCTGACGGAAGCTCTGGCTTCCTCTCTGGGCAAGTCCGTAAACATCGCAGCGAAGGTTGATCCTGCTCTGATCGGTGGCCTTGTGGTCAAGGTCGGGTCCCGCATGATCGACACGTCCCTGCGTACCAAGCTCAATTCAATCAAGTTCGCGATGAAAGAGGTCGGCTGATGGATATTCGGGCCGCGGAAATCTCCGCTATCCTCAAGGACCAGATCAAGAGTTTCGGCCAGGAAGCCGAAGTTTCTGAAGTCGGTCAGGTGCTGTCCGTCGGTGACGGTATTGCGCGTGTGTACGGTCTGGACAAGGTCCAGGCCGGTGAAATGGTCGAGTTCCCGGGCGGTATCCGGGGCATGGCCCTGAACCTGGAATCCGACAACGTCGGTGTCGTGATCTTCGGTTCCGACCGTGACATCAAGGAAGGCGACACGGTCAAGCGGACCGGCGCCATCGTGGAAGTCCCGGTCGGCAAGGGCCTGCTCGGCCGCGTTGTCGATCCGCTCGGCAACCCGCTCGACGGCAAGGGCCCGATCGAAGCCACCGAAAAGCGCCGCGTGGACGTGAAGGCGCCGGGAATCCTGCCGCGCAAGTCCGTGCACGAGCCGATGTCCACGGGCCTCAAGGCCATCGACGCCCTGATCCCGGTCGGCCGCGGTCAGCGCGAACTGGTGATCGGCGACCGCCAGACCGGCAAGACCGCGATCATCCTCGACACCTTCCTGAACCAGAAGCCGCTGCACGCAAGCGACGACGAAGACGTCAAGCTGTACTGCATCTACGTGGCCATCGGTCAGAAGCGCTCCACGGTCGCACAGTTCGTGAAGACCCTGGAAGACGCGGGCGCTCTTGAATACTCCATCGTCGTTGCCGCGACCGCTTCGGACGCCGCTCCGCTGCAGTACCTGGCGCCGTTCGCCGGCTGTGCGATGGGTGAGTACTTCCGCGACAACTCCATGCACGCCGTGATCGGTTACGACGATCTGACCAAGCAGGCCGTTGCCTACCGTCAGATGTCCCTGCTGCTCCGCCGTCCGCCGGGACGTGAAGCTTTCCCGGGCGACGTCTTCTACCTGCACTCCCGCCTGCTGGAGCGTGCGGCAAAGCTGAACGAAGACAACGGCAGCGGCTCGCTGACCGCCCTGCCGGTCATCGAAACCCAGGGCAACGACGTGTCCGCGTTCATTCCGACCAACGTGATCTCGATCACCGACGGTCAGATCTTCCTGGAAACCGACCTGTTCTACCAGGGTATCCGTCCGGCCGTGAACGTCGGCCTGTCGGTGTCCCGCGTGGGCTCGTCCGCTCAGATCAAGGCGATGAAGCAGGTCGCCGGTCCGATTAAGGGTGAACTCGCCCAGTATCGCGAAATGGCCGCCTTCGCCCAGTTCGGGTCGGATCTCGACGCCACCACCCAGCGCCTGCTGAACCGTGGTGCCCGCCTGACCGAACTCCTGAAGCAGCCGCAGTTCTCGCCGCTGAAGACCCAGGAACAGGTCGCGGTCATCTATGCCGGCGTGAACGGTTATCTGGATCCGCTGCCTGTGAACAAGGTCCGCGAATTCGAAGAGGCCTTCCTGCTGCACATGCGCGGCGAACATGCCGATCTTCTGGACGCGATCTGGGAGAAAAAGGCACTCGATGACGAACTGACGGGCAAGCTCAAGGCCGTGCTCGACAGCTTCGCCAAGAACTTCGCCTGAGAACGCAGTCGGGATAAGGAGCAGGGGCGGCCATGCCGAGCCTGAAGGACTTACGAAACCGCATCGCTTCCGTGAAGGCGACGCAGAAAATCACCAAGGCCATGCAGATGGTGGCCGCGGCGAAGCTGCGTCGCGCTCAGGAAGCTGCGGAAGCCGCCCGGCCCTATGCGGAGCGCATGGAGCAGGTGCTGGCCAATCTCGCGGCGGCTTTCGAAGGCCGTGACGACGCACCGAAGCTGATGGCAGGAACCGGCAACGACCAGGTTCACCTCCTGGTGATTGCCACGGCCGAACGCGGTCTGTGCGGTGGTTTCAACACCAATATCGCCAAACTGGGACGTGAAAAGGCGCGCAGCCTGATCGCCCAGGGCAAGACGGTGAAAATCATCTGCGTGGGCAAGAAGGGCTACGACGCGATCAAGCGGGACCTCGGTTCCCACGTGATCAAGACCGTCGACCTGCGCAGCGTGAAAAATGTCGGGTTCGCCAACGCACACGAGATCGGCACGGAAATCCTGTCGATGTATGCCGCCGGCGAATTCGATGTCTGCACGCTGTTCTATTCGACGTTCCGGTCGGTGATCGCTCAGGAGCCGACGGCCCAGCAGCTCATTCCGGCCCATTTCGAGGCAGCGGAAGGTGCGTCCGATCAGGGCAGTGCCGCAGCGGTCTACGAATACGAGCCGGACGAAACGGAGATTCTCGAGGATCTCCTGCCGCGCAACATCTCCGTCCAGATTTTCCGGGCCCTCCTGGAAAATGCTGCAAGCGAACAGGGAGCGCGTATGTCCGCAATGGACAACGCCACCCGCAACGCCGGCGAAATGATCGACAAACTGACGATCAGCTACAACCGCCAGCGCCAGGCGCAGATCACGACGGAACTGATTGAAATTATCTCGGGCGCTGAAGCGCTCTAACGGGATCGAGACGAGGATTAGGGATATGGCTGACAAACAGGTCGGACGGATCACCCAGGTCATCGGCGCCGTTGTCGACGTCAAGTTCGATGACCAACTGCCGTTGATCCTGAACGCTCTTGAAGTTGACAACCAGGGCGTTCGCCTGGTGCTGGAAGTTGCCCAGCACCTTGGCGAAAACACGGTTCGTACCATCGCGATGGACTCCACCGAGGGTCTGGTTCGCGGTCAGGAAGTGGTTGACACCGGCAGCGCGATCGAAGTGCCGGTCGGCGACGGTACGCTGGGCCGCATCATGAACGTGATCGGCGAACCGGTGGACGAAGCCGGCGCCATTCCGCATGACGCCAAGCGCGCCATTCACCAGGACGCTCCGGAGTTCATCGAACAGTCCACCGAAGCGGAAATCCTGGTCACAGGCATCAAGGTCGTGGACCTGCTGGCACCTTACGCCAAGGGCGGCAAGATCGGCCTGTTCGGCGGCGCCGGCGTGGGCAAGACGGTTCTGATCATGGAACTCATCAACAACGTCGCCAAGGCGCACGGCGGTTACTCCGTGTTCGCTGGCGTTGGCGAGCGGACCCGTGAAGGCAACGACCTTTACTGGGAAATGATCGAATCCGGCGTGAACAAGGAAGGCGGCGGCGAAGGCTCCAAGGCAGCCCTCGTTTACGGCCAGATGAACGAGCCCCCCGGAGCCCGTGCCCGTGTTGCCCTGACCGGTCTGACCGTTGCAGAACACTTCCGCGACCAGGGCCAGGACGTGCTGTTCTTCGTGGACAACATCTTCCGCTTCACCCAGGCCGGTTCCGAAGTGTCCGCTCTGCTTGGCCGTATTCCTTCGGCCGTGGGCTATCAGCCGACGCTGGCGACCGACATGGGCGCCATGCAGGAACGCATCACCACCACCACCAAGGGCTCGATCACGTCCGTTCAGGCCGTCTACGTTCCGGCCGATGACTTGACCGACCCGGCACCGGCATCGACCTTTGCCCACCTGGACGCAACGACGGTTCTGAACCGCTCGATCGCGGAAAAGGGCATCTACCCGGCCGTGGATCCGCTGGATTCCACCTCGCGTATGCTCGATGCCCGCATCATCGGCGAAGAGCACTACGAAACCGCCCGTGCGGTTCAGGTGACCCTGCAGCGCTACAAGGCGCTCCAGGACATCATCGCCATCCTGGGCATGGACGAACTGTCCGAAGAGGACAAGCTCACCGTTGCCCGTGCTCGTAAGATCGAGCGCTTCCTGTCCCAGCCGTTCTTCGTGGCCGAGGTCTTCACCGGGTCTCCGGGCAAGCTCGTCGCGCTGGAAGACACGATCAAGGGCTTCAAGGGTCTCGTCAACGGCGAATACGACCACCTTCCGGAAGCGGCCTTCTACATGGTCGGCTCCATCGACGAAGCGGTCGAGAAGGCTCAGAAACTGGCTGCGGAAGCTGCCTGATAAGACGGTGACCGGGCGCTTTCAGACCGAAGGCGCCCGTTCCGGAATTCGGACCGGCGGCCTGTCCGCCGTCCGCACCAGACTGACAAGGAACATGCCATATGGCTGAGTTATTCCAGTTCGAGTTGGTCTCGCCGGAGCGCCAGCTCCTGTCCGAACAGGTCCTCGAAGTTATCGTGCCCGGTACCGAAGGCGAATTTGGCGTTCTGAAGGACCACAGTCCCTTCATGTCCACCATTCAGGCCGGCATTCTGAAGGTGCGCCGCGAACAGGGCGCCGCGCTGGACGAATATTTCGTCCGCGGCGGTTTCGCCGATGTGGCGACCGGCGGTCTGACCGTTCTGGCCGAACAGGCGGTCCCGGTGGGCGACCTGAAGGTCGAACACCTTGACGAGCAGATCAAGAATGCCGAAGACGACGTCGCCGACGCCAAGGACAGCGAAACCCTGCGCAAGGCCCAGGACACGCTGGCCCGGCTGACCGACATCAGGGACTCCCTGAAAAAGATCTGATCCTGGTGCATTTCGCACGAGGAAGACTTTTTGAAAACGCGGCTCATCGGGCCGCGTTTTTTGTTTGTCCGGCCCATAAAAAAACCCGGCCGAATGGCCGGGTTCATAAGTCGCGATTCACGAATGCCGTCAGGCGGCAATGCGCCGGAACGAGGTGCTGATACCGGCACCGGAGCGGTTGCGGCGGCGCTCTTCCGGCGGAATGTAGACCAGGGCGCGGTGTGCGTCGCAATAGGACACACCGGCTTCAACCCGGTTGTTGCACGGGAACGTGTAGTTGCCGGCATCGCCTTCTGCCCATTTGCAGCAACCGGGACGCGGGAGGCTCAATGAAGTCATGTTCTTTTCCTTTTTCTTCTACGCGCGGCAAAAAGCGCTCGAGCATCCTCTATGCGAGGATCCGAACAGCCATTGCGATTATCGGAGTTATAGTCGCGTCCGCCGCGCGTATGTCCGCCCGATGGACGGTGAGCGCCGAACGCAAGGAGTACATAGTGTAGCCGTCACAAAATTGCAATAGTACGGCCCGCATGGGCGCCTTGCGACTTATGCATGGCTTCGCATATAGCTAAGCACATCTGTATAAAGAGCGTTACCGTTCAGTTATTTATTGCAGATCGCGACCGGTCGTCTCAGGGGGCGGAAATTTTGCCGCCGGCCCGCGCCAGCGCCTCGGGTGTATCCAGGTCCAGACGGGCCGCCGCTCCGATTTCGTAGTCCGTTACGAATTCCGGATTTTCCGCGATCAGATGGCGGGCGCCGATGTCTCCGTGCAGCGCCTTGAGCGCCTCGAAGAAGCGCTTGTCCCACAGCACCGGATTGCCCCTTTTGCCGTCCGCCGTCGCGGTCACGATCAGGGCGTCGGCGCTGTCGGCGTAGCGGCCGATCATGCCTTTCAGGGTGTCCGACGTGATCCCCGGCATATCCGCCAAGAGAATGATGACGGCGTCCAGGGACGGATCGAGCGCCTCCATGCCGGTGAGAATGGACCCGGCCATCCCTTCCGCGAAGTCCGGATTGTGGACGATATCGAGTGCGAGATCCGAAACCTCGGCCCCGACCCGGTCGGCCATGTGTCCGCTCACCAGTACGGTCTGGTCCAGACCTGCGCCCTTGGCCGCCTCCGCGGCATGCCTGACCAGGCTCTTGCCGCCGATTTCCGCAAGCAGCTTGTTCGGGCCGCCCATGCGGCTCGATTTCCCGGCCGCCAGAATGACGGCCCCGATCCTCGGGCTCTTCGGCACTGTCCTGACCTCGCGCGGTTGCGGTCGCGTTCCGATCTCCATCAGCAGCCCTCCGACGCCCATTCCGGTGATGTCGCGGGCGCTGACCTCAAGTCCGGCGAGTGTCCGCTCGAGCACCCAGTCGAAACCGTTTTCCTTCGGGCTGCGGGCGCAGCCCGGCGCACCGATGACCGGCAGGCCCTTGCAGTTGCCGATCAGGAGCAGGTTTCCGGGATCGACCGGCATGCCGAACTGCTCCACCGTTCCGCCCGCCCGGTCGATGGCGGCCGGCAGGATGTCCTTCCGGTCGACAACGGCGGAGGCGCCGAACAGGATCAGGAGGTCCGCTCCCGCGCCGGCAAGTTTCGCTATGGCGTCCGCGACCGCTTCCTCGCGGTGGTCCACCCGTTCCTCGGCGAGGATCGTGCTGCCGCTTGCCGCAAGCCGGGCTTCCAGAACGCGCCGGGTCTTGTCCATGGTGCTCGGCTTCAGGTGCGGCAGCCTGGTTGCGACCAGCCCGATCCTGTGCGCCCTGAAGGGCGCGATCCTGAGCGCCTTCGAGATCCGCTGCTCGGCTTCCGCGACCAGCCGTCCGGAAACCGCAAAGGGGATGATCTTGGCGGTCGCGACCATCCGCCCGGCCTGGATCTTTTCGTATTCCGGCAGGGTGGCGATGGTGATCGCCGGGTCGATCCGGTTCATGGCATCGACCGCCTGCCGGTCGATGACGAGAACGCCGGCCTGATCCGCGTAAAGATTGACCCGGCCGGTAAACGGGGTGTCGCCGGTCAGCCCGCCGCCGTTTGCCGCCGTCGCGATCCGCTCCGCCGCGAGGTCCTCGCTGAGGTCGCCCTCCGCCAGACAGGCCACGGTGACGGTCGCGACACCGGCCTGCCGGAGCGTTTCGACATCGTCCGCGCTGAGCACGCGGCCCTTCTTGAAGATGGCATTCCCGGTCCGGGTGGAATGGGCAAGCACGCACCCTTCCGCTTCGAGCACCGGCCGCGGGCCGAAATCCATCAGGTGGCCTCCGGCTCCTTGCGCAGGGCGGCAATCACCTTGCCGAGCACCGCGACGGCGATTTCCGCAGGCGATGCGGCGCCGATATCGAGCCCGATCGGGGCGTCGATCCGGTCGATATCCGCCTGCGCGATCCCGGCCTGCAGAAACCGCTCCACCCGTTTGGCGTGGGTCTTCCGGCTGCCGAGGGCGCCAACGTAGAAACAGCCCGCCTTCAGCGCTTCCTGCAGCGGCAGGTCGTCGATCTTCGGATCGTGGGTGACCGCCGCAACGGCGGTAAAGGCGTCGAGCGGCGCGTCCTTCAGCACGTCCTCCGGCCATTCGGCGATGAGCGTTTCCCCGGGAAAGCGTTCCTCGGTGGCAAAGGCGGTGCGCGGGTCGATGATGATCACGTCGAAACCGGCGATGTCCGCCATGGGCGCCAGGGCCTGGGAGATGTGCACCGCGCCGATGATGACCAGCCGCGGCGGCGGGACCGAGACCGTCAGGAACATGTCGCCGGCGTCCGTCTCGATCATGCCGGACTTGCCGGACCGGAACCGCCGCGCCAGTTCGTCATGCTGCGGATCGGCGGAGAAATCGGCGTTTTTCAGAACAAGGCGCTGTTCGCCGCTCGCCATGTCGGTGACCAGGATCGTTGCGCGCCGGGCGGCACGTTCCTCGTTGAGCGCGGAAAGAAGGGAAAGGTCCATGGATCAGCCACGCTCCGTTGCCAGTTTGAAGCCTAGTCCCACCAGGACCGATCCGCCGATCCAGCGGCTGACATCCTGCCAGCGCGAGGACTTGCGAAGCTGTTTCTGCACCTGGGAGGCAAACAGCACGGTGATGATATCCGCCGACGAAAAGGTCAGGTTCACGATCGTGCCGAGGATCAGGAACTGGGCCCACACCGGAAGGCCGGCATGGACGTCGACGAACTGGGGCAGGAAGGCGATGAAGAAGACGGCGACCTTGGGGTTGAGGACTTCCACGATGATGCTGTCGAAAAAGGCACGCCGGCGGCTGCGCGCGGGCAGGTCAGGTGTCGGGCCCGCCGTCGTGCGGATCCGGATCATCTGGATGCCGAGCCAGACGAGATAGGCGCCACCCGCCAGCTTCAGCGCCGCATAAAGCGCGGGCACGACGGCGAATACCGCGGACAGCCCGAGGGTTGCGGCAATCACATGGGCATAGCAGCCGATATGGATGCCGAAGGCGGCCCAGAAGCCGGCCGCGCGGCCCCGCGACAGTGTCTGGGCGGCCGTGTAAAGCAGGGCCGGGCCCGGGAAATAGGCGAACAGAAGGGTCGCGGCGGCGAAGGCCATCAGGGTTTCAAACGGTGCCATTGCAGCTTTCCCGATCAGGCAACCGGTTCGACATAGACGCGGATGCGCCCGCCGCAGGACAGGCCCACGCGCCATGCGGTTTCGTCGGCAACGCCGAATTCCAGGGTCGTCGGCTTGCCGCTCCCGATCACGTCGATCGCCTCGGAAACCACGGCGCCCTCGACACAGCCGCCGGAGACGGATCCCTCGAAATTGCCTTCGTCGTCAATGACCAGGTGGGAACCGACCGGCCGCGGCGCGGAGCCCCAGGTCTCGACCACGGTCGCAAGGGCGACCAGCCGCCCGGACCGGCGCCACTGCTCGGCGGTGCCGAGCACATCGGGTGTTGAAGACTGAATATCCTGGGTCATGAAAGAATTCTCCCTCCCGGGAAATATAGACCCAATGGGCGCAGATGAAAGCGCCACGTCGCGAAATTTGCGCATGCAAAAGCGGCGCACAGTTTCCGGTGCGCCGCTTCGCGTCAGGGTATCTGGTGTTCGTCTTATTCGGCCGCGGAGCGCAGCACCGGCGCCGCGTCGCGGACGTCGCCGTCCACATGCGGCTCGAAGGTCGCGAAGTTGTCGGTAAACATCTGCACCAGCTTGGCGGCCTGGCGATCGAAGGCGTGCTTGTCGTCCCAGGTTTCCCGCGGGTTCAGGATCTTCGAATCGACACCCGGCACCGCTTCGGGAACCGCGAAGCCGAAATACGGATCGGTGCGGAAGGTCGCGTCCTTCAGCGAGCCGTCGAGCGCGCCGGCGAGCAGCGTGCGGGTCGCCTTGATCGGCATGCGGCTGCCGACACCGTAGGCGCCGCCGGTCCAGCCGGTGTTGACCAGCCAGCAGTCCACGTTGTGCTCGGCGATCAGGTCGCGCAGCAGGTTGCCGTATTCGGACGGATGCAGCGGCAGGAACGGTGCGCCGAAGCAGGTGGAGAAGGTTGCCTGCGGCTCCGTCACGCCGCGTTCCGTGCCGGCGACCTTGGCGGTGTAGCCGGAAAGGAACGTGTACATGGCCTGCGCCGGTGTCAGCTTGGCGATCGGCGGCATCACGCCGAAGGCATCCGCCGTCAGCATGATGATCGTCTTCGGCATCGGCGCCGTGCCGGTCAGGCTGGCGTTGGAGATGAAGTGGATCGGATAGGCCGCGCGGGTGTTTTCCGTCTTCGAGTCGTCGTCGAAATCCGGAACGTGGTTTTCGTCCAGGACGACGTTTTCCAGAACGGTGCCGAAGCGCTGGGTCGTGGAATAGATCTCCGGCTCGGCTTCCCTGGACAGCTTGATCGTCTTGGCGTAGCAGCCGCCTTCGAAATTGAACACGCCGGTCTTGCCCCAGCCGTGCTCGTCGTCGCCGATCAGGGTCCGGTTCGGGTCGGCGGAAAGCGTGGTCTTGCCGGTGCCCGACAGGCCGAAGAAGATGGCGGTATCGCCCTCGGAGCCCACATTGGCGGAGCAGTGCATCGGCATGACGCCCTGCAGCGGCAGCAGGTAGTTCAGGAAGGTGAACACCGACTTCTTCATTTCACCCGCATAGGACGAACCGCCGATCAGGACGATCTTGCGGGTCAGGTCGCAGGCGATCACGGTTTCGGTGCGGCTGCCGTGACGTTCCGGATCGGCCTTGAAGCTCGGCAGATCGATGATCGTCATTTCCGGGACGAAGCTTGCGAGATCGGCGATTTCCGGCCGCAGCAGCAGGTTGCGGATGAACAGCGAATGCCAGGCGTATTCGGTATAGACGCGAACCGGAAGCCGGTAGGCCTTCTCCGCGCCGCCGTAAAGGTCCTGGACGAAGAGTTCCTTGCCCTTCACGTGTTCTCGGAAATCGGCGAAGAGCGTCTCGAAGTGATCGAGCGACATACGCTGGTTGTTGTCCCACCACACGGTGTCCGCCGTATTGTCGTCGACCACGACGAACTTGTCCTTCGGAGACCGGCCGGTATGCGCGCCGGTATCGGCGACCAGCGGGCCGTTTGCCGCAATCTGAGCTTCGCCGCGAGAGACCGAATACTCGTAAAGTGCAGGCTCGCTCTGGTTCCAATAGATTGCCTTCAGACCCTCCAGTCCGAAAGTCTCGACGCCGTGAGAGCCATTCCTGACACCTACTTCCTGCATATCCCGCTGTCCTTGTGAATTTGGCGTATGAATTTGGCGTTTCCTGCCCCAGGGCGGCAAGTAATAAAAAATTAAGCGTAGCCTGAGAGCGGTGGCGAAACTAGTAGATACGCAGGCATCCAACAAGACAGGCAGGCAGGTGAATCGTCGGTTTAATCGATTAAATACATCCAACCTTCGGGAGATGATTAATTTGCTTGCCAAATAAAATCATTTTCTGGTTGCACTTGAAACTTGGGGCCGGGAATTGCCATTCCTGTGAAAGAAGATACCGGAAGAGCCGACGACCGGCCGGTCGGGCGTATCCGCGCCGTGGCGGGCGCCAAAGTGCCCGCAACTGCGCGATTGCCATATTTTATGCGCATTTGGCAGGCCAAAGGCTACCAATTCGGTTTATTACCAATTGTGGGGCTGTTGCGCGGCCCGCCACCTGAAGGACACGGATCCAGATTATGCCGACGATTGCACTGGTCGATGACGACCGCAACATTCTGACTTCGGTTTCCATCGCCCTGGAAGCGGAGGGGTATCGGGTGCAGACCTATACGGATGGGACATCGGCCCTGGAAGGGTTGCAGGGCGATGCGCCGGACCTTGCGATTTTCGATATCAAGATGCCGCGCATGGACGGCATGGAACTGCTGCGCCGCCTGCGCCAGACCACCGATCTGCCGGTCATCTTCCTGACCTCGAAGGATGACGAGATCGACGAGTTGTTCGGCCTGAAGATGGGCGCCGACGATTTCATTCGCAAACCGTTTTCCCAGCGCCTGCTGGTCGAGCGGGTCCGCGCGGTCCTGCGCCGGGTCCAGCCGCGCGATGCCTCCGCCCCCCGGGACGCGGCCGACAAGCTCCTGGAGCGCGGCCAGCTGGTCATGGATCCGGAGCGCCATACCTGTACCTGGAACAACAAGCCGGTTACTCTGACGGTCACCGAATTCCTGATCCTGTCGGCGCTTGCGCAGCGTCCCGGCGTGGTGAAAAGCCGCAATGCCCTGATGGATGCCGCCTACGACGATCAGGTTTATGTTGACGACCGGACGATCGACAGTCACATCAAGCGCCTGCGCAAGAAGTTCAAGGTCGTTGACGACGATTTCGACATGATCGAAACGCTTTACGGCGTCGGTTACAGGTTCAAGGAGGTCTGAAGACCCCGTCCATGGCGGTAGAGAGCGAGAAGGCGGATGTGACGGTCACGCCCGAAGGCGTGCCTGAGCGATCCCAGTTGCGCAGGCTAGGCAACAAAAGGATCCGGCGCCGGCTGCTCAACCGGTTCGGCCGGATTTTCGGCACCTATGTGCTCTCCTCCCTGACCCGCCGGATCGTCGCGATCAATCTCGTCGGTCTTGTGGCGCTCGTCGTCGGCATTCTCTACCTCAACCAGTTCCGGGCCGGCCTGATCGATGCCAGGGTGCAGAGCCTTCTGACCCAGGGCGAGATCATTGCCGGTGCGATCGCCGCCTCGGCCACCGTCGATACCGGCGCCATCACCGTCGATCCGGAACGGCTGCTCCAGCTCCAGGCGGGCGAAAGCATCGCGCCAAGCAGCGAAGATCTCGACACGCTTGATTTTCCCGTCAATCCGGAGCGGGTCGGACCGGTGCTCCGGCGCCTGATTTCGCCGACCAAGACCCGGGCCCGGATCTACGATCCGGAAGGAATCCTGATCCTGGATTCGCGCCACCTTTATTCCAGCGCCCAGATCCTCCGCTTCGACCTGCCGCCGCCTAATGCGGAAGAAGACGGCCTCTGGGACAAGGTCTGGCAATCCATCAAGCTCTGGCTGAGGCGGGGCGACCTGCCGCTTTACCAGGAGGTCGGCGGCGGCGACGGCCGCGCCTATCCGGAAGTGGAGGCCGCCCTTGCCGGGTCACCGGCCAGTGTCGTCCGCGTGTCGCCGCGCGGAGAACTGATCGTCTCCGTCGCGGTGCCGATCCAGCGGTTCCGGGCCGTTCTGGGCACGCTCCTGCTGTCGACGCAAGGAGGCGACATCGATGCCATCGTGCGCGCCGAGCGCATCGCCATCATGCGCGTCTTCCTGGTCGCCGCGACCGTGACGACCCTCCTGTCGATCCTGCTCGCCGGCACCATCGCCGGACCGGTCCGGCGCCTGGCCGCGGCCGCCGAGCGTGTCCGCATGGGATCGACCTCGCGTCAGGAAATCCCGGAGTTTTCCGAACGGCAGGACGAGATCGGCCACCTGGCCCGGGCGTTCCGGGAAATGACCCATGCGCTCTACAACAAGATCGAGGCGATCGAGCAGTTTGCGGCCGATGTGGCCCATGAACTGAAGAACCCCCTGACATCGCTGCGCAGCGCGGTGGAAACCCTGCCGCTGGCGAAGTCGGATCAGTCGAAGGCGCGGCTTCTGGAAATCATCCAGCACGATGTCCGCCGCCTCGACCGGCTGATCACCGATATTTCGGACGCCTCGCGCCTCGACGCGGAACTGGCGCGCGCCGATGCCCACAAGGTCGATCTCGCCGATCTGCTGCGCGCCATCGCCAATGCCGCGAACCAGCGCGCGGGCGGAGACATGGCGGAAATCCTGGTAACCGTCGCCGATGTCCACGGGGCGACGCCCTACCAGGTGATGGGCCACGATATCCGCCTCGGCCAGGTGATCAGCAATCTGCTGGACAACGCCCGTTCGTTCTCGCCGGAAAACGGAACGGTCCGCATCGGCCTGAGCCGGTCGGGCTCCACCATCCAGATCACCATCGACGACGACGGACCCGGCATCCGCGCGGAAAACACCGACCGCATTTTCGAGCGCTTCTATACCGACCGTCCCGAAGGGGAAGGTTTCGGCAACAATTCGGGGCTGGGACTGTCCATCTCGCGGCAGATCATCGAGGCGCACGGCGGAACCATCAGCGCGGCCAACCGGACCGAAGCCGATCCCAAGACCGGCAAGGAGCGGGTCAGCGGTGCGCGCTTCACCATTTCCCTGCCCGCCAAGGCGGCGAAATGAGCGGGAAAGCCGGGCCTGCTCCGACCGTCCATGCGTCCAGCGTCATCATCGGAACGCTGGGTATCCTGGTGCGCGGCAGATCGGGCGCCGGCAAGTCGAGCCTGTGCGACCTGCTGGTCGCTGCGGCGGAAGCCAGGGGGCATTTCGCCGCCCATGTCTCCGACGACCGCACCCGTCTTCACCGGAAAGCCGGACGTATCGTGGCCTCGCCCGCCCCCGCGATCGCCGGCAAACTGGAAGTGCGCGGCCTCGGCATCGTGGGTGTCAGCGCCGAGCCGGAGGCCGTCCTTCATCTGGTCGCCGATCTTGTGCCCAGCGGGGAGCTGGAGAGATATCCGGAGGAGGAGGCGGGTTCCGTGGAGCTTGAAGGCATCGTCCTTCCGCTCGTCCGGCTCGAACAGGGCCGGCCGACGGAGAATCTGCTCCGTCTGCGCTGGGCGATTCGCGGGCTTTTCCCCAAAAGCCCCGATTACATCTGACCCGGAGGGCTTTTTTACTTGCAACCGGCGGGCCTCTTGTCGACATTGCACGCAGACGCGAAAACGGAGACAGGGCCGTTTTCGCCTCATCAAGCTGGATCAGGGTACGTATGATCGGTCTCGTATTGGTAACCCACGGGCGTCTTGCCGAAGAGTTCAAGGCGGCATTGGAACATGTGGTCGGACCCCAGGAGCAGGTCGAGACGATCTCCATCGGTCCGGATGACGACATGGAACAGCGCCGCCAGGACATTCTGAAGGCGGTCGAAACCGCCAATTCCGGTCAGGGCGTGGTTCTGCTGACGGACATGTTCGGCGGCACCCCCTCCAACCTGGCGATCTCCGTCATGGACGGAAAATCGGTGGAAGTGGTTGCCGGCGTCAATCTGCCCATGCTGATCAAGCTCGCGAGCGTCCGCGCTGACCGGAGCCTTGCGGATGCCGTGGATGAAGCGCGCCAGGCCGGACAGAAATACATTTCCGTCGCAAGCCAGGTGCTGTCGGGCCAGAGCTGACGGAAGTAACGGCCCGTGAACCCCCAAAACCTCGAGAAAAAGCTGACCATCGTCAACCAGCGCGGCCTGCATGCCCGCGCATCGGCCAAGCTCGTGAAGCTGGTCGAGGAATTCGACGCCGAGGTCAATGTCTCCAAGGACGGCCAGACCGTGGACGGCACGTCCATCATGGGACTGATGATGCTGGCCGCCAGCCCAGGCTGCTGTATCCGGGTGTCGGTTTCCGGAGCGCAAGCCGAGGAGGCGATGGCGGCCATTACCGCACTGGTCGAGGACGGCTTCGGCGAGACGGACTGAAAGGGGCGGCAGACCGCCCCGGCGTTCAGCGGTAGAGATCCGCCCGCGACAGCGGCACCGCAGGGGCTCCCTTGGCCGACCGGCCGGCAAGCGTCTGGTAGATCCGCGCCGAGCCGCGGTGAAAGGTCAGCGAGCAGCCGCCCAGATAGGCCACCCAGATCCGGTAGAGTTCCGGTCCGACGAGCGCTTCTGCCTCGGCGCGCCGGGCGGTCAGCCGTTCGCACCAGATCCGCGTCGCCTTTTCGTAGTGAACGCGCCAGTTCTCCACGTCGTGAACCTCGAAGCCGGCCCGTTCCATTTCGGCGACGGAGTGGCCGATGTCGTCGAGTTCTCCGCCGGGAAAAATGTACTTCTGCAGTGCGCGCTGTTCCGGCCGCTTGATCAGGCGGCGCTTGCGCCGCTTGGCGCGCCGGGAGATCGCGTGATTGAGGAACAGGCCGTCTTCGGCAAGCAGCTTGCGCACGGTCGCGAAATAGGCCGGGATATTGTCCAGGCCGATATGTTCATACATGCCCACGGAAACGATCTTGTCGAAGCGGCCGGTCAGCTCGCGGTAGTCTTTCAGCTCGAAGGTGACCCTGTCCGCGATGCCGAGCTTCTCCGCTTTTGCCCGGGCGAAGGCCAGTTGTTCCTCCGACAGGGTCACCCCGTGGCCGGTCACGCCGTAGTGACGGACCGCGTGACACAACAGTCCGCCCCAGCCGCAGCCGATATCCAGGAGCCGGTCTCCCGGCTTCAGCCGCAGCTTGCGGCAGGTCATGTCGATCTTGGCGATCTGGGCCGCGTCGAGATCCGTGTCCTCGGTCGGGAAGTAGGCGCAGGAATACTGCATCTCCGGATCGAGGAAGAGCTGGTAGAAATCGTTGCCCACATCGTAGTGAAAGCCGATGAAACGCTTGTTGTCGCCTTCCTTGCGGCTTTCCCCGCCGGCGTCCGAGCCGAACCCCCGGGTTTTGTCCGGGGAAATGCCGCGCGCGGTCAGGAGCGGCCACAGCGTTTTCAAAAGCTGCAGTTTGCCGATCTTGCGCAGCCTCTTGCGCGCGGTCTTGTCGACGGCAAAGGGCATGCCGATGTCGACGATCGTTCCGCCTTCGATATCGATGTGCCCGTGGGCGTAGTGGCGGATCAGCCGATCGAGCGACGGTCGTCTGAGCAGCGAAGGCAGGACGCCCGGCTCGGTGATCACCAGATTGAGGCCCTGCACCACGCTGCCGCCGAGCGGTTCGACCGACCCGTCCCACAGCCGGATGGAAAAATGGGCGTCGAGCTGGGGGCGGATAAGGGAGATTGCCTTGCGGATGGCAGCGGCGAGACGGTCGTCATTCCTGCCGGTTTTTGCATTCGGGATCTCAGCCACACGGCCTCCTTCGGATCTGCTTTGCGATGCGCACCATATCCATCCCGGCTGCCGCCGCCAATAACCTTCCTTGCCGTCCGTCGCCGGGTGGGACCGTCTCCCGAAGGCGCCGGACTTCGGTCGTTCGACTGGTAAACAAATCGATATAAAGAAATCTTTATATCCGCATTGCTAGTCGGTGATCTGCGCGCTATAACACCGCCTGCATACATCGGGAGGCACGCTGCCTCCATGAGGCGGCTTGCCGGTCGGCAACCCGTATCCCCATCATCAGGCCCGGCCGGTTGCCGGTCCGGGCAAAACTCAGGACGTTTTTATGAACGACTATATCGTCAAGGACATCGGGCTCGCTGACTGGGGCCGGACCGAGATCGAGATTGCTGAAACCGAAATGCCGGGCCTGATGGCCTGCCGTGAGGAATTCGGTGCCGCCAAGCCGCTGAAAGGCGCGCGCATTGCCGGCTCCCTGCACATGACGATCCAGACGGCTGTCCTGATCGAGACCCTGGTGGCGCTGGGCGCGGAAGTGCGCTGGGCTTCGTGCAACATCTTCTCCACCCAGGACCAGGCGGCCGCGGCAATCGCGAAGGCCGGCATCCCGGTGTTCGCCGTCAAGGGCGAGACGCTCGAGGAATACTGGGACTACGCCGACAAGATCTTCGACTTCGACGGCGGCGCCAACATGATCCTCGACGACGGCGGCGACGCGACCCTCTACATCCTGCTCGGCGCCCGCGTCGAAGCCGGCGAGACGGCCCTCATCGAAAACCCGACGTCCGAGGAAGAGGAATGCCTCTTCGCGCAGATCAAGAAGCGCATGGCCGCCAACCCGGGCTGGTTCACCAAACAGCGTGACCTGATCCAGGGCGTTTCGGAAGAAACCACCACGGGCGTTCTGCGTCTTTACGAAATGCAGAAGAAGGGCCAGCTGCCGTTCCCGGCGATCAACGTCAACGACAGCGTCACCAAGTCCAAGTTCGACAACCGCTACGGCTGCCGTGAATCGCTCGTCGACGGCATCCGCCGCGGCACCGACGTCATGATGTCCGGCAAGGTTGCCGTGGTCTGCGGCTACGGCGATGTGGGCAAGGGCTCCGCACAGTCGCTCGCCGGCGCCGGCGCGCGCGTGATCGTCACCGAGATCGATCCGATCTGTGCCCTGCAGGCCTCCATGGACGGCTATGAGGTCAAGACCATCGAGCAGGCGCTTCCCGAAGGCGACATCTATGTCACCGCCACCGGCAACAAGGACATCATCACCTTCGAGCACATGAAGGGCATGAAGGACATGGCGATCGTCTGCAACATCGGCCACTTCGACAACGAGATCCAGGTTGCGGCGCTGAAGAACACCAAATGCCGTCCGGTCAAGGATCAGGTCGACCTGTACGAGTTCCCGGACGGCAAGCGCATGATCCTGCTCTCCCAGGGCCGCCTTGTGAACCTCGGCAACGCCACCGGTCACCCGAGCTTCGTGATGTCAGCCAGCTTCACCAACCAGGTTCTGGCGCAGATCGAACTCTTCACCCGCGGTGATCAGTACAAGAACGAGGTCTATGTGCTGCCGAAGCACCTGGACGAGAAGGTCGCCCGCCTGCATCTGGAAAAGCTCGGTGTGACGCTCACCGAGCTCACCGACAACCAGGCCGATTACCTGGGGATTAACAAGTCTGGTCCGTTCAAGGCCGAGCACTACAAGTACTGATTTGCATTCCCCGCCCCACTACATGTGGTGGGGCGGGGAAAATACCGATCGGTGATTTTCGGGTCGGATTTTTAAGATTTAAGCTATTTCGTTAACTTTTCAGAAACTGACTCTTCTTCGCGATTCCCAAAAAGGTTATGGTTTTAGCGAATCAGTAGCCAGGAGGCACACGCTGCTGATTCAGCCCGGATTTACGGGAAAAACGGCGGCTAAGGGGATCATGGAATGCCGGCAGGCAACTATGACGGCGCGCGTGCAAACGCGACGTTGCGGGGAAGGATTCTAACATCGGTAAGGTTGGTGGGCTCTGCTGCCGCCGCATCGATGGTTTCCGTTCCCTCCGCATGGTCCGCCGAACTCTTTCCCGCCTCCTCCATGCAGATCAATCCGGATACGATGGTCCTTTTCGGCGCCGTCGGCGGCATGTGCGCCTTTGCCGTGACCGCCGCGATCGCCCTGGTCCGCCACAAGCAGCAGTCGGCGCAATTCGCCAAGGCGATGAAACGGGAGACCAGCGACCTCAGGTTCCAGGTCGACCGGCTGGAAACCATGCTCAATACCGACGAGCAGCGCGTGGTCGTGTGGACCGGCAATGGCGCGCTGCCTCAGGTCTGGGGCGTGCTGCCGGAAGAATCCGGCGTGCCGCGCAATGAAGCGCAGCTGTTGTCGTTCGGAAACTGGCTGACCGCCAAGTGTTCGGCCGATCTGGAAGAGCGCCTCGACACGCTGTTCAACACCGGCGAGCCGTTCTCGACGACCCTGAAGACCCGCACCGGTACCTATGTCGAGGCCGCGGGCCGCACCACCGGCGGCGCCGTCGTGCTGCGCTTGCGCGATCTGACCGGCGAACGCCAGATGCAGGCCGAACTGGCCGCCCGCAATGCCCGGATCTCCGGCGAGCTTTACATGCTGCACGCCCTCCTGAACGCGATGCCGGCGCCGGCCTGGCAGCGCGATGCGGAAGGCAAGCTGATCTGGGCAAACGCCGCCTATGCCCATGCGGTCGACGCGCCGGATGCCGCCTCCGCCCTGCGCGACGACGCGCCGTTCCTCGACGCCGCGGCCCAGGAAGCCATGACGAGCGGCCGGGACGAGGACGGCTGCTTCCATGCCCGCATGCCGATCGTTGCCGCCGGCAAGCGCTGCGTCTTCGAGGTCACCGATGTGTCGGCCAACGTGGGCAGCGCGGGCATCGCGGTCGACAGCAGCGAACTCGATCAGGTCCGCAAGGAACTCGCCCGGGCCGAGGAATTCCACGGCCGCACCCTGGACCAGCTTGCGACCGCGGTCGCCATCTTCTCCGCCGACCGCAAGCTGCAGTTCTACAATGCCGCCTTCCGCCAGCTTTGGGATCTGGATCCCGCGTTCCTGGAAGGCTGTCCCGAGGACGGCGCGGTGCTGGACGCGCTGCGGGCCGCGCGGAAGCTGCCCGAGCAGGCCGACTACCGGGTCTGGCGCAACAAGATGCTGAACAGCTACCAGTCCCTGGAAGCCCAGGAGAGCTGGTGGCACCTGCCCGATGGCCGCACCCTGCGCGTCATCGCCAACCCCCATCCCCAGGGCGGCGTCACCTACATCTACGAAAACGTCACCGAACGCCTCGATCTGGAAAGCCGCTACAATGCGCTCGCCCGGGTCCAGGGCGAAACCCTGGACAACCTGTCGGAAGCCGTTGCCGTGTTCGGTTCCGATGGCCGTCTCCGCCTGTGGAACCCGGCCTTCGCCCGGATCTGGAACCTGTCGGAGGACATGCTGTCCGACATGCCGCATGTGAAGAATGTGGTCGATGCCTGCGCCAAGCGCGAGGACGAGGTCGAGGCCTGGCAGCAGCTTGCCGGCAGCGTCACCGGGCTTGTCGACAACCGGATGCAGGCGGCCAACCGCATGGAGCGCCATGACGGGTCCGTGCTGGACTACGCGACCGTCCCGCTGCCCGATGGCGGCACGCTCGTGACCTTCGTCGACGTCACCGACAGTGTGAATGTCGAGCGCGCCCTGGTGGAAAAGAACGAGGCGCTGGAACAGGCCGACCAGCTCAAGAACGCCTTCATCCAGCACGTCTCCTACGAACTGCGCTCGCCGCTGACCAATATCATCGGCTTTGCCCAGCTGCTGACCGATCCGAAGTTCGGCGAGCTTTCCGACAAGCAGGGCGAATATGCCGACTACATCCGCTCGTCCTCCTCCGCCCTGCTTGCGATCATCAACGACATTCTCGATCTGGCGACCCTCGATGCGGGCATCATGGAACTGGACCTGAGCGAGGTCGATGTCGCCGCAACCGTGGAAGCCGCCGTCGAGGGCCTGAAGGACCGGCTGGCCGAGACGCAGATCACGCTCCACACCCATGTGCCCGACAACGTCGGCACCATCCTGGCGGACGAGAAGCGGCTGCGCCAGGTGCTGTTCAACCTGATCTCGAACGCGATCCGCTATTCCGACGAGCATGGCGTGGTCGATGTCAGCTGCGACCGCAAGGACGAAACCGTCGTCTTCGTGGTTCAGGATCACGGCCACGGCATCCCCGCCGATGTGCTGCAGCAGGTGTTCAACCGCTTCGTCGGCCACGACACCGGCTCCAAGCGCCAGGGCGCGGGCCTTGGCCTCGCCATCGTCAAGAGCTTCGTCGAACTGCACGGCGGCAAGGTGGAAATCGATTCCGAGGAAGGCAAGGGCACCACGGTCACCTGTATCTTCCCCGCCAAGCCGGAACTGACCGGCCGCATTGCTGCCGAATGAGCGGGCGCCACCATGCCCGGCCCGGATCTTCGTGACATCTCCGATTCCTTCCTGTCGCTCGGCCTTGAGGACGAGGCGGCGACCGTTCGCCTGGCGGAGGACCTCGCCGCCATTCTCGCACCCGGCGACCTGATCGCGCTGTCCGGCGACCTCGGCGCCGGCAAGTCCACCTTCGCCCGTGCCCTCCTGCGCACGCTTGCCGACGACGACGGCCTGGAGGTGCCGAGCCCGACCTTCACCCTCGTCCAGACCTATGACTTCGACCGTTTCGCGGTCTCCCATTTCGACCTCTACCGGCTGGAGGAGCCGGAGGAGCTTGAGGAACTGGGACTGGACGAATTGCTGGAAACCGGCGCGGCCCTGGTCGAATGGCCGGAGCAGGGCGGGGATCTGTTGCCTGCGGGCGCTCTCTGGCTTCGCTTCGAGGCAGGTGAAAACGAGGACAGCCGCCGCGTCCTGTTTGCCTCCGACGGTCCGGACTGGCCGGAGCGCCTGGAGCGGACGCTCGGGATCAGGCAATTGCTGGCAAGCGCGGGCTTTGCAAACGGACACCGGCGCCATCTGACCGGCGATGCCTCCACCCGCGGCTACGAGCGGGTCTCTTCGGAAGACCGCACCGCCGTGGTCATGAACTGGCCGGTGCCGCGCGGCAAAGCCGGGTCAGAGGCGGCCCTTGCCTATAACCGCCTCGTCCATCGTGCACCCGATGCCCGCGCCTTTGTCGCCGTCGGCCAGGAACTGCGCCGCAGGGGATTTGCAGCCCCCGCCATCTTCGCATCCGATCTCGACGCGGGTCTCCTGGTGCTGGAGGATCTGGGCTCTGAGGGGATCGTATCGGGCGGCGCGCCGATGGCGGAGCGGTATCGGCAGGCGGTTCTGGTGCTGGCGGACATGCATGCGCTGCAATGGCCCGGCACGGTCCGTCTGCCCGACGGCTCCGATTACCGGGTTCCGGTCTATTCCCGCGAGGCGCTGCTGACGGAGGCCGAGCTATATCTCGACTGGTATGTGCCTCATGCCACCGGCAGGGACGCGTCCGCCGCCGCGCGGGACGCGTTTCGCCGGCTCTGGCAGGCGGCCCTTGATGCCATTGCCGGCGCCGGGACCGGCTGGGTGCTGCGCGACTATCACTCGCCCAACCTGATCTGGCGGGGGGATCGGGACGGGCCGGCGCGGGTGGGTCTGATCGACTATCAGGACACGGTCATCGGGCCTGTCGCCTATGACGTCGCCTCGCTCCTGTTCGATGCCCGTGTGGACATTCCGCAAGCTCTGGAAAAAGACCTCCGGCAGACCTATGTCCACGCAAGGCGATCTGCCGATCGGGATTTCGACGAAACCTGTTTTTCCGCGGCCTGCGCGGTCATGGGTGCCCAGAGGATCACCAAGATCCTGGGGATATTCATCCGCCTTGCGGAACGGGACGGCAAACCGGCGTATCTGGATCATTTGCCAAGGATGCAATCTTATCTTGACCGGGTTCTGATGCATCCTGTTCTGTCGGACCTGAAGCTCTGGTATGACGGGAACCGCGGCTGACGCGGAAGCCGAACATGGAACGGGAAATGACCGAGAAGACGTTTCGTCCTTCGAAAGCAATGATCCTGGCCGCGGGCCGGGGCAAACGCATGCGTCCGATCACCGCGACCACGCCGAAGCCGCTGATCGAGGTCAACGGCAAGGCCCTGATCGACCACGGATTCGACCGGCTTGCCGCGGCCGGCGTATCGTCCTGCGTCGTCAACGTCCATTACCTTGCCGACCTGGTGGAGGTTCACGTCCGCCGCCGCAAGGACATGGAGATCCTGGTGTCCGACGAGCGCAAGGAACTGCTTGAAACCGGGGGCGGTATCAGAAAGGCGCTGCCTCTTCTGGGGGGTGAGCCGTTCTTCCAGCTCAACGCCGATACCGCCTACTGGATCGAGGGCGTGAAGCCCAACCTGGAACACATGGTCGATGCCTGGGACGACACGCGCATGGACGCCCTGCTGCTGGTGGCCGAAACGGTGAAGTCGGTCGGCTATACCGGACGCGGCGATTTCGAACTGGCCAAGGACGGTTCCCTGACCCGGCGGGCGGAACGCAGCGTGACGCCCTTTGCCTATGCGGGTGCTGCGATCCTGCATCCCCGTCTGTTCGAAGGGGCTCCGGAAGGCGCCTTCTCCATGAACCTCCTGTTCGACAAGGCGATCGAAGAGGGGCGGCTTTTCGGGGTTGAGATGGAAGGGATCTGGCTGCATATCGGCACGCCGGAGGCGATCCTGGCCGCTGAATACGCCGTGCGCGAGAGCGCCGCCTGATCCATGCGGAGCCAGGGAACACCTCCGCGCATCTTTACCATCCCGCCTTCGGTTCCCTTCCTGAGGCGTCTTGTCGAAACCCTGGCCGACGGCACCCTGGTGCCCGGTTTCCGCCCGCTCGACGACCCGCTCCAGCTGTCGCAGGCAACGCTCTACCTGCCGACCCGCCGCGCCGCCCGCCTTCTGCCCGACCTGTTCCAGGAAGTTTTCGGCGGCCGGCCCGTCCTGCTTCCGACGATCCGGCCGCTCGGCGATGTCGACGAGGATGCCCAGGCCCTGTCGGCGGAAACCGACGGCGAGCCCCTGCCGCCGGCCATGCCCGTTCTGGAGCGCCATCTCGCCATGACCCGGCTGGTCATGGCCTGGAAAGGCGCCCTGCGCCGCGAGGCCCTGAACCTGCGTTCCGACGAGCCGCTCGGCGTGCCGGCGTCGTCCGCCGATGCCGCCTGGCTTGCCGGCGATCTCCTGACGCTGATGGACGAGATCGAGGTGGAGGAGGCCGACTGGTCCGACCTCGCCGGCCTTGTGCCTGACGACTATGCCCGCTACTGGCAGATCACCCTGGATTTTTTGAAGATCGTGCAGGAGGCCTGGCCGGCGCATCTGGCCGAACAGGGCCGGATGGACCCGAAGGCGCGCCGCTCCGCGCTGATCCGCCGGGAAGCCGACCGCCTTGCCGCCCGGCCGCCCGAAGGACCGGTGATCGTTGCCGGAACCACCGGCTCGGTGCCGGCGACCGCGGCTCTCCTGAAAACCGTCGCCGGGCTGAAAAACGGCGTCATCGTCCTGCCGGGTCTCGACCTGCACATGGACGACGCCTCGTGGACGGCCCTCGGCGGCCGCCCGGCGGGCCGGGATGTCCCCATGTCGGCGTCGGTCCCCGGTCATCCTCAGTTCAGCCTGAAGCTGCTCCTGGAAACCTTGCGCGTCGCCCGCGGCGACGTCCATGTGCTCGGTTCCCTTCCGCAACAGGGCCTCGTCGATCGCGAGATCATCGTGTCCGAGGCCCTGCGCCCGGCCGAAACCTCCGAGACCTGGATGGCGTTCCTGGAGGGGTTTGCGGAAGACCGCAGACGACAGGCGCTTTCCGGGGTCGGGGTGATTACTGCCCGCAACGAGGCCGACGAGGCTTTGAGTGTTTCCGTTGCCCTGCGCGAGGCTCTGGACAGAGGCGAGACGGCGGCCCTTGTGTCGCCCGACCGGATGCTGACCCGCCGGGTTGCGAGCGAACTGGCCCGCTGGCAGATCCAGGTCGACGACAGCGCCGGCCGGCCGCTCGACCAGACGCCGCCGGCGATCCTTGCCAATCTTGCCGCCAGGCTCGCCTTCAACGGCTGCGAGCCGGTCGACCTTCTGTCGCTTCTGAAACATCCGCTCGCCCGTCTCGGGCTTCCGATCAAGGACATGCGCGCCGCAGCCCGCGCGCTCGAACGCGGCGTCCTGCGCGGGCCGAGGGCACGGCCCGGTACGCGAGGGCTGAAGGACGCGGTTGCCGCCAGCCGGGCCGCAGCCGGAACCGCATCCCACACGCCGCGCTGGAAAAAGATCCACGAGGCGGACTGGGACGCCATCGGCGATCTGGTGGACCGTCTGGCCGACGCTCTGGCGCCGCTGGAGGGTCTCGCCGACAGCGCTGAGACCTTGAACGTTGCCGACCTTGCACGCGCCCATGCGGATGCGCTGAGCCGGATCGCCCGCGATGAGACCGGCTCGGATGCGGAGCTTTACGCCGGTGAAACCGGCGAGGCGCTGGCGCTGATGTTTACCGGCCTGCTCGAAGCGCAAAACAGCGGCCTGGAACTCAAACCCTCCGAATGGCCGTCGGTGTTCCCGGCGCTGATGTCGGGAACCGCCGTGCGCCGCCGGTTGCCGGGAGATCCCCGTATCCAGATCCTTGGACCGATGGAAGCGCGCCTGCAGGCCCCCGACCTGGTGATCCTCGGCGGCCTCAACGAAGGCATCTGGCCCCAGCGCACCCGCAACGATCCGTGGCTCAACCGGCCGATGAAGCGCGACCTCGGCCTCGATCCGCCTGAGCGCCGGATCGGCGCTTCCGCTCATGATTTCGTCCAGGGGCTGGGTGCTAAACGGGTGCTCCTGTCCCGATCCGCCCGCGCCGACGGCGCGCCGACCGTTGCCTCCCGCTGGCTGCAGCGGCTCCTGACCCTGGCAGGGCCGGACATCAGGCAGGAGATGGAAGCGCGCGGGAGGAGATACACCGACCTTGCCGGCCAGCTCGATCGCCCGGATGGCCCCGTGCGCTCCGCCCGGCGGCCGGAGCCGAAACCGCCGCTGGCCGCCCGGCCCAGGGGCCTGTCAGTCACCGAGATCGAACGCCTCGTTCGCGACCCCTACGCCATCTTCGCCCGCCATGTGCTGGAACTCCAGCCGGTCGATCCGATCGGCGGCGAACCGGATGCCGCCGACAAGGGCACGATCATCCACGACGCGCTGGCGCGGTTCCTGGGTGAGTGGACCGGGCCTTACGACGACAGCGCGGTCCGCCGCCTGATCGAAATCGGCGAGGATCTGTTTGCCCCGCTCGAAGCCTTCCCCGCGATCCGGGCCCTGTGGTGGCCGCGCTTCGTGCGTATCGCCAGCGGATTTGTCGCCTTCGAGGCGCAGCGCGCCCCTTCCGTCGAGATCCGCTTCCTGGAAGTCTCCGGCGGCGCGGAACTGGCCCTGCCGGGGATCGAATTCCGCCTGCGCGGACGCGCCGACCGGATCGACCTGATGAGAGACGGCACCATCGCCGTCCTCGACTACAAGACCGGCCAGGTGCCCTCGATCAAGCAGGTGGAAAGCCTGCTGTCGCCGCAGATGCCGCTGGAGGCGGCGATGATCCGGCGGCTCGGGTTCAAGGACGTGCCCGGCGACCGGCCGGTGTCCGAACTTCTCTACCTGCAGCTCAAGGGCGGCGCTGATCCCGTCGCCGCTCTCCGCCGCGACCCGAAGGAAAAGGATCTCGCCGACCTGATCGAGGAAGCCTGGACGCGGCTGGAACAGCTGATCGCCCATTACGGCAAGGAGAGCACCGGTTACCTCTCCCGGGCCCGGGTGCTGCGCGAACGGCAGACCGACGGGCCTTACGATCATCTCGCCCGTGTCCAGGAATGGTCGGTCGGATCGGAGGAGGGCGAATGAGCGGCTTCCGGATCCCCGAGTTGACCCGCAAGCGTCAGGATCTTGCCTCCCAGCCGCGCGCGTCCGCCTGGGTGAGCGCCAACGCCGGTTCCGGCAAGACCTTCGTGCTGTCCCGCCGGGTGGTGCGCCTGCTGCTCGACGGCACCGACCCCTCGCGCCTGTTGTGCCTGACCTTCACCAAGGCGGCCGCAGCCGAAATGGCGACCCGCGTCTTCAGGATCCTGGGTGACTGGGTGACCATGGACAACGAGGCGCTCGCACGCGAACTGGAAGCGGTCGAGGGCCGCAAGCCCAATGCGGAACGGATTGCCCTGGCACGACGCCTGTTCGCCCGCGCGCTGGAAACCCCCGGCGGCCTGAAGATCCAGACCATCCACGGCTTCTGCGAGGCGCTCTTGCACCAGTTCCCGCTGGAGGCCAATGTCGCCGGGCACTTCACCGTTCTCGACGACCGCCAGGGCGCGGAACTGATGGCGGAGGCGCGCGCGTCCGTCTTCCATATCGCGGAGACGCAGCCCGACAGCCCCTTCGGCCGGGCGCTCGCCGCCGTCATCGACCTGATGAGCGATGCCGGGGTGGAAAAGGCGCTCGACGAGCTTATCCGGAACCGGGATGCCTTCCGCCGCTGGACCGCCGACGAAGGCGACCTGGAAACGGCGCTCGCCCGCCTGGCGGATGATCTCGGGGTCCGGCCGGAGACGACCCTGCGCGACCTGGACCGGCGCTTCCGCGACGAGGCCGTGCTCCATGAACTGGCCTCCCGCCGGGCCGCGGACATTCTGGGCGGCGGCAGCAAGACGGACAAGGATCGTGCCGACCGGCTCGTCCAGGCCTGGAAACTCTCCGAGCCCGGGGCCTTCAAGGATGTCTGGCTGCCGATCTTCCTGACCGGACAGCTGGAGCCGCGAAAATCGCTTGCGACAAAGAAGATCGTCGAAACCGCGCCGGATGTCGTCGAGCGGATGGAGGCCGAGCAGGCACGGCTTATGGAGTTGCTCCAGGAACGCCGGCTGGCCGTCACCTTCGAGGGCACGGCGGCGCTGCTCAGGCTCGCCGACGCGGTGATCGGCCACTACGAAAAGGCCAAGACCGCCCGCGGCTTCCTCGACTTCGAGGATCTCGTCGTGCGCACCGCCAAGATGCTGAAGGAGGCGGAAGCCGCCCAGTGGGTGCAGTACAAGCTCGATCAGGGTCTCGACCACATTCTGGTCGACGAGGCCCAGGACACCAGCCCGCGCCAGTGGGAGGTGGTCCGGTCGCTGGCGGAAGAGTTCTTCACCGGCGAGGGCGCGCGCGGCCAGGTGCGTACCATCTTTGCCGTCGGCGACGAGAAGCAGTCGATCTATTCGTTCCAGGGCGCGGTGCCCGCCTATTTCGACGAAATGCGCCGGGAGTTCTTAAAACGGTCAGCCGCCGCCGACCGGCTGTTCCATTCCGTCGACCTGCAGCTTTCCTTCCGCTCCACGCCGGACGTGCTCGGTGCCGTCGACCGGGTGTTCAAGGATGCGGAGGCCCACCGCGGGCTGTCCCAGGAGGTCAAGGCGCCGGTGCACGAGGCGATCCGCAAGGATCCGGGCATCGTCGAACTCTGGCCGCTGGAAGCAGAGGAAGAGGCGGCTGAACCGGAGGACTGGGTCGTCCCGATCGACCGGGTCGGATCCGGCAGCCCGATGCTCAAGGTCGCCCGCCGGATCGCACTGACGATCGGGGGCTGGATGCGCGACGGCACCGCCGATCCGGGCGACGTGATGATCCTGGTGCGCAAGCGCGGGCCCTTCGTGGAGGCGCTCAACCGGGAACTGAAGGAACTCGGTATTCCGGCGGCCGGCAGCGACCGGCTGATCCTGACCGACCACATTGCGGTCAAGGATCTGGCCGCCCTTGGCCGGTTCCTGCTGCTGCCGGAAGACGACCTGTCGCTCGCCGCCGTCCTGAAAAGCCCGCTCGTCGGCCTGAATGACGACGATCTCCTGGAGATCGCCCGGGAGGCGCCGGACAAGGAACGGGCCGGAACGCTGTGGCAGATGCTGGTGCGCAGGGCCGCGACCGATGCGAAATGGGAGGAAGTGCGCAGGAAGCTCGACGTCTGGCGCGCCCGGGCCGACTTCATGCCGCCCTACGAGTTCTACGCCCGCCTGCTTGCCGCCGACGGCGGACGGCTCGGTTTCCGCGCCCGCCTCGGCGTCGAGGTCGATGACGTGCTCGACGAGTTTCTGGCCCTCACCATAACTTACGAGCAGACCGGCACGCCGGGGCTCGAAGGCTTTCTCGCCTGGATGGACGCCGCCCCGACCGAGATCAAGCGCGAGCTGACCAGTTCCAAGGGCATGGTCCGGATCATGACCGTCCACGGCTCCAAGGGACTGGAGGCGAAGATCGTCTTCCTGGTCGATCCGGGCGGGGCGCCGGTCAGCGCGATCCACGACCCGGCCTTCCTGCCGCGGCAAAGGCACGGCAACTCGCTGCTGCCCCCGGCCCTTGTCTGGCTGCCGGTCAAGGAGGAAAGGACCCCCTGGCATGCGGAGGCGATTGAGCGCCTGCGCGAGGCCCAGGAGGAGGAATACCGCCGCCTGCTCTATGTGGCGCTGACCCGGGCGGAGGACCGTCTCGTCGTCTGCGGCTGGGAACCGAAACGCGGCGCCCATGACGACTGCTGGTACAACATCGTCGCCCGCGCGCTGAAACCGGAAGCGGAGGAGGTCAAGGGCACTGAGGGCGAAACGGCTGCCTGGCGCTGGCGGAAGGAACCCGCTCCGGCCGCGGGCCAACCGGCTCCGCCCGCCGCCGAAGCAGCGGCACCGGTCGAGCCGGTCGAACCGGAGCAGCCGGCCTGGCTGACCCGAAGGGCCCCGGCCTTCGTCAGAAAACCCCGGCTGCAGCCCTCCCGCGTGTTCGAGGTCATGGAGGAAAAGGAGGGGATCGAACCGGTTCCCGCCGCCTTCCGGCTGGAGGCGCGCCGCCAGCCGGCCAACTGGCCGCTGGAAAAGGGCCGCCTCGTGCACAGGCTGCTGGAGACCCTTCCCGATCTTGACGCCGGCGAACGCGAAGCCGCGGCCGAACGGTTCATCGCCGCCGCCCTGCCGGAGGCGTTTGCCGGCTACGCCGCCGCGCTTCTCGGCGAAGTTCACGAGATTCTGAACGCAGCCGAATTCTCCCCGCTTTTCTCAGGCACCGCCCGGGCCGAGGTGCCCGTGGTCGGCAACCTGATTGCGTCCGACGGCAAGGAGGTGTCCATATCCGGCCAGATCGACCGTCTCGTCGTCGGGCCGGACCGGGTCCTGATCGTCGATTACAAGACCAATCTGCGCCCGCCGGCGGCAGTCGACGGGATTCCGCCCGAATATCTCGCCCAGCTCAGCGTCTACCGGAAACTGCTGTGCGGGATCTATTCCGACCGGCCGGTCGAGGCCGCGCTGCTGTGGACCGTCACCCCGTCGCTCATGACGGTGCCGTCGGACCTGCTGGACGAGACATTTTCGCGCCTGCGCAGCGACGGTTCCCCCGCTTGACGGATCGCCAATGGCTACCTACGTTCGGCCCAACGCGCGTGCCCGCATTTCAGGGGCCGCAGGACCTATCGAAAGAGGCAAGACATGGCTACCAACAAAACCACCGACGCCACGTTCGAAGCAGACGTTCTGAAGTCTTCCGAACCGGTCGTCGTCGATTTCTGGGCGGAATGGTGCGGCCCCTGTAAAATGATCGCGCCGGCTCTTGAGGAAATCTCCGAGGAGATGTCGGGCCAGGTGAAGATCACCAAGCTCAACATCGACGAGAACCAGGACATGGCCATGAAGTATGGCGTCCGCTCCATCCCGATGCTGATCCTCTTCAAGGACGGGGAACCGGCCGCAAGCCAGGTCGGCGCCGCGCCGAAGGGCAAGATCGCCGACTGGATCAAGAGCGCGCTCTGATCCCGGAAACGGGCCGAAACGGCCCATGGACCTGTGTCCCGCACCGGCAGGTGAAATGATCGGCGGTTTTCAGGCGGGTATGCTTATGGCATATCCGCCGGAACCATTTAGGCCGGTCGAACGCAATCTTACGGACCACACATGAGCAACGACAACAACACCCCTGAAGATCAAGAGGCCGAGGTCGCCGCTCAGGCCGCGGAAACCGCGACCGAGGACGCATCCGCCGCAAACGAGGACGCCGATCCGATCGAGGCGCTGAGGGCGGAAAACGCGGAACTCAAGGATCGGGCCCTGCGCGTCATGGCGGAAATGGAAAACCTGCGCCGCCGGACGGAGAAGGAACTGAAGGACACCCGGCAATATTCCGTCGCGGGCTTCGCGCGGGACATGCTGACAGTCTCCGACAACCTGCGCCGGGCGCTCGATGCCGTGCCGGACGAGTTGCGTCAGAACGCGGACGCCGGACTGGTGGCGCTGCTGGAAGGCGTGGAAATGACCGAGCGGGAGCTTCTGAACCAGCTCGAGAAGAACGGCGTGAAGAAACTCGAACCTGCGGGTCAGAAGTTCGATCCGAATTTCCACCAGGCCATGTTCGAGGTGCCGAATACGGAGGTGCCGAACAACACGGTCGTCCAGGTCGTCCAGGCAGGTTACCAGATCGGCGACCGTGTCCTCAGGCCGGCGATGGTCGGCGTCTCCAGGGGCGGCCCCAAGGAAGCCCCGAAAGAAGCGTCCGGCGATCCGCAGAATGACGCCGATGAGGCAGGACAGACGATCGACAAGACCGCCTGAGACTTTCGAAAGTCGCTATGAAATCTATAATGCCGCTTCCCCGGCTGCGGGGAGGCGGCTTTATTTTTTGGGGGCAGGCATGTTGTTGCAGGTGCTGGATTATCTTGGCGTAGGCGTTTTTGCCATTACCGGCGCCATCGTTGCCTCGCGCAAGCAGATGGATTTCATCGCCTTTGTGTTTTTCGCCATACTCACCGGAATGGGCGGGGGAACGCTGCGCGACCTTCTGCTGGGGGTGCCCGTTTTCTGGGTCCATTCGAACACGTATCTTTTTGTGTGCGTAGCCGTCGGTATCGCCATGTGGTTCGTGGCCCATATCGTCGAGAGACTGGGAAAACCGCTCAGGTGGGCCGATGCCGTCGGCCTTTCGGCCTATTCGGTCCTGGGGGCAGCCAAGACGCTCAGCGTCGGCGACACGCCTCTCGTGGCCGTGTCCATGGGCGTGGCGACGGCGACCTTCGGCGGCATCCTGCGCGATGTCATCGCCGGCGAACCCTCCGCGATCGTCAAGTCCGAGATCTATGTTTCCGCGGCTTTTGCCGGCGCCGGCTGCTACGTGATCCTGGCGATGCTGGGGTTTGGCGGATGGTGGGCATCGGCCGCGGCGGCCGGACTGGCATTTGTCCTGCGCGGCGGCGCCATTCATTTCGGCTGGACCCTGCCGGGCTACAAGAGCCCGAAGCCGTGACCGCGGTGTGGCGCGGCGCAGGGCCGCAGAAGCCGGTCTCGTGACCGGCTTCTTCGTGGACGGGACCCGGGCTTACATCGAACCCAGGGATGCCGTCAGTCCGATAACGGTAAGAGCCAGCACCGGCAGGCCAGCCGCGTAGACCAGCGTCTTGAACATGGTCCGTTCCTTTCATGCAAGGTACGTTTGCATCGTCTGCCCCCTGCCAGGACAGATATGGGGAGGACGGCCGTTTCGGGAAGGGAGTCAGCTTCTCAAAAAAATGTGTCCGGCCACCGCGAGATCGGCCAGTCCGGAAGAGGGGCCCGGATGGAAATGGGTCATCTGGCCGTAAAACCGGCGTCCGGCCTTCTCGCCCTTTGCCAGTTCCCGCAGGTCGGCGGCAATCTCCTGGCCGGCGAGGAGGCCTGCCTCGCTCCGGTTGCCGACGAAAATCCGCACCTGGGAGAGCATGTCCCGGTCTAGACAGGCGTCCGGGTTGAACAGATCGATATGGACGCCGGGGGAAAGCGCGGCGGCCGGCAGGCTGAGTGCGGAAGGTGAAGCGCAGCAGATCATGTCCGCCCCGGCAACCGCGCCGGCCAGGTCATCCGTGGTTCCGAACGTGATGGCTTTCAGGCCCGGTTGGGCCTGGAGCCGGTCAAGAAGGGCCTCGGCGCCTGCCGTCAGGAGAACAGACCGGATGGCGCGCACGGCGGCATAGGCCGCGATCAGGCCCGGCAGCATCGGGTCCGCGCCCACGACCAGCAGACGGCTGGTGTCCTCCCGCGCCAGGTAGCGCGCGGCCAGTGCATGCAGGGCGCATCGCCGCCAGACCGCGAGCCGGACGCCATCGAGAAGAGCGACGGGATGGCCCGTCGTGCCGGAAAGAAGCAGGTAGAGCGCCGATCCCGACCGGGACGAGCCGATGTCCGGCGTGTCGTCTGTCTGCGGCAGATCCAGCGTCAGGGCGCAGCCGACATAACCGCGCTCACAATGGCCCTGGGCCACGAAATTGGTCCAGGCCGGGACCGCCTTCAGGATCCCCGCGGTCTCATCGGGGCGCTCGATGGAAAATGCGGCAGGTGTGGGAACAACCGTCTTCGACCGGTAGGCGCGCAACAGCGTTTCGATCAACTCCGGATAGGCAAGGGCGTTGTCGATCTCGTCGCTGGAAATGATGCGCATGAAGCCGGGAGGGATTTCAGGCCGCGTGCCGGCTGTTCGGGCCCGACAGCTTCGGTGCCGTCGAGGACCCGCCGGGTGTCGGGCTTTCGGTCTGTTCCCGCAGCTGATCGGCTTCCTTGTGCCACTTGTCGGCCTCGCGGCGTTTCACGCGCGCTTCCTTGCGCCAGCGGCCCTGCTTGGCCCAGGAGCCGAGGCCGCCGATGATAATGCCGACGCCGAGACTGGCGAAGATCACCCAGAAGAGCGGGATGTCCACGATCGTGAGGCGGGGGTCCTGGGGGTCGAAGGGATTGAGCGACAGGGAGACCGTGTGGCGGTTGGCGACCGACAGGGGAACAAGCACCACGGCAATGGCCAGAAGAATGATGTTCTTGATAAACCGGGTCACAGGGGCCTCCTGAAGCCGTTTTCATGCAGGGACGGTGGATCCTCGGCAGGCGCACCCCGCCGCTTGGACACACTCCTGTGTACCCCTTAGTCGTCGCCGTGGTCCACACCGTCGTTCAGGCGTACACGCATTTCCTTGCCGGTCTTGAAGAAGGGGACGAATTTCTCATCGACTTCCACCTTCTGGCCGGTCCTGGGATTGCGTCCGACCCGCGCCGGGCGGTTCTTGACCGAGAAGGCGCCGAAGCCGCGCAGTTCCACCCGGTCGCCGCGCATCAGGGCTTCGGTGATCTCGTCCAGAATGGCATTGACGATGTTTTCGACGTCGCGCTGGTAAAGGTGTGGATTCTGTTCCGCGATATGTTGAACCAGCTCTGATTTTATCATTTGCCGCGCCCCCTCGATTTATGGATTTTCACCTGCCGCCTCAGGAGCCTGCCAAACCGATACAAGACCGTCAAGCGTAAGCCCTCGGGGAATCAGCCCTTTCGCGGTTCCAAGACTGTCCGCAACACCTTTCGCGAAGCCTTCGCCCAGGCTCCGGCTCATGCTGCTGGCCAGCGGCAGTCCATCCTTGTCCTCGTCCAGGCTCCAGTTGATCACCGGCAGATCCTTTGCCACGGACCGTTCCGTTTCGAGCCAGGCAATTGCGGCATCCTCGCCGCCGATGGCATCGATCAGCTTGAGGCCAAGGGCGTTGTGCCCGGAGTAGATCTTGCCGTCGGCACGGCTGCGGGCTTCTTCCACGCTCAGGCCGCGCCGTTCCGCCACGAGGTTCACGAACCAGTCGTAGGAATCCATCACCAGCGTTCTCAGCATGGCGCGGGCTTCCGGCGACACCGGCGAATAAAAGTCCGGTTCCGCCTTGAGAGGGGCGCTCTTGACCGCATCCATCTGGACGCCCAGGGTTTCCATCAGTTTGGAGATGTTTCCGAACTGGAACAGGACGCCGATCGATCCGGTGATCGAATTGTAGCGGGCGACGATATGATCCGCCGACAGGGCGATCATGTAGCCGGCGGAGGCCCCGACGGTGCGGATTTCCGCCACCAGCGGCTTTTTGTCGGCCAGTTTGCGCAAGGCGCCGTAAAGGGCCTCGCCGCCGGTCGTGGACCCGCCCGGCGAGTTGATCGAGAGGATCACGCCCTTGACCGCGTTCGCCTTGGAGATCTTGTCGATGAGCTTCAGCATCTCCCGGTTCTCGAGGATCACGCCGTCGACGGACAGCCGGGCGATATGGGCCGATCTCTTGCTCAGGCCGGCAATTCCGGTCGCATAGACAACACCGGCGATGACGGCGATCGCGGCCAGGACCAGGACAGCCCCGCGCCAGAAGGACAGTTTGCGGCGCATTCGTCTGCGGTCCACCAGGGCATCTGCATCAAGGCTCATGTCTGACAAGTCGTCCCTAACCGGATTGAATGGAGGTCTGGCCACCTAAATAGGGTCAAGGCGGCCGAAAATGCAATTAATTGCAAATATATTGGCGAAATTTCCCGCTCCGGGTCGGCAGGTCCCCATTGCCGCAATTGTCCGGCCGGACGCCTGGACCGTCGTGATGCGATGTTCCGTTCCGGGAATTTCGATGTACCGGATGACGGGCTTCACGTTTCCGTGATCATGCGAGCGGCCGCAGGCCGGCGCCCGGGACGGCGAATTGCCGGGCCTCGGAACCGGCCCCGCCGGGCGCGGGCCGGAAGGTGCTGCCTGTCCCGTCAGCCGATGGCGGCCTGCCGGTCGCGGGACCGGAAAACGATCACCAGAAAGAGAACCATTCCCAGAATGGTCAGGACGGATCCCGTCTTGGCAAGAACCTCGCCCTGCTGCCGGAGTGCAAACACGATCCCGGGAATGATGATCCACAGACCCAGCGTGGCCACCACGAAATGGATCCTGGGCAGCAGGCCCTCGGCCGCCTTCGGAACCAGGTGATAGTAAAGGCCGCACAGCGCCAGGGTCGCCCAGCCGATCAGGTTGAGGTGGGCATGCGCCGGTGCCAGCTCGAAATCCTGGATCGCCGACATGTGAATGCCGAAGGCCATGCCTGCGATGACGTAGACAATGGCAGTGAAGAAAAACCAGAAAGCAACTCCGCGCATAATCTCCCCCTCATGTCCAAATGCGACGGCAAGAGAGTATCCGAATAATTACTTATTGCTAGTGGCATTTCATTGCCGGAACCGGGATCGCGGCAACAATACCGAAGCGCGAACCGTCCCGGAAGCCGGGGGCTGACCATCGGGCGCCGATGCCCGATGGTTCATATTCCGGCGCCTGTCGGTCAGCCGATGGCGACCAGCGAGATCGCGAAGGTCAGGTCCTTGCCGGCGAGCGGATGGTTCGCGTCCAGAATGACGTCTTCTTCGCCGATCTCCGCGATGACCACCGGCAGGGTCTGGCCGTCCTGGGTCTGAACCTGCAGCTGGCGGCCGACCTCAAGCGGAATGTCCGGCGGGAACTGGTCGCGCGGAACCGGCTGGCGGGCCTGGGGCTGCACCGGCCCGTAGGCCTTGTCGGCCGGAACGTGAACGGTTTTTTCCTCGCCGACCTTCATGCCCGGAATGGCGCTGTCGAGGCCGGGAATGATCTGGCCGGTGCCGACCGTGAACTGCAGCGGATCCCGGCCTTCGGAACTGTCGAAAACGGAGCCGTCTTCCAGCGTGCCCTTGTAGTGAATGGATACGGTATCGCCCGCTTTGACTTCGGTCATCGCGTGTCTCTCGATTCTGTCTGGGATTTTGGGGACGGTGAGTGTGCGAGGCCACGCGTATAGCGCAGGTGCTCTTGGCGCCCGTCAAGCGTAACGGCTACGGGCGAAAAGTCAAAGGCGGCCCGGAGCGGTCCACATGTCCTGTTCGCTCATCATCCCGTGACGCGCTAACCCGCCCAGGGCGCTGAGGTCAGGACCCGCCGGGCGCGCCGTCTGCCGAGGAACCTGCCCAATCGGGATTTGCCTGAGCCCCCGTTGCCGTTGGCGCGGGCCTCGAACGGCTGGAGGATCGCCCACAGGGTTGCCGCCGCATAGCCGTCCGTGTCGTAGCTGCCGTCCATGAACGACCGGCGCTGTTGCCTCAGCGCCTCCAGGCACGGCTCCAGCGCGACCATGCCGTTCCCGTCCAGATGCCGCCTGATGATCCCGACGGCACATCGAACCGCTTGCGCCTGCTGGGTCCCGACCGCCCCCCAGTACCAGGCGTCCCTGATTTTCCGCTGCGCTTCGTCGGCTTCCCGGCGTACCGTCTCGTCGATGTCGCAGATGCTGATTGTGGCAGGTGTCTTGGCTGCGGAGACTGTCCCACGGACGCGGCCGTGTACGCAAGCGGGCCGGGGCCGCGCAGGGAAACGAAAAAAAGGGCGGCCCGCCGGACCGCCCTTGTCGATGGCCTTGAAACGGAGCGCTTACTTGTCGACGCCGCCCCAGATGGCTTCGGCGGTCTTGACCACCAGTTCCAGCTTGCGCCGCTGGTCGTCCATGGTGACCTTGTTGCCTTCTTCCGTGGAGGAGAAGCCGCACTGCGGCGCGATGCCGAGCTGGTTGATGTCGCAGTACTTGGAAGCTTCGTCGAACTTCTTCTTCAGGTCGTCGAGGCTTTCCAGCTCCGGCGTCTTGGTGGTGATGAAGCCCGGCAGGACGCGCTTGTCGCCCTTCGGCAGCAGGCGCAGCGGCTCCAGGGAGCCGGCGCGCTCCGTGTCGTATTCCATGAAGTAGATGTCGATGCCGGTCTTGTTGAAGATCGCATCGGCGGCCAGGTCATAGGCGCCTTCGGCCGCGTGGGTGGAGACGAAGTTGCCGCGGCACAGGTGCATGCCGATCTTCATGTCCGCCGGGCGGTCCTTGATCGCCTCGTTCATGGTCCAGGCATACTTTTCGATCAGCATGTCCGGATCCTGGCCGAGCTCCTGCTTGGCGGCGCGGTGCTTCGGATCGCACAGGTAGGCGAAGAAGATGTCGTCCATCTGCAGGTAGCGGCACCCGGCGGCGTAGAACGCCTGGACCGCCTTGGCATAGGTCTTCGCCAGGTCGGCGAACAGGACGTCGAGGTCCTTGTATTCCGCCGGCGCGATGTCCTTCGGATCGGTGCGGAAATGGCAGCAGGACGGGCCGGGGATCGAGATCTTGGGCTGGACCCTGGTGTTGGCGGCGACGAACTTGTAGTGCTCGATCATCGGATGGTCGTCCGGGAAGTCGAGCATCGAGGTGATCGTCGGGAAGATCGGCCGCAGCTTGACGCCGGCGAACTGGACGCCTTCGTCGCGCTCTTCCAGATCGAGGCCGGTCAGGCCGCCCATGAAATCGTAGTGCCAGAAGGAACGGCGGATCTCGCCGTCGGTGACCGCCTTGAGGCCGACCTCTTCCTGCATTCTGATGACGTCGACGATGGCCGCGTCCTCGGCGGCCTTCAGCTCGTCCGCCGACACGGTCTTGTCTTCGAAGTATCCCTTGCGGGCCGCCTTGACGGCGTCGGAGCGCAGCAGGCTGCCGACGTGATCGGCACGATAGGGGGCTCCGGTGACGGGCTGGGTCATGTATTTCCTCCATTGCCGCGGCTGCCGTTCGCAGCTCGCCATGTATACATCTCGGCGCCCTTCCTATCGCGGCGAAGCGGCCTCGTAAAGGGCGGCCGCCCGCCGATGCGCCAAAATGCCGTGCGGCTTTCACCCTTCGCCCCTCGAGGGCAGGGGAATCGCATATGGCAAAGACGAACTCCCTCTCCCGTGGGGAGAGGGTTGGGGTGAGGGGGTACAAAGTCTGTGAAATACGGAGAGTTTGCCACCCCTCACCCGGAGCTTCGCTCCGACCTCTCCCAATGGGAGAGGTAACATCGGGCGTGTGGCCAACAATTCCGATCAAATGCGATTGCCCTGCCCTCAAGGGGGGAGACGGATGCAGGCGGTGGTGCCGAAGCCGGATCAGACTCTGTCGGAATGCAAAAAGCCCGGCGTTTCCGCCGGGCCTTTCGGTGTCGGTATGAAGATCGGCGGGACCGGTCTTATTCCTCGTCGCCGTCGCCGGCCTTCTTGAGGGCCGCACCCAGGATGTCGCCGAGGGACGCGCCAGAGTCGGAGGAGCCGTACTGAGCGACAGCTTCCTTTTCTTCTGCGATTTCCAGCGCCTTGATGGACGCGGAAACGCGGCGGGTCTTCTTGTCGAACTGGGTGATGCGGGCATCGAACTTCTCGCCCACGGCGAAGCGTTCCGGACGCTGCTCGGCGCGGTCGCGGGACAGGTCCGCCCGGCGGATGAAGGCCGTCAGGTCGCTGTCGGCGATCTTGACTTCCAGGCCGCCGTCCTTGACCTCGATGACCTCACAGGTGACGACCGCGTTCTTGCGGATGTCGCCGGCAGCAGCCGATTCCATCGGGTCGCCGCCAACCTGCTTGATGCCGAGGGAGATGCGCTCCTTGTCGACGTCCACATCGAGCACCACGGCCTTGACCATGTCGCCCTTCTTGTATTCCTCGATGACCTGCTCGCCCGGACGGTTCCAGTCCAGGTCGGACAGGTGCACCATGCCGTCGACATCGCCTTCGAGGCCGATGAACAGACCGAATTCGGTCTTGTTCTTGACTTCGCCCTCGACTTCGGTGCCGGACGGGAACTGCTCTGCGAAAGCGTCCCACGGATTCTGCAGGCACTGCTTGAGGCCGAGCGAGATCCGGCGCTTGACCGGGTCGACTTCCAGGATCATCACTTCCACTTCCTGGGAGGTGGAAACGATCTTGCCCGGATGGACGTTCTTCTTGGTCCAGGACATTTCCGACACGTGGATCAGGCCTTCGATGCCCGGCTCCAGCTCGACGAACGCACCGTAGTCGGTGATGTTGGTCACGCGGCCGGTGAACTTGGCGCCGAGCGGGTACTTGGCTTCGATGCCGTCCCACGGATCGGTTTCAAGCTGCTTCATGCCGAGGCTGATGCGGTGCGTGTCCTGGTTGACGCGGATGATCTGCACCTTGACCGTCTGGCCGATGGTGAGCACTTCCGACGGATGGTTGATGCGGCGCCACGCGATGTCGGTGACGTGCAGCAGGCCGTCGATGCCGCCGAGGTCCACGAACGCACCGTAGTCGGTGATGTTCTTGACCACGCCTTCCACGGTCTGGCCTTCTTCCAGGCTCTGGACCAGTTCCGAACGCTGTTCGGCGCGGGTTTCTTCCAGAACGACACGGCGGGAGACCACGATGTTGCCGCGGCGCTTGTCCATCTTCAGGATCTGGAACGGCTGCGGGGTGTGCATCAGCGGGGTCACGTCGCGCACCGGACGGATATCGACCTGGGAGCGCGGCAGGAAGGCCACGGCGCCGTCGAGATCGACGGTGAAGCCGCCCTTGACCTGGTTGAAGATCTGGCCGGTGACCTTTTCGTTCGCCTCGAAGGCGACTTCCAGGCGGACCCAGCTTTCTTCGCGGCGGGCCTTTTCGCGCGACAGCACGGCTTCGCCGAGCGCGTTCTCGACGCGCTCAAGGTAAACCTCGACTTCGTCGCCGACTTTCATTTCGCCGTCGCGGCCCTTGGCGCCGAATTCCTTCAGCGGCACGCGGCCTTCGACCTTCAGGCCGACGTCGATGACAGCGAGGTCCTTTTCGATTGCGACAACGGTACCCTTGACGACCGCACCTTCGTACATGTCGTTCTGGGTGAAGGACTCTTCGAGAAGAGCCGCAAAATCCTCGGTGGAGGGATTAAGTTCAGACATTGAAACTCCTGGCGCCAATCCTGGCGGGCCGCCGGCGGGTTTGTGTTGCACTCCGGATCCTCAGACCCCCGGGACGCGGTTTCGCGTCCTGCCATCCCTTTAATGCTAGTTGCGCGGGATGGGCCGGCGGGGCGAGAGACGGAAAATCCGGTCTCGTCTCAAGGCGCGGTCGCCGCACCTTGCCGAATGTGTTCCCGGAGGCAGAAGGACCGGAAAACCCGGCGATACCGACCGAACACGAAAGGGGGCGCACCTGACGGTGAACCCCGCAACACCCGCTAATCCAGAAGGGCGTTTACGCGTCGCAGGCCTGCGTAACGATATCCACAGCCGCCTGGAACGCGGTTTCTATATCCATTTCCGTCGTATCAAGCAAGTGCGCATCGTCCGCCTTTTTCATCGGCGCCACCGTGCGCTGGCTGTCGCGCTCGTCGCGCCGCTTCAGATCGGCCAGGATCGACTTGTAGTCGGCGGCCTCGCCCTTCGACACCAGTTCGTCGGTCCGCCGCCGCGCGCGGGCCTCCGGCGAGGCGGTGACGAACATCTTCACCGTGGCGTGCGGGCACACCACCGTGCCGATGTCCCGGCCGTCGAGTACCGCTCCCGGCGGCGTCTCCGCGAAGCGCTGCTGCAGCTTGACCAGTTCCGCCCGCAAGGCCGAAAGTGTCGCCACCCTCGAGGCCGCCTCGCCGATCTCGTGGGCCGACAGCACGGACTTGTCCATGTTGGCGAGATCGAGATGGCGCGCCATCTCCACCGCGATCCGCTCGTCGCCGAGCGGCAGCCCCTTGGCGAGCAGGGCGGCGGCCACCGCCCGGTAGGTCAGGCCGGTGTCGAGATGCCGCAGGCCGAAATGGCGCGCCAGCCGGCGCGCCAGCGTGCCCTTGCCCGAGGCCGCCGGTCCGTCGATGGCGATGATCATGCCGCCTCGCTTTCCGACCCGGAAACGGTCGCGCCGAGCCCGGAAAACAGGCTGGTGAAGGTCGGGAAGCTCGTGGCGATCACCGCGCCGTCGTCCACGGTCACCGGCTTTTCCGCCGCCATGCCGAGCACCAGGAACGACATGGCGATGCGGTGGTCGAGATGGGTTGTGACCGTGCCGCCGCCGATTCCCCTGGCGCCGCCGGTGACGGTCAGCGCGTCCTCGGTCTCCACGCAGGGGATGCCGTTTGCCTCCAGCCCGCGGGCCACGGCGGCCAGCCGATCGGATTCCTTGACGCGCAGTTCCTCCACGCCGGGCATGTGGGTGTCGCCTTCGGCAAAGGCGGCGGCCACCGCCAGCACCGGGTATTCGTCGATCATCGACGGTGCGCGCTGAGGCGGCACGGTGACGCCCTTGAGCCGGCCGTGGCGCACTTGGATGTCGCCGACCCGCTCGCCCCCGGACGTGCGCTCGTTGAGGATCTGGATGTCCGCGCCCATCTCCATCAGCGTGGTGATCAGCCCGGTGCGGTGCTCGTTGAGCAGGATGTTTTCCACCGTCACGTCGGAGCCCGGCACGATCAGGGCGGCGACGATCGGGAAGGCCGCCGACGACGGGTCGCCCGGCACCTCCAGGTCCTGCGGCTTCAGCTCCGGCTGTCCTTTGAGCCTGATCACCCGCTCGCCGGCCTCGTTCAGGGTCACGGAAATCTCCGCGCCGAACCCGGCCAGCATCTTTTCGGTATGGTCGCGGGTCGCGATCGGCTCGATCACCGTGGTTTCGCCCGGCGCGTTGAGGCCGGCCAGCAGCACGGCGGATTTCACCTGGGCCGACGGCACCGGCACCCGGTAGGTGATCGGCAGCGGCTGGCGCGCGCCGCGGATCGAGGCGGGCAGGCGGTCGCCGGTCCGCGCGATCACGTTGGTGCCCATCTGGCGCAGGGGATCGAGCACCCGGCCCATGGGCCGCTTGGACAGGGACGCGTCGCCGATGAAGGTGGCGGCGATGTCATGGGTGCCGAGAATGCCCATGGTCAGGCGCACGCCCGTGCCCGCGTTGCCGAAATCGATCACGGTTTCCGGCTCCAGCAGGCTGCCCAGGCCGATGCCGTCGACCGTGTAGCTGCCGTCCGCCTGTTTTTCGATCGTTGCGCCGACCGCGCGCATGGCGCTGGCCGTGGCGAGCACGTCTTCCGATTCAAGCAGGCCCGTCACCGTGGTGCGGCCGACCGCGAGCGCGCCGAACATCAGGGCGCGGTGGGAAATCGACTTGTCGCCGGGAACGCGGATCGTGCCGGAAAGCGGCCCGGCCTGGCCTGCGGTGAGGGGATGCGGTGTTGAACCGTGGGACATTGCGGCTTCCCGATGATGCGCTGTTTTTCAAGGGATGATCTCCCTATCATGTGGATCGGCGTTCGTCATCCGCCTGTTCTTCAATTCGGGCTCCTTGAAATTTGTCCCGTGTCGTGCAGAACAATGGGTAAGTCCGGGGACCGGGCTGATTTGCCTTTGACACCGGGGCGCAACAGAGCTATGGGGCGCCGACTATTCAAGAATACGAAGGGTTAGCACAGTGGCAAAACCTGAACTTGGCACAAAGCGGCTGTGCCCAAGCTGCGGCGCGAAATACTACGATCTGAACCGGGACCCGATCACCTGCCCGAAATGCGGCACGATCTTCGAAACCGTGATGGTGTCCCGCTCCGCCAAGGCGGCCAAGGCGGCGGCGGTCGTCGAGGAAGAAGATGAAGAGGACGACGACGCACCGGAAATCGTGACCCTGGAAGAGGCCGATGCCGAAGCCGAGGGCGGTTCCGACGACGTGCCGGATCTCGACGACGACGATGACGGGGTCGATCTGGGCGACGACGACAGCTCCGACGACGACGTCTTCATCGAGGACGAGGACGAGGACGAGGAAAGCGTTCCGGGCATCCGCGTCGAGGTCGACGACGACCGCGACGCTTAAGTCACGGACATTCAAGGGAATTTTTCGCTCGCGGCCTTTTCCACAAGGCGAAAATGAAATCCTTTGAATTTCTGCTTGATCAATGCGGGCGGCCCGACTATGTTCCGCCCGCATCGACGCCGGAAACCCAAGCCGGCTCATGGAGAAACGGGGCCATAGCTCAGTTGGGAGAGCGCTACAATGGCATTGTAGAGGTCAGGGGTTCGACTCCCCTTGGCTCCACCATCTCCTTCTCCCCTGCGGGGGATTTTCTGGAAAATCAGTTTCGTGGGCTGCGCCTCTATTGAGTTGTGTGCTCGTTTTCGTATCGAGGCTGCCGGAGAGATTTAAGCTCAGGATTTGGCTGTCATAAGATAGTGTTCTCCAAAGACAATTCTTTGGCCTGGCCGCATGTGTGCCAACATCGGGGCCAGCTTTCAATGCACTTCTGCAGAGGCGTCGGCGGATGTGACGACCGCCTCAATCCGCTTCGACGACTGACCTCGATATTGTCCTGGAGGAAACTGGCGATGACGATCGGCCGGCAACGCTGTCCTTGATGCGGTCTGCCCGTGCGTGCATTTAGCTTCCCACGCAATATCAGGCAGCGACTGCCGCGATGATGACGCCCGCAATCATAAGCAGGCAAATGATTGCCAAGATGTGATTGCTGGCGTCAACAACCTGCTGTTCGTCATGCGTTCGTTCCTTCGCCGTTTTATCTGGGCGCCAGATAAAAACCACAAGCAACCAGAGCGGAAAGCAAGCGAAAAACAGTAACGTCAGGCACAACAGGCGCATACTGGCTCCTGGAATAAATCGCGAACGCGTGAGAATCGATGCAGGGTGCTTGAATTCACACCGATGCGGTCTGGCTTCTATTTTTATGATGACTACGTAAGCCTGACGATCTGGCGAGGTTTGCAGTTAGATGCCAAAGGCGGACGATTTGCTGCCAGTGCCCGGTTATCTTGAGGCGAGAATTTTTCCGTACTGAAACAGCATTGACCTCACAACCGCCGCTCGCCCGGGCGGCGACCGTGCGCTCCGCCCTGCAGCGCATTCCCCCTCCCGTCAGGCCACCGCCTGGCGCAGGCCGTCGATCATCGGGTCGACCAGCGGCCGGTTGCGGTCTTCGCGGATCAGCACCCAGGCCGGCAGTTCGAACACCGGCGCGTCGGGCGGGACGAACAGGGCGCCGTCGCGGATCAGGCTTCTCACCAGCCGTTCGGGAAAATAGCCGCAGCCGCCGTTCCTCTCCAGGCACTGCAGGCCGAGCCAGCCGATGTTGACCGTGACCGCCGGTGCGGGAAACTCGGGAAAGCGCGCGCGGAACTGGTTGTCGAATTCCGGTCCCCAGTCCACGTGGATATAGGCGTCCGGCCGCATCTCAAGGTCCGGGTCGGAGGTGACCATCACCAGCCGCTCGGTCAGGAACGGGATGAGGGAGAGGTTGGGGCGGCGCTGCGGCGTGTACATGATGCCGACGTCGATCCGGCCCTCGACCAGCCCCTGCATCAGGTCCGGCTCGAACCCGATCTCGGCGCGGAAGGAGACATCCGGATGATCGCGCTGCAGGGACGCGAACCAGTCGATCATGGCGCCGTCCCACAGCCCCATGCGCGCGCCGATCACGACCTTGCCGCGGAAGCGTTTCGGCAGGCCGACGTCCTGGCGCGCGCGCTCCAGGGTGCGGACCAGCTGCCCGGCGTATCCGAGAAACCGCCCGCCGGACCCGGTCAGGACCGCGCCGGACCGGTTGCGCACGAACAGCCGCGCGCCGAGCGCCTCCTCCAGCGTGGCGATCCGGGCGCTGACGGTCGACTGGGTGATGTGCAGCCGCTCCGCGGCCGCAACGAAACTGCCGGTGTCGGCAACCGCCAGGAAGGTGCGCGCGTGTTCTATGTTCATGGGTCAACTTTCAATCGGAAATGCAAATATCATATCCTATTTAAATTCGCTTTTCCAATTTCAGTTCCGGCGGGACAATGGAGGATCGCCAGTCCGTCCCGGCATTGCGGGCGGATACAGGAGAGCAGACCATGAGCGATCCCACCTTTGCATCGCCTCCCTGCTTCGCTCACGAGATCGAGGACGGGTGGAACGGTTTCGAGCCGGTCGATCCGCAGACGGCGGCCGACGTCGCGCGCTGGCGCAGATCGGAGCGCGAGCGCCTCATCGCCGCCCGCCTTGCCATGCCCGCCGAGGAGCGGCGCGCGCTCGCGCGGGAGATTGCCCGCGCGCTGGACGGCCTGGTCGCGGCGGTCTCGCAGCCTGTCATCGGCCTCTACTGGCCCTTCCGGGGCGAACCGGACCTGCGCGACTGGATGGCGGACCGGTGCCGGAGCGGCGCCCGGGTGGCGCTGCCCGTCGTGGTCGCAAGGGACCGGCCCCTCCGGTTCCGGGAATGGCGCCCCGGATGCCCGATGGAGCGCGGGGTGTGGAACATCCCGGTCCCGGCCGGCGGCTGTGACCTGTCGCCCGGGATCGTGGTTTCGCCCGTGGTCGGCGCCGACCGCGCCGGCTACCGGCTTGGTTATGGCGGCGGCTACTACGATCGCACCCTGGCCGCCATGCCGGCGAAACCCCTGACGATCGGCGTCGGCTATCCCGCCGCCGCCGTCGACACCATCTTTCCCCAGCCGCATGACATCCCGTTCGACCGGATGATCCTCGGCGGCGTGTGCCGGGAGCGAGGAAGATGACCCGGCCGCCCCTGAAAACCGCCTGGTTCGCCACCGGCATTCCGCAGGGGATGCGGCTCCTGGCCGGGCGCCTGTGGGCCGCCGGCGACCCGGCGAAACGCGACGCCTTCCGCACCGCCCGTCTCCGCGATCTGGAGGACAGGCTTTCGGAGGTCTGGAAAAGCCTCCGCCGGCTCGACGACGGGCCGGTGGCGCGGGCCCGGGCGGAGCAGGACGAAACCCGCAACAACGCGGCGGCGCTGGAACTCTACCTGGAGGGCGAGTTCCTGAGGCACCACCATCCCGCGCCGCCGGAGACCGCGGATCCTCAGGCGGGACTGGCACCTGAGGGAGAGAAGGGAGAAAGCAGATGAAACGGCAAATCGGACCGCTGTGCCGGGGCAAGATCACGCTCACGGCCGGCATGGCCGTCACGGCAATCGGCATCGGCCTCTATTGTGTGGCCCAGGCGTCCGCCCCGGCCGGTATTCCGGGGCTGCTGGCGCCCGCAACCGGCGCCGGCATCATCGCCACCGGCGTCCTGGTCTGGCTGAAAGGCGCCGCGGAACTTTCGCTGGAGCTTTAGGATACGGCCCTTGGGGGCCGGATCCCGGGGGAGAGAGCACCGGTTTCCGGTTGGGTTTCGAAGGCTTTCACCAAGCGTTTGACTTATCACGGGTTTTCCTGCCCCAAGTTGAAGCGGAGACGAAAAACAGTGCCGCCCACTCCCGTCTCCCCCCTTTGAGGGGGAGATGTCGGCGTGAGCCGACAGAGGGGGGTGAAATGGTGCCGAATTTTCTGAAAAGCCGAATTTTCCGAGAGGCTTATACCCCCCTCTGTCTCCTGACGGAGACATCTCCCCCTCAGGGGGGGAGAGGAAAACAAGCGGATAAATCAGACATTCAAACGATACGCCGTTAAACCGGACACCAATGGGCAGCGAGCGGGTGACCCGGGCCGGTTGCCGGTGGTCCGGCACCGGCCGCGGATCACCGGTCCTGAGCCCCGCCAAGCCGATGTAATCGCCGAACCAGTTCCCCATCCCCCGGCGGCGGCGGCACGAGGCGGAAGGGGCCGTCGGAGACCCGGATCCACAAGGTGCCGTCGGCGGCGAAGACGAGGGGGTGCAGACCCCTTGCCCGGGCGGCGGCCGTGCGCTCCGCGGAACAGGTTCCCAGATCGAAGATCGTCACCCGGCCGTCCCTGTCGGCCACCGCAAGCCGGTCGCCGTCGCCGCTGAAGGCGGCGCCGCCGGCCTCCATGCCGTTCAGGGATCGGCAGGGCGCGCCGGGACCGGCCTCGCCGTAGGCAAGGACGGTGAGCCGGTTGTCGTCGGTGCTGGCGAAAACACGCCGCAGCGGGTCGTCGACCCGCCACGTGTCATGGGCCGAGCCCGGCTGCGCGCTCGCAAACGGCGTCAGGGTGCCGGAGGCCAGGTCCATCAGGAGGGGCGGCGCGGCATCCCCGAACAGCAGCGCCGCGGTGGCGGTTTCGCCGTTTGCGGCGGGAAACGTCACGGCCTCGATGGAATAGGCCGGTTCGGGCAGGTCCGCGGCCGCGCCCGGCGTACCATCGGCCGTCACGGCGGTGACCGATCTCCGCAGGCCTGCGCCGGCGTGCGCGTGGGCAATCAGCAGCGCCTTGCCGTCCGGGGCCGCATGAAGCGTTCCGTCCTGCGAAGGCCGCCGGTCGATGGTTTCCAGGTCTCCGGTCGAAACGGTGCCGCCGGTCAGGCTTTCGGGAACCCGGAACAGCGTCACATGGCGCGCGTCCGGATCGTCCCGGCTGTCGTCCTGGATCAGCCACCAATGGCCGTGGGCGAAGGCGGCGTCGCGGATATAGGCCCCCTCCGGCGGGGTAAAGGTGGCGCGGACGGTGCCGCCGGGAAGATCGACGATCCGGGCGCTGCCGTCGGCGAGGCGCAGGAGGGCCTGATCGCCCGCCACATGAAGCGCGACCGGGATTTCCTTGAGAAAACCGCCGTGCGCCATGCCGTCGACCTGAAGCAGCAGGCGGCCGTCGCGGACGGTCCAGAGCGTCAGCCGGTTCTGAAAGCCGGCCGGGCAGCCGAGCATGCCGCAATCGAACGCCTCGGCGATGCCCGCCACCCCGCCGTCCGCAAGGAGCACCGGGGCGACGTTGCGGCGCGGCTCGGCTGCGCCGTCCGGCACGGGGGCGGGCGTGAAGGGAATGCGCGGCGAGACGGCGGCGCCCGCGCCATCGAAGACCCGCAGCACGAAGCGGCCGTCCCCGTCGCGAAACAGCGCGGTCACATGGGGACCGCCGGCGACGGGAGGCGAAACGGGCTCAAGGTCGCTCTCAAGCGGCGCGCCTTCAGGAACCCGCCAGCGCCGGACCGTGCCGTCCGCGCCGCCCGACCACAGGCGCCGCTCCGCCCCGTCGAGCCAGAGCGCGGTCACCTCGTTGCCGTGACCGCGATAGCTGCCGGCCGGCTGGAAGGCCGGGCCGGCGAGCACGGTGATGTCGGCGCCCGTGACACAGGCGGTAACGCGTCCCTCCGGATCGGTGGTCCATTGGTCGATGCGCGCATCGAGCGTCAGGATCTCGCCGAGCGGGCTGCCGCAACCTTTCACCGGCCAGCGCGGGCCGTCGGCGGAACGCAGTTCGGCATCGGAAAACAGGCTGCGGTGGTCCTTCGACAGCGCGATCAGGTCTCCCGTCAGCGCCAGGACGGCCCCCGCAGGCGCCTTCGTCAGCACCGTCTCGGAGACCGGCTCTCCGGTATGGGCGTTCCAGACCCGCACGCACCAGCCGTCCCCGGCAAGGCGCCGGGCATGGGTGGCGAGCCTGCGGTCCGGGGAGAGCGAGACGCTGTCCTGCCGGTCCGGGTCGACCGCTTCACCCGCGCCGCAGCCGGGCGCTTCGTCCGGCGCCACCAGGATCCGCGCCCGGGTGTCGTCCGTGTTCCAGACGGCCAGCGCCTTGCGCCTGTCGCCCCAGGAAAGAAACACCGTGTCGTCATCGCCGAAACCGGCGTCAAGATGGACATCCGTATCGAGCGACGGCACATCCACGACGGCGAGCGGCCCGTCCGCGCCGGTGTCTTCAGGGCCGAGCGCGAAGACGGCCAGTTCCGTCGGCCTGCGCGAACCGGAGCCGGTGGCGGAGGCAAGCACGCGTGTGCCTGCCGGGGAGACCGTATCCTTGAACCACCAGTCGTTGCCCGACCGGGTGGCGCTGCGCAGAACCTCGCTCGTGTCCGGGTCGGCAACCGCGGCACGGTTGTCGATGGTCCAGGTGCCGTCGGCACGCTGGCGTTCGGCGTTGGTGACCGAATAGACCAGTCCGGACCGCCCGAGCGGGTGGTAGCGCGCGTCGGCGGCAAGGGTGCCTGTTTCGGCGCCGGTTTCCGGATCAAGCGTCACGATCGCGCCGCTGTCGAGGAAGACCGCAAGCCGGCCCTGTTCCGTCATGCGCAGCGCCCGGACCGGTTCCTCGAACCGGGCGAGCACGCCGTCCGCCGTGCTGTCGGCGAGCGCGCGTCTGAGTGCGGCCAGCGCCTCCGGCACGACCGGACGCTCCGGACGGTCGAGATCGGCGGGAAGCGCGGTCCGGAGCGCGGTCAGCGCGTCCTCAAGCCGGCCTTCGTCGAGGGCGGTCTGTGCCGCGCCGGAAAGCGCAAGGGATTGCGCGCGCAGTTCGCGCTCCTGCGCGTCGCGCACCAGCACGTAGCCGGTGGCGCCTGCGGCAACAAGCGTGAGGGTCGCGACGCCCGCCACGATCTTCTGTTTCAGCCGGCGTCGGCGTTCGCGCTGCCACAGCGCGTCGAAACCGACGCCGATCAGGCCGGCGGCAAGGCGGGTGACGAGGCGGGGGAAGCCTTCCTTGGTGGCGTCGGGCGCCAGCGGCTCGTCCGGCTCGCCGGTCAGGTTGCCGTCGCCGTCGACCCGGCTGAGGAGCGAGGGCGGGAAACACTGCTCGTCAGGATTATCCGCGTCCGGCCGGCCGGCGACGATCACCGCGAACACGCGCGCCGACGGGCCCCGGCGCTTGAACCGGCGCACTTCCGCATCGACCCATTTGGACCGCGCCGCGTTCGGGCTGCAGATGACGATCAGGGCGCCGGCGTCGTCGATCGCGCCTTCCAGCGCCGCCCCCAGGCTGGGCGCGCCGGCCAGCTCGTCGTCGTCGCGGAAGAACCGGCCGAGCCGGTTGCGTTTCGGCCTGTCCGCAGGCAGGCCGGCGGGAAGACGATAGCGTTCCAGCGCCCGGTGAATGCGCCTGGCCCAGGCCTTGTCCTTCTGGCTGTAGCTGATGAAACCGGCATAGCGGAACGCGTCCGCCTGCCCGTTCGCCCCGTCGCCTGCTGTCGTCATGAACCTGCAACCCCCTGTGCGGGACGTTACAGGACGAGGGACCGGTCAAAAACCCCTTTTGTGTTGTTGCGACAGGCGCTTGTCACATGCTGCCCGGACAAACCAGAAGGGTGGGGCGGGCATGTCCCGCCGACCTTCTTCACCGTGGCGCGCGCCGCGGGAAGGGGCAACAAGCGGCGGCAAGGACTCCGCGAATTTTCCGGAAAATCAGGACTTTCCTTTCTGAAGGCGCGTCGCACCTTCAGGGGCCTGACCCGGAGGGTCGGCGATCGTTCGGGTTTGGCGCGATTTGCCGCCGGATAATGATTGTTCACTGAATGTGTATTTAACGTCAACAATTCCGACAATTGTTTCCCGATTGAGTACGACCAATTTGACAGCCAACAGCGGGCGCGGCATCGGCCCTCCCGCGCGATTGGAAGGAATTGAACCCATGAACCAGATACTTCGTCCCTCCGCCGCCCGCGGTGCAGCTGATTTCGGCTGGCTGAAAAGCAGGCACTCGTTTTCCTTCGGTTCCTACTACGATCCGAAGCACATCGGTTTCGGCGCCCTGCGCGTGATCAACGAGGACCGCGTCGAACCATCCGCCGGCTTCGGAACCCATCCGCACAAGAACATGGAAATTATCTCCTATGTCGTCTCCGGCGCTCTGGAACACAAGGATTCCCTTGGCACCGGCTCGGTTATCCGGCCGGGTGAACTGCAGCGCATGAGCGCCGGAACCGGCGTCACGCACAGCGAGTACAATCACTCCGACGCAGACCCCGTGCACTTCCTGCAGATCTGGATCGTTCCGGAGCGGGACGGGCTGGAGCCCGGCTACGAGCAGAAGACCTTTCCTCAGGTGGAGCGGACCGATGCGTTGCGGTTGCTCGGATCTCGCGATGCCCGGGACGGATCGGTCACGATCCGCCAGGACGTGGATCTCTACGGCTCGGTTCTGACGGCGGACAAGTCGCTGACCTTCGACGTCAGGCCGGGTCGCAAGGTCTGGATCCAGATGGTCCGGGGCCGGCTGACCGCCAACGGCCAGACGCTGGAGGCCGGCGACGGTCTCGGCATCCTGGACGCGGGTCCGCTTGCCCTGACCGCCGGGGAAACGTCGGAGTTCCTGCTGTTCGACCTCGCCGCCTAGAGCATCGGGCAGACGTCATTCGCGGCGCGGGATCTGCCCGCGCCGCCGAAGCGGCCTGCCGCTTACCGCCGGCGACCGCCGCCGCCCCGGCCGCCACGGCCGCCGCCGCCCCGGTGGCCGCCGCCGCGGTGCATCTGCGGGCGGGCCTGGGGCCTTGAACGCTGCACGGTCCGCTGCCGGTTGACCTGGCGGTTGCCGGCGTTCCGGCTGCGATAGTCCCGGTTCAGGTGCGCCGGTGCCTGGGGCCTATGGGCGGGCCGGGTGGCGGGGCGCTGGGCCGGACGCTGGGCCGGGCGCGTCGCCGGGCGCTGGGCCGGGCGGTTGACGTTCGGTCGTTGCGCCGGGCGGTTGACGTTCGGCCGGTCGCCCTGCGGCCGGTTGATTTGCGGCCGGTCCCCCTGAGGCCGGTTGACGTTTGGCCGGTTGACGTTTGGCCGGTTGGCGAGCGCGCCGCCGATCGCGGCCCCCGCGCCTCCGGCCGCGATGCCCGCGCCGACATCGCCGAGCCGGTCGGAGATCCGGTCGCGGGACGGGGCGTCGACGCCCGACCAGCGGCCGCCCTCGAACTTCTGCCAGTTGTTGCCGTCGCGCCGGTAGACGGCGCCGTCGCGCCCGGCGAAGACGTTGCCGCGCCGGTCCATGTTGGCCAGCCGGTTGGCGCCGCCGTCCTTCCAGCGGTTGGCCGCCCCCGCGGCCACGTCCCTTGTCCGCGCCCAGTCGCCGCCGCGAACGACGCCGCCGCCCTTCCAGTTGCCGTAGATACCGCGGCCGCCGCCGATGATCACCCTGTTGCCGGTGCGCGGATTATAGGCGGAGATGAAGCCGGCGCTGCCGCGCGGCCCGCTGATCGCGGCCCCCCGGATATAGCCGCCGGTGCGCGGATTGTAGATGCCGCCGGCGGCGATCCCCCGGCGCGGCCCGTAAGCGTAGCCGTAGCGGCCGAAGGTGCCGCGGATCGGGTTGTAGAAGGCGCCGATGCCGTAGGTCACTGGACGCGGGAAGAAGACCGGCAGCCGCCCCGGGCGGTACCAGGGCCGGTAATACCAGCCCGTCCCGTAGACGAACGTGCCCCAGGCGAGGAAGCCGGTCAGATAGCCCATGGTGTAGCCGTACCAGACCGCATCCGGCTCGGTTTCGTAGATGCGCACATAGGTGACATTGTAGACCGGGGAGCTCGGCGGGATGGTGTAGATCTCCTCCGGCACCGCCGTCGCCACCTCGAACGGTCCCTCGGGGCTGTCGCCCACGAACCAGACCCCGTCCTGCAGGACGTAGTATTTGGCGCCGACCTGGATGACCTGGTCATTGGTGTTGACCGCATAGGACATCGACGTGCCCTCGATCGTCTCGAACTCCGGATCGCCGGCGTAGGAGACATCGGCGCTGACCGAGCCGACCTTGACCCGGGCCGTGCTCGGAATGCTGGCCTTCAGCCGGGCCTGTGCCGCTTCCGACGTGTTCGGCACGGACGCGCGGACCGAGTAATAGGGGGCGTCCTCGGGGATGTTCAGGAAATCCGAAGGCAGGTCGGGCGTGGCGAAGGCCCATGGACCTTCGAGCGACGCGGACCTGTACCACCGGCCTGAGACCAGGATGTACCAGGTGCGGCTCTCCTTGTGGAAGAAGACGTCGCTGTCCGTGTTGGCGGCCCATTCCAGGCCGGTGCCCTTCACCGGCTCCAGTTTCGGCTCGCCCTCAAAGACGATCATTTCCGAGGGCTTGTCCGAATAGACCACCTTTGGCGGCTTGCCGTCCGGGAACGGCTCCGGCGGGATCGCCTCGCGCGTCTCCGTCCAGTTGTCGTCGTCGGGCAGGGCCTTGATCGGGTCGGGCAGGTCCTGCACCGGGCTCCAGCCGGCCGCCAGGTCGGTGCTCGTCAGCCACGAGGTTTCGTCGCGCAGGTAATAGGCGCCGCTGTCCTCGAGCTTCAGAAGGTCCCAGTTGGTGTTGACCACGAATTGCAGCCCCTGCACGCCCTTGACCGGCGCCAGCACCGGTTCGCCTTCCGTCTGCAGCAGGATCGACGGCTCGTTGGCGATGAAGATCGGCGGCGCCTCGGAATTCAGGCCTTCCACGTCTTCCATGCGCTTGTGTTCTGCAAGGCTTGCGGAGATCCGCTCCTCCTTCACGGTGATCGGGCCGGTCGGCAGCAGTTTGCCCACCTGCAGGGTGAGATCGGTGAGTGCTGCCCGGTCGAGCGCCGAAAAATCAAGCTGGGTCACGGAAATGTCGGTGACGATGACATCGCCCTCCTCGCCGTCGAGGACGGACTTGCCGCTCAGGCCGATCACGCCGAACACCGGCTTGGCCTTGTCGTCCTTGACGTATTCGGCGGCCACCAGGGCCTTGAGCGTGGTGAAATCGTCCCAGTCGGTGAACTGGGGCTGGTAGAGGACCAGGGTCGCGCCGCCGTCGGTCTGGTAGCTGCGCGGCCAGCCGGTGGTCTCTTCCGGTTCGGACAGGGTCAGATACCTGCCGCTGACAAAACCGTTCTGGCCGTTGACCGATATCGCGCACCAGGCGCCGGTGTCGTCGCAATCCGTCATCTCGACCGACGTGCCGCTGGCAAGCGTGCCGAAAGAGGCAAAGCCCGTCCCCGGACCCTGCCGGAAATTGACGTTCGCCGTGGTGACGGCCGTGGCCGCAAGAGCGGGCTGTACCGCAAGAAGGGCCGCCAGAAAGGCTGCGAGGAAGGACCTCATGAATTCCTCCATTATTCGACATTTGCGCGCCGGTGCCTGTCCTGCCGGGGGCCGGCGCAAATCGGTTCATTCAAACAAGCTCATTCCAAATCACTGGTCCAGCGGCCCCCCGAGGCGGGCGAAAAGGGCCGGGCGAAGCGCGCCGACAGGTCAAAAGGCGTCGAGGCGCCGGATCCTCGCCAGAATAGGGCTTTTCTGTTCGATCACTATGACCCAACGGCAGAACGGAGAAAAGGGGAGATCCTGCAGCAAAATGCAGGAGATCACGCGCGGGGGTGCGGTCAGGAACTCCGGGCTTGCGGGTTTTTCTGCTCTATCAGCCGCCAATGAGAGAATGCCGGGGGCACAATCCCACGGCATTCGATTCGTTCGCGCAGGCTGGTTCAGACCCTTCTAGAGGGTCACCCAGGCCGCGTTGCGGGCGGAGGACCGGACGCAGGCGTCGATGAAGGTCATGCCCCTCAGGCCGTCTTCGATACCGGGAACCAGGGTTTCGACCGGATCGCCGGCCTGGTGCGCCCGGATGGCGTCCGCGGCCTCCCGGTAAAGATTGGCGAAGCCCTCCAGATAGCCTTCCGGATGGCCCGGCGGAATCCGGGTCGCGGGGGCGACGCTCTCCGCCATGCCCGCGCCGCCGCGGGTCAGGATCCGGGCCGGCTGGCCGAAGGGCGTGAACTGCAGCAGGTTCGGGTTTTCCTGATGCCATTCCAGGCCGCCCTTGTCGCCGTAGACGCGGATCTTGAGATTGTTTTCGTTGCCCGGCGCGACCTGCGAGCACCACAGCATGCCGCGTGCACCGCCTTCGAAGCGCAGCATCACATGGGCATTGTCGTCGACCTGGCGCCCGGGCACGAAGGACTGAAGGTCCGCCGCCAGGCTTTCCGCGGTGAGTCCGGTGACGAAGCAGGCGAGGTTGAAGGCGTGGGTGCCGATGTCGCCCGTGGAGCCGCCGGCGCCTGAACGGCTCGGGTCCGTGCGCCAGTCCGCCTGCTTGTTGTGCTGTTCCACCGTCAGCCAGTCCTGCGGATATTCCACCTGCACCACCCGCAGCCGGCCGAGTTCGCCGCTGCGCACCAGCTCGCGCGCCTGGCGCACCATGGGATAGCCGGTGTAATTGTGGGTCAGGAAGAACAGCGCGCCGGAGGCTTCCGCCGCTTTCGCCAGCTTCTTCGCATCCGCCAGGGTCGAGGTCAGCGGCTTGTCGCAGATGACGTGAATGCCGCGCTTCAGAAACTCCCTGGCCGCCGGGTAGTGCATGTGGTTCGGGGTGACAATCGCCACCGCCTCGATCCCGGTTTTCAGACGGGCCTCCCGGATGGCCATCGCGGTGAAGGAGGGGTAGATCCGGTTTTCGTCAAGCCCGAGCGCGCGGCCGGAGTCCAGGGCCTTTTCCGGCGTCGACGACAAGGCCCCCGCCACAAGCTCGTAACGGCCGTCCAGACGGGCCGCGATCCGGTGAACCGCGCCGATGAAGGCGTCCTTGCCGCCGCCGACCATGCCGAGACGGATCGGGCGGCTGCTGTCGGCTGCGCTGCCTTTTATGGTCATTGTTCAGTCTTCTGTCCCGATGCCCAGCATCTTCCGGTTGGCGGCCTCGTCCGTTCCGCCGCCGGCGAAGTCGTCGAAGGCCTTGTCCGTCACGCGGATGATGTGGTCGCGCACGAAGGCGGCCCCTTCCCGGGCACCGTCCTCGGGATGCTTCAGGCAGCATTCCCATTCGACCACGGCCCAGCCGTCGAAATCATTGGCCGCCATCTTGGAAAAGACCGCGCCGAAGTCCACCTGGCCGTCGCCCAGCGAGCGGAACCGGCCGGCCCGGTCGACCCAGGGCTGGTAGCCGCCGTAGACCCCCTGCCGGCCGGTCGGATTGAATTCCGCGTCCTTGACGTGGAACATGCCGATCCGCTCCCGGTAGATGTCGATATTGTCGAGATAGTCCAGGCATTGCAGCACATAGTGGGAGGGGTCGTAGAGCATCTTGCAGCGGCTGTGATTGCCGACCCTTTCCAGGAACATCTCGAAGGTGACGCCGTCATGCAGGTCCTCGCCGGGATGGATCTCGTAGCAGACGTCGACCCCCATTTCCTCCGCGTAGTCGAGGATCGGCCGCCAGCGCCGCGCCAGCTCGTCGAAGGCGGTTTCCACCAGTCCCGCCGGCCGCTGCGGCCAGGGATAGACGAAGGGCCAGGCAAGGGCTCCCGAAAAGGTCGCATGGGCCTCAAGGCCCAGGTTCCGGCTGGCCGTCAGCGCCAGCTTGAGCTGTTCCACCGCCCAGGTCTGGCGGGCCGCCGGATTGCCGCGCACCTCCGGCGCCGCGAACCCGTCGAAGGCGGTATCGTAGGCCGGGTGCACGGCGACGAGCTGGCCCTGCAGATGGGTCGACAGTTCCGTGATGGTCACGCCGTTGTCGGCGGCACTGCCCGCCAGGTCATCGCAATAGGCCTTGGAGCTTGCCGCTTTGGCCAGGTCGAACAGGCGCCCGTCCCAGCTTGGCACCTGAACGCCTTCGTAGCCGCAGTCCGCCGCCCACTTCGTGATGCCGGCCCAGGTGTTGAACGGCGCCTCGTCGCCGGCGAACTGGGCGAGAAACAGGCCCGGTCCCTTGATGGTTTTCATCATTCCCTCCCAGGGTTGAGATTTGAAAAAAAACGGCCGGAGGAACACCGCATCCCCCGGCCGGAAGGTGCCCACTTCCTAGAAGGGAGAGTCCGGGAAGTAGTAGGATTCGGCGTTATCCTTCGTCACGAGGGTGGCGCCGAGAATGTACCGGCCGGCAACCGGTCCGTTGGATTTGAAATGCGCCACCGTCAGATCCATGGCGGTCGCGATCATCGCCGGCGGATAGAGCACGTCGACGGGCATCAGTTCGTTGCCGTCCATGATGCCCTTGATGATTTCCTTCATGCCGGCGCCGCCGACGACGAACATGCCGTCGCCGTCGCGCCCGGCCTGTTTCAGGGCGGCGACCACGCCGATGGCGATGTCGTCGTCCTGCGCCCACACCGCGTCGATGTCCGGGAAGCGGGACAGGAAGTCCTGCATCACCTCGAAGCCGTCGTCCCGGTTCCAGTTGGCATGCTTGTGGTCGAGCACGTTGATCCCCGAGCCCTCGATTTCCTCCATGAAGGCGTCGAAACGCTCGTTGTCGATCACGGTCGGAATGCCGCGCAGGACCACGATGTTGTCGCCGGACTTCAGGCGGGTCTTCATGTATTGCGCCGACACGCGGCCCAGCTCCGGGTTGTTGCCGGCGACATAGAGGTCCTCGATGCCCGGCTGGCTCAGGCCCCGGTCCACGACCGTGATCCACGCGCCGGATTTCTTCACGTTCAGAACCGGATCGGTCAGCGGCTCGGATTCGAACGGCAGCACGACGAGCGCGTCCACGCCGTGAACGGAGACCAGGTCCTCCAGGGCGCTCGCCTGGGCGCTGGAATCCTTCGAGTTGACCAGGATGAGATCAATGTCCGGATAGAGCGCCTCCAGGCGTTTTTCCGCCTGTTCCGCATGCCAGTTCATGCCGGCCGCCCACGCATGGGTCGGGGTCGGATAGCTGACGCCGATCTTGATCTTGTCCTGCGCCGAGGCTGCCCCGGCAAGGGCCAGTGCGCCGGCGAAGGCGGCGAATTTCATGACATTACGCAAAAGCATTGTTTCCTCCTCCAATGCTGTCGTGCGGGCGCACCTCTCCCGTCCGGTGCGAACCGGTTCTTGTGACCGGGGGACGGGTCCCGAGCCGTGTGTTGCGTTGATCAGGCCTTGTCGCGCTTGGTGAGCTTCCAGTCTCCCCGCTGCAACAGAACCGCGACGATGATGATCAGGCCCTGCATGGTTCCGTTGAGATAATTGGATATCGCGTCGGTGAAGTTCAGGATGTTGCCGATGGTCGTCAGGATCAGCGCGCCGAGAATGGTGCCGCCGATGCGCCCGTACCCGCCCTTCAGGACCGTGCCGCCGATGATCACGGCCGCGATCGCCTCAAGCTCCCACAAGACCCCGGTGGACGCCGACGCCGACCCGAGACGCGGCACGTAGATGATCGTGGCGAAGGCGACGCAAAGCCCCTGGATGACGTAGGTCGCCGTCTTGACCCGGTCCACCTTGATCGCCGAATAGCGCGCCACGGATTCGTTGGAGCCGATGGCGGTGCAATAGCGGCCGAAGGCGGTCCTGTTCAGAAGGAACCAGCCGCAGATCGCCACCGCGATGAAGACCCAGACCGGGACAGGCAATCCGAGGAAGCTGTCGTAGTAGACCGGGCGATAGGTGCCGCGGATGTCGAAATTGAGCGACAGGGTCCCGCCGTCGGCGAAATAGGTGACCAGCGAGCGGTAGATGCCCATGGTCCCGAGCGTGACGATGAAGGCCTCGATCTTTCCCTTCGTGGTCAACGCGCCGTTGATCCAGCCGGCGCCGATGCCGAGCACCACGGCGAAGCCGCATCCGAGCAGCACCGTGGGCACACCCGTTCCCAGCGACCCGGCTATGGAATTCATGACGATGATCATGACACCCGCGATCGCAGCCGCCATGGAGCCCACGGACAGATCGATGCCGCCCGACGTGATGACGAAGGTCGCGCCGATGGCGATGATGCCGATGAAGGCGGACCGGGTCAGCAGGTTGGTGAGGTTCCCCTCGCTGACAAAGGCCGGGTTCAGCAGGAAGCCCGTGATGCACAGCAGCAGGAGGGCGATGGCCGGGCCGAGTGTCCTGACATCGAGGGCGGGCCGTCTGGCGGCCCTGGTCTTGGCGTTTCCCGGGGCGGTCGTCATGGTCAATTGAGGTCCTCCCGTTTCAGCCCGGCGGCGTAGCGCATGATTTCGTTCTCGTTGATGTGATCGCCGGTCAGAACGCCGGTGATCCGGCCCTCGCGCATGACGATCACCCGGTGGCTGATGCCGATGATCTCGGGCATTTCCGATGAAATCACGACAACGGAAATGCCCTCCGCGGCAAGGGCCGCGATGAAGTGATAGATCTGCTGCTTGGTGCCCACGTCGATGCCCCGGGTCGGCTCGTCGATGACGACGACCTTCGGGTCGGCCTCCATGACCTTGGCGAGAAGCAGCTTCTGCTGGTTGCCCCCCGAAAGCTTCTTCACCGGCACGCTGGCATCCCGGGCGCGCACGTCGAACCGGCGGACGGCGCGGGTCAGGGCCGCTTCTTCCGCGGCCCGGTCCAGGGTCAGGCCCCTGATGAATTTCGGCAGGGAGAACAGGGTCAGGTTCGGCCCCATCTGCTGTTCCAGAAGCAGGCCCTTGCCCTTGCGGTCCTTGGTCAGATAGGCGAGCCCGGCGTCCCGCGCGCTTGAGACGTCCATCCCCGTGACCGTCTCGCCGAACAGGCGGACCTCGCCGCTTTCGACGGGCGCCAGCCCGCAAACCGCTTCGAACACGGCTGTCCGTCCGGCCCCGATGAGGCCTGAAAATCCGAGGATTTCGCCCTTGCGCAGGGCGAAGCTGACGCCGTCGACGCCGGGCGCGCAGAGGTCCTTGACCTCCAGGACAATCTCCGCATCGACATCCGCCTCCTGCAGTGGCGGATAGAGATCGGACAGTTCGCGTCCGACCATCATCTGCGCCATCAGGTCCGGGGTCAGGTCGTCGGCGGAGCGGGTATCGATCCACTGGCCGTCGCGCAGGATCGTGACCCGGTCGGCAATCGCCTGCACCTCGGTCAGCTTGTGCGACACGAAGACGATGGCGACGCCGCCCGCCTTCAGTTTCTCCACCTGGCGGAAGAACACCGCCGTCTCCGCCTCGGTGAGGACGGCTGTCGGCTCGTCCATGATCAGAACCCGGGCGTTGCGGCTGACCGCCTTGATGATTTCGACCATCTGCTTTTGCGCGATGGTGAGATCCGAGATCCGGTCCGACGGGGAAATGTCCAGACCGATTTCGTCGAGATATGTCTGCACGGCCGCCCGCATGGCGCCGCGGTCGAGAAATCCGCGGGACGTGATTTCCCGTCCGAGGAAGATGTTTTCCTCCACGGTCATCTGCTCGGCGAGGTTCAACTCCTGGTGGATCAGCACGATGCCGAGTTTTTCCGCCGCCCCGTTCGGAGGCAGGTCGACCGTCTCGCCATCCAGCCGGATCATGCCGGAGGAGGGCTCGTGAAAGCCGGACAGGATTTTCATCAGCGTCGATTTGCCCGCGCCGTTCTCGCCGATCAGCGCATGCACCTCGCCGGGCCGGACGTCCATGCTCACGCTGAACAGGACCGGTACCGGACCGAAGGACTTGCTGATGCTGACGGCCTCGACAACGGCTGTCGAGGCAGGCGAAGCGGCCTGCATGCTGGTTTCCTCCCAGGCGCCATTGTCGTTCATTTTCTGGCGCGCACCCTACTATGTAAACGTTTTCATCAGTCGTGTAAACCTTTACATTGGCGGAGTTCAGGTCCTATAGAATGGAAACCCGTTCCGGGAAGGCACTGAAACCGGTGCCCTTTCGGACATGTTCTTCCGCGCCCTGGAGGCAACCTGAATGAGCGAACCGGTGGACCGGCCGGCTACAATCGAAGATGTCGCCAGGCTTGCCGGTGTGTCGATCGCAACGGTCAGCCGCGCGATGCGCTCGCCGGAAAAGGTTGCCGAGAGCACGCGCAAGAAGGTGACGGCGGCCATCGCGCGCACGGGATACACGGCCAATGCCCTGGCCCAGAGCCTGCGCATGCAGCGGTCCAAGATGGTGCTCGTGCTGGCGTCGTCGATCGCCGATCCGAATTTCTCCGGCATTCTGACCGGCCTGGAAAAGGTCGCGAATGATCGCGGCTACGGGGTGCTGATCGGCAATACCGAAGGGGCGATCGCGCTGGAGCAGAATTATCTGCGCTTCCTGTCGACGGGCATGGCGGACGGACTGATCCTGTTGACCGGCCACATCCCCGTCGCCGGGGCTCCCGCCACAGGCACTCTGCCGCCGATTGTCGCCACGGAGCGTCCCGTCAGCAATTCCGACGTCAGCTATGTGGGGGTCGACGACGTGGCGGCCTCCAAGATCGCGACGGAATATCTGATTTCCCTCGGCCACCGGCGTATCACCTTCATCTCCGGCGGCATGACCGATATCCGCAGCGACCTGCGCCACTCCGGGTACCTTCAGGGCCTGAAGGAATCGCCGGAAACCCTGCGCGACTGGCGGATGGAAGGCGATGGATCGAGCGAGAGCGGACGCGCGGTCGTGGAACGCCTGTTCATCAAGGACGACCTGCCGACCGCCTTCTTCTGCTTCAACGACAACACCGCGATCGGCGTCATTTCCGCGCTTCAGCTGCGCGGCTACCGTGTGCCGGAGGATTTCTCCGTGCTCGGGTTCGACGACATTCCCTTCGCCAGCAACATCACCCCCGGCCTGACCACCATCCGCCAGCCCCGGCACCGGATCGGCGAACTTGCCATGGATATCCTGCTCGACAAACTCGCCAACCGGACGCTCCCGGCCCGGTCCCATATTCTCCACGGCGACCTCATCGTCCGCGAAAGCTGTGCGGCCATCGCCAAGCAGCGACGTTAGCCGTGCAGCCTGAGGCCGGGTCAGGCTCGTTTCGGCTGCGACCAGGATCCGATTCCATGCGTCCGTCACGTGGCCTGATTCTTTCGGCGAGACCCCGCAGGTCTGGCGCCGGTAAAACTTGACAATCATAATCAAGTATTTCTAAAAGAATCTTGATGGAGCCTGAGGCTCGATCTCCAATCTTCCGTGCGAGCAAGCGGATCGCCAGCCAGCACCTCATCGCCCGCGTTCTGACGCCAGCCCCGGTTTGTGACCTGTCCGCGGGGGCGCCGTCTTTCATGCGCCGGCCGTCAGATGAAGGATTGCCCGCAAATGCGATACCTGGTGAAGTCCTGTGTTGTTACGACGTTCCTGCTTCTGGCGTCCTGCCTGACGGTCTCCGCCCAGAACGGGAGCCAGAACGGCGCGTTGCCGGGCCGTATCGAACTGGAATTGAACCGGCTGAGCCCGTCCGGTCAGGGCTGCCTGATGACCTTCGTGGTGCGCAACGGTTTTTCCGCGCGGCTCGACAAGTCGGCCTTCGAGATGGTGATCTTCAACGGAGACGGTCTGGTGGAGCGCATGACCGTGTTTGATTTCGGTGCGCTGCCGACGGGCAAGACGGTTGTCCGGCAGTTCGAAATGCCGAACATGGTCTGTGACGGGATCGGCCGGATTCTCGTCAACGGCGCCAAGGCATGCACCGGCGAGGGAATTTCGCCGGACACCTGCATCGGCACGCTGAAGGCGGAAAGCAAGGCGGATATTCCCTTCGGCAGCTGAAGCGGCCCGCAAGCCGCATCCGAAAAAAGTCTTTTCAGGCGGGGCGCCTATCCCATTGTAAACGGATCGCTATTAATGTCTTTTCCTTGAGAGGCGGACGGCCGGCAGGCCTTGCGCGATACTATCTTGCAAGGGGTGGGACGTGACGGAACCGGCAGCGAAGACGATCTCGGGATCTGTCATCCCGACCATGACCGCGGTCGCCGCCGGCTATGTCATGGTGATCGCCGATCTGGCCGGGTTCGCGCCGCCGCCCGTCCTGTGGGCTCCGATCTTCGCGGTCTATTTCCTTGCCGGCTGCCGGTCCCTGAAGCGCGGCGGGCTGATCGTCATTGCCTTTGCCGTCGCCCTCTACGGCCTTGCCTGGTTCCAGACCGGCGAAGCCGGCCTTGATGGCCTGTCGAGTGCGGGCTTCCTGTTCATCTTCCTGATGGTCATGCAGCATATGGCGGACCTGGCGGCCCGCTCGCCCAGGATCGCCGAGGCGGCCGAGCTGATCGTCTCCCGCCCGCCCGGCCAGCGCTACCTGTTCGTGACCTTCGGCACCCATGTCTTCGCGCTGTTTCTGAATATCGGCGCGGTGATCCTGATCACGACCCTGCTGGCCTCCCGGCTGAAAGGGGCGGGAGAAGGCAGCCAGAGGTCGCTCGCGATCGCAAGCTCCCGCGGCTTCGCCTCCACCGCCCTGTGGTCGCCCGTGTCCCTGTGTTCGCTGATCATCTTCACCCATGTGACCGGCGTGAGCTATGCGCAGTTCGTGCCCTACGGCATCCTGGGCGTGCTGTTCTTCCTCATGACCGGCTACTGGCTGGAAAGGGGCCGCCGCTCTGCCGTCGTCAACACCGAGGGGCTTTCCCTTGACGACACGCTCAAGCTTCTGCGCGTCGTCGGGCTGGCCATGGTGCTGGTCGTCGGTGGCCTGTTGTGGGTGTCCGTGTTCGACGTCCGCCTGATCGAGGCCATGTTCTCCGTGGTTTTCATCCTAGGCGCGGTCTGGACCGTCCTGTTCGTCCGCGCCGGTCATACCAATGTCCGGTCCCTGGTCAGGGACCACGCCCGGGCCACGTCGGGGCTTGCGAACGAGACCGCGATCATTTCCGGCGCGACGGTCATCGGTGCCGCCGCTTCGGCGCTGGTGGGCCAGTGGGTCGGCCTTCAGGGCGAGCTTTCGGCCGGTACCGCGACCTGGATCGCAGCCCTCATACCGATGACCGTCTTCGCCGCGGGGCTGCTGGCGGTCAATCCGGTGGTGACCGTGACCGTCCTGGCCAGCTCGCTCAATCCGGTCTGGCCGGAGGCCGCCAAGATGATCCTGGTGCTGGCCATGACCTGGGGCTGGGCCATTTCCGGCGGCGGCACGCCCTTTACCGCCAACGTGGCCATCGCCGCGCAGAAGTTCGGCCAGACAGGCTTCACGGTGGCCATGAAATGGAACGGGATATTCCTTCTGCTGATGCTCGTCGTGGCCACGCTTGCCGCGGCCGCCGGCATGGCCTGGCTGGCCGGCTGATTAGCCTTTCAGGATTTCCCGGATTTCGTCGAGATGCAGAAGCCGGCCGCTCTGCTCGCGGATCGCCATCAGGATCCGTTCCGCGGCCCCGGTGGGTTTCTCGTCCGCCCGGTGCAGCACGAACCATTGCCGGACGATCGGAATGTTGCGGGCGTGGATGAGGGCGAGCCGGCCCGATTTCAGCTCTTCCGCGGCCGTGTGAATCGAGATCAGGGCAATGCCGAGACCGGCGATCGCCGCCTGCTTGATGGTCTCGTTGGAATCCATTTCCGTATAGGTGAACGGCCGGCCTTCGCCGAACTGGTCGAGGAACCGCATGGACAGGATGCGCGTGCCGGATCCCTGTTCGCGCATCAGGAAGTGCTCGGCGAGGACCTGATCCGCGCTCGCCTCGCGAACCGTCGTCAGCGGGTGGTCGGGACTGGCGATCAGCACATGGGGGTGCTCGCCGATACCGTATGCCTCGACACCCGGCTGGCGCGGCGGCCGGCCCATGATGGCGAGATCGATCTGTCCCGTGTCGAGCGCCGAAATGATGGAATCCCGGTTGCCGATCTGCAGCACCACCTCGATATCGGGGAATTCCTTCTTCAGGCTGGCGACGATCGAGGGGGCGAAATACTTGCCCGTGCTGACCACGCCGAGAATGACCGTGCCCGCGAGACCCCGCTTCAGGCTGTCGATGGTCTGCGCCGCCTTTCCGAGCGCGGCCGACACCTTCTGAAAGGCCGCAAGGAGAACGGCGCCCTCGGCCGTGACCTCAAATGCGCCATGGGCACCGCGCACCACCATGGCGCAGCCGAAGGCCTCATCCAGTGTCTTCAGCTGGCTGTGCACCGCGGGCGGCGTCAGCGCAAGCGCCTCCGCAGCACTACTTATGGATCCGTAGCGGGCGACGGCCTCAAGAGCCCGCAACTGCTTGAAGGTAAGGGCGTTTAACGGGTTCATTCAGAAAAATTTAATCCATCTTTCGAAACTTTAAATTTTCCTAACATTCGAAATCGGGAATATCAAGGCCTGTCACAAGAAAGGACGGGAGGCCTTGGCAATGACAATGACCGGCTATACGCCCCTGGAAGGCGTGCCGGAGCGGTTTCAGGCTCCGATGGGCGCATTGTGCAGGGTTGCACGCGATCTCTCCAGAAAAATAGCGCTGGGCCCGCTGGCCGGCGAACTGGGCGCGGAAGTCGGCAGCAACCTCGGCGGCGACACGCAAAAGGCGCTCGACGTCCTTGCCGACGAGGCCTTCGTGGCCGCCCTGGCCGGATCCGGTATCCGCTGGTACGCCTCCGAGGAACGCGACGACGTTTTGGAAATCGACCCGGACGGGGCGCTGGCCCTGGCGATCGATCCGCTCGACGGGTCCTCCAACATCGATGTCAATGTCTCCATCGGCACGATCTTTTCCCTCTACGAGGCGAAAGACGAGCCGGAAGCCTCCTTCCTGCGCCCGGCGACGGAGCAGATCGCGGCAGGCTATTTCATCTACGGACCGCAGACGGCGCTGATGGTCACCTTCGGCGACGGCGTCCGCCACTATGTGCTCGACCCGGAAGACCGGGAGTTCAAGCTGGTCAATGCGGCTCTGACCATCCCCGCCAGGTCCACCGAATTCGCCATCAACGCGTCCAACTACCGGCACTGGTCCAAGCCGATCCGGGCCTATATCGACGACTGTCTGGCCGGCGACCAGGGCCCGCGGGCAAAGAATTTCAACATGCGCTGGGTCGCTTCCCTGGTCGCGGAAACCCATCGCATTCTGAGCCGGGGCGGGATCTTCCTCTATCCCGCGGACGCCCGTCCCGGTTACGAACACGGCCGCCTGCGCATGGTCTACGAATGCGCGCCGATCGCCATGCTGGCCGAACAGGCCGGCGGCAAGGCGACGACCGGCCCGGACCGGCTGCTGCCCCAGGCGGCAGAAACCCTTCACGGGCGCATTCCCCTGATATTCGGCACGGCCGACAAGGTCGACCGGGTGGCGGCCTATTACGACCTGCCGGATCAGGAAGTGTCCGCCCTCTTCGGTTCCCGCGGCCTGTTCCGCGGCTAAGGAAATTCTCAATGTCCAAGAAACATCCGATCATTTCGGTCACGGGTTCGTCCGGAGCCGGCACCACAACGGTCAAGACGACCTTCGACCAGATCTTCCGCCGCGAGGGCATCAATGCCGTGTCCATCGAGGGCGACGCCTTCCACCGCTATGACCGCATGGCGATGAAGGCGGAACTGGACAAGCGCAAGGCCGCGGGCGACGCGACCTTCAGCCACTTCTCCTACGACGCCAACGTGCTCGACAAGCTGGAAGAGGTCTTCAAGAGCTACAGCGAGACCGGCACCGGCATGACCCGCCACTATGTCCACGACGAGACGGAAGCGGCAAAGTGGGGCGCAGAGCCGGGGCATTTCACCGACTGGGCGCCGCTAGAAGAAGGTTCCGACCTTCTCTTTTACGAAGGCCTGCATGGCGCCGTCGTCAATAACGAGGTCAACCTGGCGGCCCTGGCGGACCTGAAGATCGGCGTCGTTCCGGTGATCAACCTGGAATGGATCCAGAAGATCCACCGGGACAAGGCCAGCCGCGGCTACACCACCGAGGCCGTGACCGACACGATCCTGCGCCGGATGCACGCCTATGTGCATTGCATCTGCCCCCAGTTCATCGAGACGGACGTCAATTTCCAGCGCGTGCCGGTGGTCGATACCTCAGACCCGTTCGTGGCACGCTGGATCCCCACTGCCGATGAAAGCCTGGTGGTGATCCGCTTCAAGAACCCGCGCGGCATCGACTTCCCCTATCTGACCTCGATGATCCACGACAGCTGGATGACGCGGGCGAATTCCATCGTCATTCCGGGCGGCAAGCTCGATCTGGCGATGCAGCTCATTTTCACGCCGATGGTCAATCGGCTTGTCCATGAATCCAAGCGCGCGTGAGGGACAACAGATGAACAAGCAAGCCAAGATCACCGCGTCCGAGGACCTGATGGCCAATGCCATCCGGGCGCTTGCCATGGATGCGGTCCAGGCGGCCAATTCCGGCCATCCCGGTGCGCCCATGGGGCTCGCCGACGTCGCCACGGTCCTGTTCAACCGCTTCATGACCATCGATCCGTCGGATCACACCTGGCCCGATCGCGACCGTTTCGTGCTCTCCGCCGGTCACGGGTCGATGCTGCTTTATGCGATCAACCACCTGCTCGGCTACGACGACATGGACATCGGACAGGTCAGGAACTTCCGCCAGCTCGGATCGCGCACCGCCGGCCATCCGGAATACGGTCACGCCAAGGGCATCGAGACCACCACCGGCCCGCTCGGCCAGGGCATTTCCACCGCCGTCGGCATGGCGCTGGCGGAGCGCATGCACAACGCCCGTTTCGGGGACGATCTCGTCGATCACCACACCTATGTGATCGCCGGCGACGGCTGCCTGATGGAAGGCATCAGCCACGAGGCGATCGACTTCGCCGGGCACCTCGGCCTGAGCCGGCTGATCGTGTTCTGGGACGACAACCGGATCACCATCGACGGCAAGACCGACCTGTCCACCTCCACCGACCAGAAGAAGCGGTTCGAGGCCGCCGGCTGGCATGTGCAGTCCGTCGACGGCCATGACAAGGACGCCGTCGCAAGCGCCATTGAGGCCGCCCGCGCCGACGGCCGGCCCTCGATGATCGCCTGCCGGACGGTGATCGGTTTCGGCGCGCCCAACAAGCAGGGCACGTCGGCCACCCACGGCTCCCCCCTCGGCGCCGAGGAAGTGGCCGCCGCCCGGGAAACCCTGCACTGGCCCCATGCGCCGTTCGAGATCCCGGACGAGGTCTATGCCGCCTGGCGCGACGTCGCAGCGCGCGGCGCGGCCGCGCGGGCGAAGTGGACCGCCCGCCTGGAAGCCTCCGGCAAAGCGGATGCCTTCGAGGCATCGCTCGACCTGCCGGACGGCAAGGCACTCGGCACGGCGATGAACGCCTACAAGGACACGCTGCTCACTGAGGCGCCGAAGGTCGCGACCCGCAAGGCCTCCGAAATGGCCCTGGAGGTGATCAATGCCACCCTGCCGAACACCATCGGCGGCTCCGCCGATCTGACCGGATCCAACAACACCCGCACCAAGAACATGGTGCCGGTGAGCCGGGACAATTACGGCGGCGACTACATTCACTACGGCATTCGCGAGCACGGCATGGCCGCGGTGATGAACGGCATTGCGCTCCACGGCGGCTTCGTCCCCTATGGCGGCACCTTCCTGGTCTTCGCCGACTACTGCCGTCCGGCGATCCGCCTGTCGGCGCTGATGGAGCAGCCGGTCACCTACGTCATGACCCATGATTCCATCGGTCTCGGCGAAGACGGGCCGACCCATCAGCCGGTCGAGACGCTGGCGAGCCTGCGCTCCATGCCGAACCTGAACGTCATCCGTCCGGCGGATGCCCTGGAAACGGCGGAAGCCTGGGAAATCGCCGTGGCCTCCGAGACGACGCCGACGATGCTCTGCCTGTCGCGGCAGGGCCTGCCCATGGTGCGCAAGGAGCGGTCGGGTGAAAACCTCACCCTTCGCGGCGCCTATCTGCTGCGCGACCCCGACCGGCGCGACGTCACCCTGATTGCGACCGGCTCGGAAGTCCCGCTGGCGCTGGAGGCAGCCGACCGGCTCGCCGAGGACGGCATCCGGGCGGCCGTCGTCTCCGCACCCTGTTTTGAGCTCTTCGCGAAACAGCCGGCCGCCTACCGCGAAAAGGTTCTGGGTGCTGCCCCGCGTGTCGGCGTGGAAGCGGCCGTCGCCGACGGCTGGCACCGCTGGCTCGGCAGCTGGAGCGCCTTCGTCGGCATGGACGGCTTCGGCGCATCCGCTCCGGCGGAAGAGCTTTTCGAGCACTTCAACATCACTCCGTCCGCGGTCGTGACGGCTGCGAAATCACTGCTATCCGCTTGATCGGACCCAACCTGACCGGGAGGACTTGAAAATGGCGCTTATCACGCTTCGGCAATTGCTGGACCACGCCGCCGAGAACGACTACGGCGTACCGGCGTTCAACATCAACAACATGGAACAGGGTCTCGCCATCCTGCGTGCGGCCAGGGCCTGCGACGCGCCGGTGATCCTGCAGGCGAGCCGCGGGGCGCGCTCCTACGCCGGCGACATCATGCTGCGCCATATGGTCGAGGCGCTCGCCGAGATGAACCCGGACATCCCGATCGTCATGCATCAGGACCACGGCAACAACGAAGCCACCTGCCTGTCGGCGATCCGCTACGGCTTTACCAGCGTGATGATGGACGGCTCGCTGGAGGAGGACATGAAGACCCCTGCCTCCTACGACTACAACGTCGCCATCACGAAGCGGGTGACCGAGGCCGCCCATGCGGTCGGCGCCAGCGTCGAGGGTGAACTCGGTGTCCTGGGCTCTCTTGAAACCGGCGAGGCCGGCGAGGAAGACGGCTCCGGCGCGGAAGGCAAGCTTTCCCACGACCAACTGCTCACCGATCCGGACCAGGCGGTCGATTTCGTCCTGGCAACCCGGTGCGATGCGCTTGCGATCGCCTGCGGCACGTCCCACGGCGCCTACAAGTTCTCCCGCAAGCCGGACGGCGAGATCCTGTCGATGAAGACCATCGAGGCGATCCACCGGAAGCTGCCGTCCACCCACCTGGTGATGCATGGCTCCTCGTCGGTGCCGCAGTACCTGCAGGACCTGATCAATTCCAACGGCGGCGACATGCCCCAGACCTACGGCGTGCCGGTCGAGGAGATCGAGCGCGGGATCAGGATGGGCGTGCGCAAGGTCAACATCGACACCGACTGCCGCATGGCCATGACCGGCCAGTTCCGCAAGGTGGCGGAGGAAAAGAAGGCCGAATTCGATCCGCGCAAGTTCCTCATCCCGGCGATGGATGAACTGGAAGCCCTGTGCGCCGATCGCTTCGAACGCTTCGGCACCGCCGGCAACGCCGGAAAGATCAAGCCGCTTTCGCTGGACGAGATGGCCAAGCGCTATGCCAGCGGCGCCCTCGATCCGCAGATCGCAACGTCCCGGGCCGCCTGACCATCCAGGAAACGCAGGCCTTTTCTTAAAAATACGAACAACCACGGGAACTGAATCATGAACGCTCATCAATCGGCCGGAAAATACTCTGCAGGCGTGAAGGAATACCGCGAAACCTACTGGGAGCCGAACTACACGCCCAAGGACAGCGACATCCTCGCCTGTTTCAAGATCACGCCGCAGGCAGGCGTGCCGCGCGAAGAGGCCGCCGCCGCTGTCGCCGCTGAATCCTCCACCGGCACCTGGACGACGGTGTGGACCGACCTCTTGACCGATCTGGAATACTACAAGGGCCGCGCCTACGCGATCGAGGACGTGCCCGGCGACGACGAAAGCTATTACGCCTTCATCGCCTACCCGATGGGCCTGTTCGAGGAAGGCTCCGTCGTCAACGTCTTCACCTCGCTCGTCGGCAACGTGTTCGGCTTCAAGGCCGTCCGCGCCCTGCGCCTTGAAGACGTCCGCTTCCCGCTTTGGTTCGTGGCGACCTGCGACGGACCGCCCCATGGCATCCAGGTGGAACGCGACAAGCTCGACAAATACGGCCGTCCGTTCCTCGGCTGCACGATCAAGCCGAAGCTGGGCCTGTCGGCCAAGAACTACGGCCGTGCGGTCTACGAGGCGCTGCGTGGCGGCCTCGATTTCACCAAGGACGACGAGAACGTCAACTCCCAGCCGTTCATGCGCTGGCGCGACCGCTTCGAGTTCTGCCAGGAGGCCATCGAGAAGGCAGAAGCCGAGACCGGCGAGCGCAAGGGGCATTATCTCAACGTCACCGCGCCCAACATCGAGGAGATGTACAAGCGCGCGGAATTCGCCAAGGAACTCGGCACGCCGATCATCATGTCGGATTACCTGACGCTGGGCTGGGCCGCGCAGGCGAGCCTGTCGCGCTGGTGCCGGGACAACGGCCTGCTGCTGCACGTCCACCGCGCGATGCATGGCGTGATCGACCGGCACCCCAAGCACGGCATCAACTTCCGCGTCCTTGCAAAGATGCTCCGCCTGCTGGGCGGCGACCATCTGCATTCCGGCACGGTTGTCGGCAAGCTTGAAGGCGACCGCGCCGCGACGCTGGGCTGGATCGACCTGATGCGCGACAAGTTCGTCGCCGAAGACCGCTCCCGCGGCATCTTCTTCGACCAGGACTGGGGCCAGATGCCGGGTGTTCTGCCGGTGGCCTCGGGCGGCATCCACGTCTGGCACATGCCGGCGCTGGTCAACATTTTCGGCGACGACGCCTGCCTCCAGTTCGGCGGCGGAACCCTGGGCCACCCGTGGGGCAACGCGGCCGGTGCGGCCGCCAACCGCGTCGCGGTCGAGGCCTGCGTCAAGGCCCGCAACGAAGGCCGTGAGCTGGAGAAGGAAGGCAAGGACATCCTGACCGCCGCCGCCAAACACAGCCCTGAACTGAAGATCGCCATGGAGACATGGAAGGAGATCAAGTTCGAGTTCGACACCGTCGACAAGCTGGATGTCGCCCACCGCTGAGCCGACAGCGAACACGATAACCAGGAACAAACTCAAGGAACAAAAATATGAGTGACGTACACGACTACAGCTCGAGACTGTCCGACCCCAACAGCCGCAGGATGGGGACCTTCTCCTACCTGCCTCCGCTGACCGCGGACGAACTGCGCAAGCAGGTCGAATACATCGTCGCCAAGGGCTGGAACCCGGCGATCGAGCACACCGAGCCCGAGAACGCGTTTTCCAACTACTGGTACATGTGGAAGCTTCCCATGTTCGGCGAGACCGACGTCGACGCCATCTTCGAGGAAGTCGAGCTCTGCAAGACGGCCAACCCGGACAATCACGTCCGCCTGGTCGGCTACGACAACTTCAAGCAGTCCCAGGGCACGTCCATGGTCGTGCACCGGGCCGAGATAAAGGCCTGAACCAGGGCCTGATCAAGGGCCGGGGCTGCATGGATCGCAGCCCCGTCCGCAAGCGTTTCACACGATGTGCTGACCGCCAGAAGGTGTAGACCATGAGCGATATCGATCCCAAGCAGTTCCGCATCGAGACGGAGCCCTATTACCGGCCGGTCGGAAACGAGATCGAACAGTTTTCCGCCGCCTATGACGTGCGCATGCCGGTCATGCTCAAGGGGCCGACCGGCTGCGGCAAATCGCGATTTGTCGAGTACATGGCCTGGAAGCTGAACAGGCCGCTGATCACGGTCGCCTGCAACGAGGACATGACCGCCTCCGATCTGATCGGCAGGTTCCTGCTCGATATCAACGGCACCAAATGGCAGGACGGTCCGCTGACCATCGCCGCCCGCATCGGCGCCATCTGCTACCTCGACGAGGTGGTCGAGGCCCGCCAGGACACCACGGTGGTGATCCACCCTTTGACCGACCACCGGCGGCAGCTGCCGCTGGAGAAAAAGGGCGAGGTGGTCAATGCCCATCCCGATTTCCAGGTCGTGATCTCCTATAACCCCGGCTACCAGTCGATGATGAAGGACCTGAAGCAGTCCACCAAGCAGCGCTTCGGCGCCATGTCGTTCGACTATCCCGCGAGCGCCGTGGAAACCGAGATCGTCGCCCATGAGGCCGGTATCGACCGGCCGGTCGCCGAACGGCTGGTCCAGGTGGCCGAGCGGTCGCGCAACCTGAAGGGCCACGGCCTCGACGAGGGCATGTCGACCCGCCTGCTGGTCTATGCCGGTCAGCTGATCGCGCAGGGTATTCCGCCGCAGGCGGCCTGCCAGATGGCGCTGGTCGAACCGCTTACCGACGATCTGGACATGCGCGATACGCTGCAGGCCGCGGTGACGACCTTCTTTCCCGCAATAACCGGCAGCAAAGACCAGGCGGCATGACGATCGATCTCGGCGACTATCGGGAAGAGCTGGTCAAGGCCGCTCCGGAACTGGAAGAGACCCTGGAAGGGCTGTTCCACGAAGCCGCCCGTCTCATGTCGCCGGCCGGCCTCAAGGACTATCTCGACGGCGCCCGGGCACTGATTTCCCTGGGCAAGGGCCCCAGCCTGCTCGTCAGCTATCTCGACGAGATGCCCCAGGTGGTCAAGGAATGCGGCGAGGACATCATCCGCGACGTGGTGGGCGCCACGCTCAAGCTGTCGTCCATGGTGTCGGGGGAAATCCTGACCCTGATGATCTCGACCCTGCCGGGTGCCGCAAGGCGCTTCGGCGATGCCGACCTGTTGCGCGACTACCTTCAGCTGCTGCACCGCCTGGCCGCTCGGGCGCCGCGCGGCCTGCGGCCGATGTTCGGCGTTCTGGAGGAATTGCTGTCGAAGCTGACCCTGTCCGGCCTGCGCCGCTGGGTCGATTTCGGTGCCGAGGCCTATCGCCGCGACCTGCCCAGGCAGGCCGACTACTTCGGCCTGGTGAGCGAGGATTCCCGCGCGGTCCTGAAACAGGAACGTCGCGGCACGCTGTTCATCGATTCCCAGCGCCGGCTGAACTTCTATCTGAGGGCCTTCTGGGCGCGCGACTTCTTCCTGCGCCCGAGCGCCGCCGACCATGCGGGGTTTCGCCCCTTCATCGAGGAAGGCGCGCTGCATCTTCCCGATGCGGTCGATCAATCGGGCGATGTCAGCGGCCTCGATCTCTACCGGGCCATGTGCGCCCACATGGCCGCCCATATCACCTCGTCCGACAGGGGCTTGAGTCAGCAGGCGCTCAGCCCCGCCCAGATCTTCTTCGTCGGCATGCTGGAGGACGCCCGGGTGGAATATTGCGCCATCAGGCAGTTCCCCGGATTGCGTCATCTGTTTGCATCCCTGATGCCGCAGTCGCCCAGGGGGCACTACGAGCATGGCACCATGCACCTCCTGGAGAAGACGGCGAAAGCCCTGCTGGAGCCGGGTGCGCGGACCGGTGATCTGGCGATCGATTCCCTAGTCGAGCAGTTTCATATCAACATCGCGGCCAATGAGCGCGAAATCATGTTCTCCTGGGGGCTCGGCGTCGAGCTCTACAACATCCTGGCGGAGCGCCGCGCCGTTCCGAGCCTGCGTATCCTGGAGACGCTGAACATTCCCTATCGCGACGACAACCGTTTCGTCTGGGCGATGGATGACTATGACTGGTCGGAAAGCACGGCGTATCAGCCGGACCTTCAGCGGCAGGTCCGCCGCAATGTCGGGCTGATGGAATTCATCAACGAGGTCGATGTCGAAACCGCCGGGGACGACGCCCAGGAGGTCTGGGTGCTGTCGTCGGAACTCTTCCCGTACGAGGACGAGGGCGTCTCCTACAACGACATGGAAGGCAGGGAGCCCGTCTCCGACCCCTTCCATTACGAGGAATGGGACTACAAGGTTCAGTTGAGCCGTCCGGGCTGGGCCACCGTCTATGAACGCCGCCAGGGGCGCGGCGACCCGGAGACGATCGATACCGTGCTCACCGCCCACAAGGGCATCAGCCATCGGATCAGGCAGATCGTCGACCGCCTGCGGCCGCAGGGGATCACCCGCCAGCGGCGGCTGGAGGATGGCGACGAGCTCGATATCAATGCCGCGGTGGATGCCGTCGTCATGAGCCGGATCGGCATGCAGCCCGATCCGCGCATCACCATGCGCAACGTCATCAACCGCCGCGACCTGGCGGTGGTAATCCTGCTGGACCTGTCGGAATCCACCAACGAGACGGTGCGCGGCGCGGACAGGACCGTGCTGGAACTGACCCGCGATGCCTCCGCCCTTCTGGCCAGTGCCATCAGCGGCATCGGCGACCCCTTCGCCATCCACGGCTTTGCCTCCGACGGCCGCCACGATGTCCAGTACTACCGGTTCAAGGATTTCGACCAGCGCCTCGACGCGGACGTGAAAAGCCGCCTGGCGGGCATGAAGGGCGGCCTGTCCACCCGGATGGGAGCCGCCATGCGCCATGCCGCCCATCACCTCGCGCAGCGCAGCGAACAGCACAAGCTGCTCCTGATCGTCACCGACGGCGAACCGGCGGATATCGACGAGCGCGACCCGCAGTATCTCAGAATGGACGCGAAACGGGCGACGACGGACCTGCAGCGGATGGGGATCTCCAGCTATTGCCTGACCCTGGACCCGGAAGCGGACCGTTATGTCGCGCGCATCTTCGGCTCCAACAACTACACGATCGTCGACCAGGTGGAACGGCTGCCGGAAAAGCTGCCGGGCCTGTTCGCCAATCTGACGAAATAGACCGCTTTTATCGGGAGGATCACACCCATGGCATCCAACACCATTATCGCCCCGTCGGTGCTTTCAGCGGATTTCTCCAGGCTCGGTGACGAGATCGAGGCCGTCGTTCGCGCCGGCGCGGACTGGATCCATCTCGATGTCATGGACGGCCACTTCGTTCCGAACATCACCTTCGGACCGCAGATCGTCAAGGCGGTGCGGAACCGGACGGACAAGGTGTTCGACTGCCACCTGATGATCGAGCCCTGCGATCCGTTTATCGAAGCCTTCGCCGATGCCGGCTGTGACATCATCACCGTCCACGCCGAGGCGACGACCCATCTCGACCGCTCGCTGCAGGCGATCCGCAATCTCGGCAGGAAGGCCGGCGTTTCTCTCAATCCGTCGACGCCGGAGAACGTGATCGAATACGTGCTCGACCGGCTCGACCTGGTGCTTCTGATGACCGTCAATCCGGGCTTCGGCGGACAGGCGTTCATTCCCTCGGTGGTGGAGAAGATCAGGCGGATCAAGGCGATGATCGGCGACCGGCCGATCGACATAGAGGTCGACGGCGGCGTCACGCCGGAAACGGCGCCTCTGGTCGCGGCCGCGGGCGCCAATGTCCTGGTGGCCGGCTCGGCGGTGTTCAAGGGCGGCGAGGAAGCCGCCTACAAGGCAAACATCGCGGCGATCCGGACTGCGGCAGATGGCGCGCTCGAACAGGCGGCCTGAATGCAATAAACGGACGGACATAAAAGGAGGAAAAGCATGCTGATACCGAACCGACTGCTCATGGGGCCCGGCCCTTCGAACGTGTCTTCTGACGTCCTGTCCGCCCTGGCGCAGCCGACGATCGGTCATCTGGATCCGGTCTTCCAGACGATGATGGAAGAGGTGAAGGATCTCCTCCGCTACGCGTTCCGGACGAAGAACGCCATGACCTTCCCGGTCTCCGCACCGGCATCGCTGGCCATGGAAGCGGCCCTCGTCAATCTGCTGGAGCCGGGCGACACCGCGATCATCGCCCAGAACGGGGTCTTCGGCGGCCGCATGGCGGATATCGCCGAGCGGGCCGGCGCCACGGTCGTGCTTCTGTCGTTCGAATGGGGCAAGCCGGTCTGCAATGAAACGGTGGCCCATGCGGTCAAGGCCAATCCGCACGCCAGGCTGGTCGCCTTCGTCCACGCGGAGACCTCCACCGGCGTTGAATCCGACGCTGCGGAACTGTGCCGGATCGCGCGCGAAGCCGGCATGCTGAGCGTGGTCGATACGGTCACCGGCCTGGGCGGTGTTCCGGTCGCCGTCGATGACTGGGGCGCCGATGTGGTCTACTCCGGCACCCAGAAATGCCTGTCGGTTCCCCCCGGCCTTGCGCCGATCACCTTCTCCGACACGGCGGTCGAGGTGATCAGGAACCGCAGGACGAAGGTCCGCTCCTGGTTCTGCGACCTGAACCTGGTGCTCGGCTACTGGTCCGGCGAGGGTGGGCGCTCCTATCACCACACCGCGCCGGTCAATGCGATCTACGGTCTATATCAGGGCCTTAAAGATCTGAAAGCCGAAGGGCTGGAGGCAAGCTGGGCCCGTCACCGCGCCATGCATGAGCGGCTGGCGAAAGGGCTGGAGGATCTCGGCCTTGAGCTTCTGGTCGAGGCGCCGCACCGGCTGCCGCAGCTCAATCCGGTGGTGGTGCCCGGTGATGTGGACGAGGCCTTCGTCCGCTCCCGCCTGCTTGAGGACCATGATATCGAAATCGGCGCCGGCCTCGGGTCGCTGGCCGGCAAGGTCTGGCGCATCGGCCTCATGGGACAGACCGCGCAGGCGGAAAACGTCGACCGGCTGGTTGCCGCCCTCGGCTCCGTCCTGGCGGAGGCCCGCAGGCGAAAAGTCGCGTAAGGTCGGAACAGTCGAGAGGGAGCTTGAGTAATGGCAGCGATACCACCGGTTTGTGACTTCGGCTGGAACGCGCCGGACTTCAGGCTCCCGGCGACCGACGGGCATTCCTTGAGCCTCGCCGATATCAGGGGGCCGAAGGGCACCCTGATCATGTTCATCTGCAATCACTGTCCCTATGTGCTTGCCGTGCGCGACCGGATCATCCGGGATGCGCGCGAGCTGATGGCCTTAGGCGTAGGTGTCGCCGCGATCAGTTCCAACGATGCCGCCGCCTATCCGCGCGACAGTTTTGAAAACATGCGCAAGGTCGCCGAGGAAGAGACCTTCCCGTTTCCCTATCTCTATGACGAGGACCAGTCGGTGGCGCGCGCCTATGACGCGGTGTGCACGCCGGACTTCTTCGGCTTCAATGCGGATCTTGAACTGCAGTACCGGGGCCGGCTCGATGCGTCGCGCAAATCCGCCGGTTCGTCCGACCTGCGCCGGGACCTGTTCGAGGCGATGAAACAGGTGGTCGAGACGGGCGAAGGCCCCAGGGAGCAGATCCCCTCCATGGGGTGCTCCATCAAATGGAAGGAAAACGCGTGAACAAGGTTTTCGGAAATTCGGGAGACCGCTGCGGCTGGCCACAGGCGATGCTGTTCGATCTCGACGGCACCCTGATCGATTCGGTCGCCGATATCGCGACATCGGCCAACAGGCTGCTGGCGACGGAAAATCTGCCGCAGCTCACGGTCGACCAGGTCCGTCGCATGATCGGCAACGGCATGGCGAAGCTGGTCGAACGGGCGTTCAAGGCGCGCGGGATCGATCTGGAGGGTGACGGGCTCGCCGCCATGACCGAACGGATGATGGGCATCTACAAGGATCATCTGACCGAAGACACCGTTCTTATGGACGGGGCGGAGGAAATGCTGCGCGCCTATTCCGCCGCAGGCATCAGGATCGCCGTCGTCACCAACAAGCCGGAAGCCTTTTCCCGCCGGATCCTGGAGCATTTCGGCCTGGACGAAGTCGTCGACTGCGTGGTCGGCGGTGACACCGGACCGGCGCGCAAACCCGCGCCGGATATGCTGCAGTACGCGACGGCGGAAATGGGCTGGCACGCCTCGCGGGCGGTGATGGTCGGCGACAGTCCGGCGGATATCGGTGCGGCCGCGGCGGCCGGTATTGCGTCCGTTGCCGTTCGCGGCGGCTACACCACCGTTCCGGCCGATGAGCTCGGCGCCGATGTTGTGATCGACAGCCTGCGCCAGCTTCCCGCGGCAATCGAAAAACTGAAAGAACCGGCCTGAGATGGCGCTGAAGGCGTTGATCTTCGATGTCGACGGCACCCTTGCGGAGACGGAAGAGCTGCACCGCGAGGCCTTCAACCGCGCCTTCGCGGACGCCGGGATTTCCTGGTTCTGGAGCAGGCCCGTCTATGGCCGGCTCCTGCAGGTTACCGGCGGGCGCGAACGGATCCTGGCTTATGCGGAGGAAACCGGCACTTGCCGGGTCGACGCGGCCGCGCTCCACAAGGTGAAAACCGGATACTACAAACAGGCGATGTCCGGCAGCGCCATTGCGCTGCGCGACGGTGTCGAACGCCTGATCGGGCTGGCGCTTGAGCAGGGGCTGTCGCTCGGCATCGCGACGACGACGAGCCGGTCCAATGTCGACAGCCTGTTCCAGGCGACCCTGGGGATGGAAATGCTCGGCCGGTTCCGCTCCGTGCGCACCGGGGAGGATGTCGGTGCCAAGAAGCCGGATCCGGAAGTTTATCGGCTCGTCCTCGATGATCTCGGAGTCGGTGCGCAGGAGAGCATCGCCTTTGAGGATTCCGCCAACGGCCTGAGGGCGGCCAGGGCGCTCGGCATTCCGACGCTGATCACGCCGGGGATCTATACCCGGGAGGACGACTTTACCGGTGCGGAGTGCATTCTGGACAGTCTCGGCCATCTGTTTGATCCGCAGTCCGGCTCGGTGCACTGCTGTCCGGCCCTTGTCCCGTTTGGCGTCGCATAATCTCCGCTCACCCCTTTCCTGATCTCGTTCTCCTGCGCTATGCGTGGGGCACACGCGCGGGAGGTCGTCGGTCAATGCTGGAAGGTTTGGGGCTGTTCGGCCTGTTCCTGGTGTCCTTTCTGGCGGCAACCGTGTTTCCTGCCCAGTCGGAAGCGCTCCTCGGCGGGCTTCTGGTGGCCGGAACCTATTCGCCGGTGACCCTTGTTGTCGTTGCCAGCGTGGGCAACACGCTGGGCTCCGTCGTGAACTGGCTGCTCGGGCGCGCCGTCGAGCGGTTCAGCGACCGGCGCTGGTTTCCGGTCAAGCACCGGCAGCTGGAGCGCGCCTCGCGCTGGTACCACAAATACGGCCGCTGGAGCCTCTTGATGAGCTGGGCGCCGTTTGTCGGCGATCCGCTGACGGTCGCAGCCGGCGTCTTGCGCGAACCCTTCTGGAGTTTCCTCCTCCTCGTGGCGATCGCCAAGACCGGGCGCTACATCCTTCTGGCGGCGGCCGTCCTCAATCTGGTCTGATAGCGGTGGGGCAGGTCACTCGTCGAGGAGGACGTCGTCGGTGGCCGGATCGTAGATGAAATAGTCGGGCCAAAGATCCCGGAACACGGAGATGTCGAGGCGGAGCTTGTTCAGGTGCTCCTTCATTCTGGCGACAGCGCCGTCGGCGTCGCGCTCGGCGATGGCGTCAAGCACGGCGGCATGTTCCTGGACGACCAGCTGCATGCGGCCTTCCTGGGGAAGGGTCAGGCGCCGGTAGCGTTCGATCTGGATGCGGATCTGCTGGATCATGTCCCAGATGCCGGGGAAATGCCCGGCCCTGGCGATGCCGGCATGAAAATCCTCGTCCGCCCGGTGAAAGGCTTCCTCGTTGCCGGCATCCGCCATTTCCTGCTGCCGCTGAACGATGGCGCGCAATTCCATGATCTGGCTTTCGCTGGCGTGTTCGGTGGCGGCCCGGACCGTGACCTGTTCCAACGCCCGGCGGGCGACGAGCGCCTCGCGCAGGGCGGACAGCGGGATCCGGGCGACGAAGGTTCCCGATTTCGGTACCACGTCGACCAGCCGGTCTTCGGCGAGCCGCAGCACGGCTTCGCGGACCGGGGTCCGGCTGATCCGGTAGCGCTCGGTGATCTCCTTCTCGATGATCGGCGTGCCGGGAACCAGGGCCATGGAGATGATGTCCCGGCGCAGGTCCCGGTAGACCACTTCGGAATTCTTGACCGATGACGGGGCCTGAGAGCGTCCGGCTGCGGACGGCGGCGCATTGTAGGCTCTCGGTTTACGCGGCCTGGCTGCTGTCGTCTTGGATATTCCTGCCGTCATGATTGTCCTTGTTCGCCCGGCTGAAGGGTCCGTACCCTGGGCGTCGTAGTCCCGTCCGTGCCGTTTGTCCGTTCTGGCCCCCGTCTCCCGATACCAGTCCTCCGCCCGAAGCGCCAGTCTCAGGCCTCTTGCGACCATGTGATAACTAGTATATTAGATATATCTTGTATAC
>Ga0272444_10000053_pt1 | contig 152010 bp, 138 predicted proteins | sample SSMForm13_FD_201033 | JGI IMG/M metagenome (GOLD analysis project Ga0272444, IMG submission 201033) | Marine sediment archaeal communities from Little Sippewissett salt marsh, Falmouth, MA, United States - SSM-Form-13 | ecosystem: Environmental > Aquatic > Marine > Wetlands > Sediment ...
TATATTAATAGTTTATTAAACTTTGTCCCCCGAAAAGAACGGAAAAGATGACCTACAGGCCCATCTCATCAGTCTACCTGCTTGAAAACACAGAGGTTGCTGAACAGATCCTTGCCGAAACCCCATTCACCGTCGAGCGGGAAACCCCGAAAACAAGGGACATTGCGCTCTATGACACCTTCGAATCCCATGCATGGACCAACAGCCAGCTTGTCGTCAAAACCTCCGGGCGACTCAGCATAACGGACCTCACTGATGGCAACCTGTCAGGCTCATGCCGTTTTCGCCGTTCACCAGTCTCCTTCATGGCAGCGGAAATCAATGATGAACAGGTTCGGGAAAAACTGGCAACAATCTCAGGAATCCGTGCATTCATTAAACTTGCTGAATACAGGCATACCGAGGAACAATGGAGAATCCTCGACGAAAACCGCAAAACTGTCGCCTATCTGCGACTCACAACACTGTCGGCCGGAATAAAAAAGAAACACGACACAATCGTGCTCACCCTGAACCCTTTGCGGGGATACCACGATGAGGTTTCGACCATCCGATGTGCCGCCGAAAAAACAGTAAAGGCATCCAGCCTCCCGTCACTCGAGCCCATCTACCGCGACATCTTCAAACGATGCGGTTTTGCTGTAAATACTTACTCTGCAAAACCTTCGGTACACCTTGAAAAAGACTCCCCTGTCGGTCAGAGCGCAAGAAGAATGCTGCGCCAGACGCTCCAGGTTATGCGAACTAACGAACCATGGATCGCAAAAGATATCGACACTGAATTCCTGCACGATTACAGGGTAGCTATCCGCAGGACACGCTCCATACTTGCCCAACTGAAAGGAATTTTTCACGACGAGACCATAGCCCCATTCAGGCAGGACTTCAGAGAGCTGGCAAAACGAACAAACAACCTGCGCGACCAGGACGTCTACCTCCTGGAAGCAGATACTCTTCGGGCAATGTTACCAGGGCGCCTCCGCCAGGGCCTCGAGCCGTTTTTCGAAGACTTGAAAAAGGGTCGTCGGACCGAGCTCGGAAAATTTGCACGATACCTTGCAACACCTCATCACGCAGCATTCATCAAGCAGTGGGAAGCATTCCTTCGCAACCCGCATGCAGTAACCCGGAACGAGGGATCCATAACAACCGGGGATGCTGCAGAGGCAACCATACACAAGGCATGGAAAAAAGTCCTCCGCCATGGCAGGAGCATAGGAAAGGAGGCTACCGACCTTGAACTGCACGCCCTCAGGCTCGACTGCAAAAAACTCCGCTACCTGCTGGAATTTTTTGCAACTGTGTATCCCGATGCAGTAATCAACCCAGCTATCAAGCACCTCAAGAACCTGCAGGATAACCTGGGAAGCTTCGTAGACCTCTCTGTACAGCAGGACTACCTCTACCAGTGGCTTGCCTCTTCACCCCGCGGCCGGAACAATTCCGAAACAGCTGCATCCCTGGGTGGCCTGATTGCCTTGATCGGCAACGAGCGCGAAAAGGTACGTGCACGGTTTCACAAGACATTCAGGAGATTCGACTCGGAAGAGACCGAGCATCTTTTCAGGCAACTTTTCCACCAGAAAGGGTAACGCATGAAAACCATAGCACTCTACAGTATCAAGGGCGGTGTCGGGAAAACGGCCGCCGCAGTAAACCTCAGCTATCTTGCCTCCCTCAGGGAACCACCAGTCCTCATAAGTGACCTCGATCCCCAGGGAGCCAGTTCATACTACTTCAGGATTGTTGCGAATAAAAAATTCAACAGCGCAAAGTTCCTCAAGGGAAGCACGAAAATATACCAGAACATCAAGGCAACCGATTTCGAGCACCTTGACCTCCTGCCATCAGATTTCTCGTTCAGGAACCTCGATATCGAACTGGGTGCAGAAAAAAAACCCCAGAAAAAGCTCAAGACCAACCTTAGCGAACTTGAAACAGAATACCGCTATATTTTCCTTGACTGTCCACCGAACCTGACACTCCTTTCTGAAAATATCTTCAAAGCAGCCGACATCGTGCTGGTTCCTCTCATCCCCACAACACTTTCACTTCGCACCTATCAGCAACTCGTGGATTTTTTCAGGGAAAGCGGAACAGACACCTCCAAGATCAGGGCGTTTTTCACCATGGTTGAAAAACGCAAAGCCATGCACAGGGATATTGTAAAGGAATACCGGGATGCAGAGGGTTTTCTTGCTCGCACGATCCCCTATAGCTCCGAAGTTGAAAAAATGGGTATCTACCGCGCCCCTCTAACTGCGGTCAAACCGGGAAGTCCTGCCTCGAAAGCCTACCTGGGCCTCTGGGAAGAACTACGCGGTACCGTTCACGACAAGCCGGCATGATGGCTTCCTAAAAAGAAAAACACTATTGCATCATTGTATCTTTTTTCCTACATTTAACACCCATTACAGTAAGGCGAAGTGGCCGAGTGGCTAGGCAGAGGTCTGCAAAACCTCGTACAGCGGTTCGAATCCGCTCTTCGCCTCAACCGTTATACGAAATAGATAAGGGCGTACACAATAACTGTACGCCCTTATCTATTTTCTGCCCAGATAGTTGCAGAATCACTTGCAAAGAGAGCAAACTATTGGTAAATAAGTTGTTGTCAGACAGGTAACGTTCACCCCACACAATACCCTGCTTATGGGACTGGTTTCTCCCGGTTTTCAGACACTCCCGGAGCTTTTCACCCAGGTATTCCGCCACTACAAGGGACAGAAAAAGAAATACCCACTGGCTCGCAAGATTGCAGGCCAGTATGAACCGATTTCCTACGACTCGTTGCATAACGACGTATCGGCAATGGCCGCCTACCTGCGCAATAAGGGTATCGAGCCGGGTGACCGGGTAGCAATTCTTTCGGAAAACCGGCCGGGCTGGTACCTGACTGATATGGCGGTTCTCTCCCTGGGAGCTGCAGACGTCCCACTCTACCCATCGCTTCCGCCGAACCAGATAGAGTATATCCTCAGGGATTCCGGCTGCAAAGCGATCGTTGTCTCCAATATGCTCCAGCTTGGCAAGGTGCTCTCTATATGGCAAAACCTTGAAGAGCTGCAGAACATTATCGTCATGAACAGGCTTGACGAACCTGTCGAAGGAGTAACCGAACTCACAGAGGCCAAGGAAGAAGGTCGACGAATTCTTGCCGATACACCTGACTATGCCAGTTACCAGTCCGTCAAGCCTGACGATCTTGCGACCATCATCTACACATCAGGAACTACAGGCCTGCCGAAAGGAGTGATGCTGACACACCGTAACATCTGTGAAAACGTCAAGTCCTGCGCAGGAGTCATCCGCCTTGACGATAACGACAGGAGTCTCTCGTTCCTGCCGCTTTCACATGCCTATGAACGTACTGGCGGGTACTATCTCATGTTTGCCTGTGGTGCTGCAATCTATCTTGCTGAAAGCATAGAGACCATATCACTGAATATCACGGAAGCGCATCCGACAATCATTTTCACCGTCCCGCGCCTTTTCGAGAGGATGCGGGCCACCATACAAAAACAGGTACAGAACGATAGCGCGGTAAAGCAGAAAATTTTCAACTGGGCACTTGAAACCGGCAAGAAATACCATGCAGAACAAGCATCAGGTAAAGCCGGTACAACCACAGCATTACAGCACAAACTTGCCGAAAAGCTTGTCTGCAGCAAAATCCAGCACAAATTCGGGGGTGAACTACGGTATTTCGTTTCAGGAGGGGCGGCGCTACCCCAGGCCGTCGGGGAATTTTTTCAGGCGCTTGGCATCACGATCCTTGAAGGATACGGACTGACCGAAACCGCCCCAGTCACCAACGTCAACAGGCCTGAAAATATCAGGTTCGGCACTGTTGGGCCGGTCGTTGACAACGTGACTGTCAGCATTGCTGCCGATGGCGAGATCCTGTTCAAAGGCCCAAACATCATGAAAGGGTACTGGAACGACGTGCAAGCCACACAGGAAGTCATCTACGACGGCTGGTTCCATACCGGCGATATTGGTGAACTGGACAGTGAAGGCCGGTTGAAAATTACAGACCGCAAAAAGCATATCATTGTCACATCAGGCGGAAAAAATATCGCACCTCTGCCAATAGAAAACCTTATTTCAGAAAGCCCCTATGTAGACCAGGTCATGGTAGTAGGCGAAAAACAGCCCTTTCTGGCCGCACTCATCGTCCCAAACTTCGACGAAATCAAGGCATATGCGCTTGAAAACGGTATTGCTACTGACAATATTGCCGAACTCCTGAAGGCAAAAGCAATACAGAAACTGTATGAAAACCTACTCAGGACAATTTCACGCAAACTGGCGACGCATGAAAAGGTAAGGAAATTTCACCTTCTCGATACTGCGTTCAGCATAGAGAACGGCTCACTGACACCTACGCTGAAGCTCAGAAGGAAAGAGATCCGTGAACGGTATCGCAACGAGATCGATGCCATGTACAAAGCCATGGTCTACAACACCGAGTAAGGGCTGCCTGGGAGGAAGCGCTATTCGTCGTGGTCCCCCTTTATCCTGATACCCAGCCCATCACCATACCGTTCGATAATACCATCCCGCACCATACCGTCGAGAATTTTTCCGATATCATGAGGTCCCTGCCCATAACGGGCATCCACCTCCTCAACTGTCATTCCCTGCCCGTTTTCGAGCAGTGAACGGAGGATCCTGCCCCGATACCAGCGAGGAGAATGAAGAAAGGTCGACTGGCGGGACCTGGGTGCAATACCGGTTTTCCTTGCCGTAAGATGCAGGGCTCCGTAATCCATGAGCGCATTGTGCCACTCCCTGCTCCGTCCCCTCGGAAGCAACTGTTCAGCAACAGCGTAAAGCTCCCGGTCGGTAGTGGATTCGGCAAGGCCTAGCTCGTGAACGAAAATCCGGCGGATATTGGTATCAACTGTTGCAATATCAAGATTATCGGCAAACACGGGGATCGATCGGCTTGTATACTGACCAATACCAGGTAACTTCCGCAGCAAGCCAGGGTCACCGGGAACCAATCCGTCATACTCTGCAACAACAAGCTTGGCTAACCTGTGCAGGCGTTCAGCCCTTGCATTGTAGCCCAGGCCACTCCAGAGCTCAAGCACGCTTCGAAGGGGAGCAGCTGCAAGCGAAGCCGGGTCAGGAAAACGTTCAATCCAGGCGTCAAACCTTGGAACGACACGCTCGGCCTGCGTTTGCTGAAGCATAATCTCACTGACCATAACAGCATAACGGTCCGTTGTCTGGCGCCAGGGAAAAATCCTGGCATGCTCACGGTAGAATCCAAGCACCTTTTCCTGGAGTCGCGCCACCTCTTGATACGGAACACAATAAGCCTGCTCAGCCTTCATATCGAAACAATCAGTGATGGATAAGACACACAAAAGCATAAAAAAAGCTGTCATGGAAGGTTATCCATGACAGCTTTCTCTTGTAAACAGGTAGAACCGCCCTATCAGTTTCCTGCAGGTGTGTTGACTTTGCGCTCTTTAACCTTGAGTGCAGCCTTGCCTGTACGTTTGCGGAGGTATCCGAGCTTCGCACGACGGGTCTTGCCGTGACGGCGAATCTCGATGCTTTCGATATTAGGGGAATTCAAAGGAATAATCCTCTCAACACCAATACCGTTCGAGATCTTGCGAACCGTGATGGTCCTGTTGGTGCCAGCACCGCTTTCGGAAATCACGACGCCTTCGTATGCCTGAAGGCGCTCTTTTTCACCTTCAATAACCCGCAGCTGCATCTTGATAGTGTCGCCCGGGCGAAGATCCGGGAGATCCTGGCGCTGCTGTGAAGCCTCTACTAACTGAATTAACTGATCCATGATGACAACATTTAACGTTATGTATTCTCTAACTCTTCTCTAGTTTCATTATCCAGGAGATCCGGGCGCATCCGCCTTGTCCGTTCAAGGGCATTACTGTATCGCCATGCTTCAATCTTCCGGTGATGTCCCGAAAGCAGTACTTCGGGTACCGTCATTCCCCGATAATCAGCTGGCCTCGTATAATATACTGAATCAAGCATACCGGTCTGGAAAGAATCGGTAAGTGCTGATTCGCTGTCCCCCAGCACACCAGGAATCAACCTGAAGATTGCATCCATCAGCATCAGCGCGGGTATTTCCCCACCAGACAGCACGACGTCTCCAACAGACAGATCCATCGTAATGAGGGTATCGCGTATACGCTGGTCTACAGCCTTGTAATGGCCACAAAGAACTATCAGGTTGCGCATGCGTGAAAGACGGTTGGCCTTTCCCTGATCCAGACGTTCACCATCAGGAGTCATAAAAATCACGGCATCGTACGTCCTTTCCTCCAGCAGTTTTTCGATGCAGCTGAATACCGGTTCGGGCCTGAGCACCATTCCAGCACCTCCTCCAAAAGGGGTATCGTCAACCTGCCTGTACTTACCAAGCCCGTAATCCCTGAGGTTATGGACATGCACTTCGGCAAGGTTCTTTTCAGCAGCGATCCTTAGCAGCCCATGCTGCAGCGGGGAATCGAAAAACCCCGGGATCACACTTATAACATCAATACGCAACGGCATACGCAGCCTCAACCCTAGTCGGTAAACTCATCAAAACGCTTCAGAACAATCCTTCCACCAGTAACATCCGTCTCTTCGACAAACTCCTCAAGTGCAGGCACAAGCACACGCTTGCCGTCAGACATCTCTATCTCATACACCTGGTGCGCTGGCATATCGAGCACGTCGCGAACAAATCCGACCTCTTTGCCATCTTTGTCGCAAGCCTTCAGTCCAACCAGTTCATGTATCCATGCCATATCCGATGGAAGCTCTGCAAGTTCAGATTCCTGAACATACAGGTTACTCCCTGCCAACGACTCAGCAGTATCCCGGTCCAGTGCCCCCTGAAGTCGTATATAGACAAACCCCTTCTGCAAGGAAGCATGCACAACGTTATATTCTACGGCATGCTCCGGAGATCTTCCTACATACAAGCGTTTCCTTTCAAGAAACCTTTCAGGAAAATCTGTTTCCGGCAGGACCTTAAGATCACCCTTCAGGCCTCGCGGCTTAAGGATGCGTCCTGCCAGAAAAAGAGTTTCGCTCAACGGCACAGCTTATTCTGCGCTTTCTGCTGATGCTGCAGCAGCCTCGGCATCTTTCTTGGCCTGGCGACGGTGCGCCTTGATAGCAAGCCTCTTCTGCAGACGTTCGGCATTGCGCTGCTGCCACTGCTCCATTTCCTGGGCAATCTCTTCCTCGCTGCGACCGCGACGCTTAAGGTTCAGTTCATAAAGGAGACCGGTAGTACGAATAAGGTTTCTAGCCGTATCTGTAGGCTGCGCACCAACACCAAGCCAGTACTCGACACGTTCTTTATCGATGGTCACGGTGTGAGGCTTTGCAGTCGGCTGATAATGGCCGATCACTTCAAGGAACTTACCGTCACGAGGGGCACGGCTGTCTGCAGCCACAATCTGGTACACTGGCATTTTCTTCCTGCCGGCTCTTCTCAGTCTGATTTTTACCAAAGCATTAAATTTTAAGTTATCGTAAAATGCAAGTAAGTTAGTATGAATTACCTTTTAAGGAGTTTATCCAGGTTCAGGTTCTGAGGCATGATCTTGCGTCCTGATTTAGTCATCCTCGTCACAGAACCCATCATTTTCTTCATCTCCTTAAACTGCTTGAGCAACATATTGACATCCTGTACACTGGTTCCGCTGCCCCTGGCGATCCTCTGGCGCCTGCTTCCGTTGATAATCTCTGGGCGTTGCTTCTCCTCTCTTGTCATCGAGCAGATAATCGCCTCAACAGGACTAAAATCAAGACCTTCAAGGTCCTGCTTAGGAATCATCTTGTTCAGGCCTGGCACCATCTCCACCAGCCCCTGTATGGAACCCATCTTCTTGAGCTGCTGCAGCTGGTCATAAAAATCATTAAGATCGAACTCGTTCTTGAGAAGCCTGGACTGCATTTCCTGGGTCTTTTCCAGGTCGAGCGTCTCCTGCGCCTTCTCAACAAAACTGACGATATCACCCATACCAAGTATGCGCTGCGCCATACGGTCCGGGTAGAAAAGATCGAGATCATCAGGCTTCTCGCCGACACTCATGAACTTGATCGGCTTGTCGACAACCTGCTTGATGGAAAGCGCAGCACCGCCGCGAGCATCACCATCCAGCTTTGTGAGAACGACTCCGTCAAAGTCAAGCCGTTCATTAAAAATCCTTGCGGTATTGACCGCTTCCTGCCCGATCATCGCGTCAACGACAAACAGCAGTTCGTCGGGACGAAGCTGCTCCTTGAGTGTTTCAGCCTCAACCATCATCGCCTCATCAACCTGCAACCGCCCGGCTGTATCGACAATAACAACATCGCGCGCCGTCTTGCGGGCCTCTTCTACACCTTCAAGGGCAACTTTCAGGGCATCCTGTTCCTCTATCGAATAGACCGGTACGTCAACCTGCCCGCCAAGAGTCTTGAGCTGCTCAACAGCTGCCGGACGGTAGACGTCGGCAGCAACAAGTAGCGGGTGACGACCGTTTTTCTTCAGACGCTTTGCAAGTTTCGCGCAGAACGTAGTCTTACCGGAACCCTGGAGCCCGGCAACCATGACGACTGCCGGCATACGTGAACCGTTGAGTTCGAGCGGCTTATGCTCCCCGCCCATAAGTTCGACAAGTTCGTCATTGACGATCTTGACAATCATCTGTGCAGGAGAGACGCTTTTGACAACGCCTTCGCCAAGCGACTTTGTTCGAACATCCTCAACGAACTTCTTGACAACCTTGTAGTTGACGTCAGCACTGATGAGAGCTCTTTTGATATCGCGCATGGCGATACCGATATTCACCTCGTTTATGGTAGCCTGGCCGGAAAGCTTTTTAAAGGTAGCCTCCAGCCTGTCGCTGAGATTATCAAACATTGATCCGGTTTTGCTTCAAAACAACCTAAATTTGGATAGCTTGAATTATAACAAAAAAACTGAAATAGTAAAACGATTTACCCCAATAATCTCGCTGCCAGAGGTTTTTATTCCTCAGCTCTTTCGTATATTCCCACCAAACAACAACTAGCAACCTGATGAATATCCCCGAGAAATTGCGGACAATGGATATCGACACCCTCTTCAAGGCATTCAGGAAGTGCCGCATAGCCGTCATCGGTGACCTGATGCTGGACAAGTACATTTTTGGTCACGTCTCAAGGATTTCACCTGAATACCCTGTTCCTGTCGTCGATGTCACGAAACAGGAATTTCGCCTTGGTGGAGCAGCAAACGTTGCCGTCAACACCCGGGCGATGGGAGCGGAAACAATACTCATAGGGGTGACAGGTGCCGATGCAGATGCAACCAGCCTCCGCAAACTACTCAAGGATGGTGGCATCTCCCCTGAGGATATCGTCACTGATGAATCGAGACCGACAACAAGCAAGACCAGGATTCTCTCCCAGAACCACCACATAACCAGGGTCGACCATGAAAAACGAACCCCGGTGGACGAACATATTGAAGAGGAAATCATAGGGAAGGTAAACAAAGAGCTTGACTCGCTCGATGCAATTATCCTTGAAGACTACAACAAGGGGGTCCTTACCCCCCGGGTTGCAGGTGAGATTATTTCACTGGCCAGGAAACACAATGTCCCGGTACTTGTGGATCCTAAGCTCCAGGGCTTCTTCAATTACCAGGGCTGCACTGTGTTCAAACCGAACCTTTCGGAAATTGCCGCCTCCCTGGGAACTGTGCTCACCAACAACAGCGAAGAGATAGAAAAAGCCTGCAGGGAACTGAAGGAAAAAATGGAGTGCAGAGACCTTGTCGTCACCCGAAGCGAGAAAGGAATCACGATTTTCAACGACAGGTTTACGCACATACCAGCCACATCGCTTGAAGTCGCAGACGTCTCGGGCGCCGGAGACACGGTCATCGCCCTCCTGGCGCTCGGCATCGCCTCCGGTCTCAGCATAACACAAAGCGCAGAAATAGCTAACCTCGCGGCTGGCACTGTCTGCCAGGAAGTAGGAGCCGTAGCCGTTAAACCAGAAAAGCTCCGAAACGCCTGCCAAGCCTATTTCAGCAGCTAAGCGTCCACTTAGTGGATAGCAATAAACTCATCGACTTCGGATGGATAAGGCGGAGTATAGCCACGATCTTCAGCGAGACGGCGAAGGTTCTGCAGAGAATAGAACGGTACTTCGAACAGGGCCGTATTTGCCAGGCCTGAAGGAATATTGTCCCCCGGATGCATATGCATCATAAACGTAATATCCACAAGATCGTCCTCCCCCGGAACAAATATCCACTTGCCGTATGTCTCCCGTATACGCTGGAAACGGTTATCTTCAGGAATGAACTCCGGCTCCGAGACCATGGTAACAGCAACACCTTCCGAACCCTCATCGGCTATACCGGTCCTGATAAGCATCTCCATAGGCTTCAAAGGCCAGGGTGCCTCTATCACCTGGCGCAGAACGTAGTCAAGCTGTTCGCCTTTTTCCAGCAATTGCATGGATTGCAGGTGATGAACCCACTTGTGATAATTCTGAAAATCATGGAACAGCGCTATCAGCTTCCGCAAAGGCACCCTGACCACAACATGCCCCTTGAACCCCATAATATCTGAAGCCTCAAGCTTAGCTGAAAAGATGCTGATCCCCTTATGCTCTACGCGGAAATCCCACCCGTCTTCTGCAAACACCTCAATTCCCATATACAGTACTGATCGAACTTATTCTGTGATAAACTCCTGGTAATTCTGGTCGATATCTTTTGAAGACTGCGCAAACGGAAGCTCTACCGGCTTGGCGTACTTCTCATTCTTCACCATGGCACGCATATTGGCAAGGGTATGATACGGAGTATCTATAACAGCAATATTGGCAAGCCATGACGGTATTTCGCCACCCGGTTCAATATGCAGCCTGAACACTACCCTGCAACTATGGTCGGAAAGAGGCATAATATTCCACGCACCCTCGATTTGCCGAACACGTACATAATCAGGGTTTTCCGGCAGGAAATCAGGCATAGCGGTAATCCGTATGAACACCTCAGATGTATCCGGATCCACGAACCCCTGCGACTGTGTTATGATCTCGCGATCAGATAGAGGCCAGGGAGCGCTTACGAGCTGGTACACCACGCGCCCCTCATCGCCTTCGAGCTCCCTGAGAACTTTCATTTCACGGGTCTTCCACACCCACTCAGTTGCTGCATCCACATCGTAAAGCAGTGCCAGCACACTGGTGGCCGGCACATCGATATGGGCAATACCAACAAAAGAAAGAAAGTCCGAAGAAGGTACCGGGCAGGTATAGATCTTCAGCCAATCATTCTGCTGGCGAAGGGAACAGGAGGTATTCTGAATTTTTTCAAGTAGTGACATAACCGGTCATGATATGAAGAATAAAAGAGTTTACAGGATAAGATAAACGATTGCTACGCACTAACAGTTCACTTCTGCCTGTCAAGCAACGTACGGGCAACATTGAGAACATTATCCGCGCCCTCAACCAGAAAGCGAATCTGGCCTGAAATTCCATACAGCTGTCTTGCAAGAATAGATTTAACCGCGATGAACATACGCCCCTTCTGCAGGCGGAACTGTTCCTCATCAACCTCTATCCCACGCCCCCTGCACACCTCAAGAATCCGGTGTTCAACCAGGGTTTGCTCATTGTATGACTCAAGAAAACCGTCGAGGTCATCCCTGTACCCCCTCACCGTACTTGATGGATCATCGAGCACGTAGAGTGCCGTCTGCTGAAAAACACCCTCTTCCTGCAACCGGGAATACAGTGCCCCCGGTGGCTTATCGAAAACCCAGTAATCAGGCAGCACACCACCCGTACTTCCTATTTTCTCATCAAACGCTTCCCTGTCAGGCGAACGGTACACCCGTGTCTCCCTTATTCCGGTATCCAGAAGCAGGTCTTTCCCCTCCTCAAAAAAGAATTTACGCTCAAGCTCACGGTATCCGTTACCATTCTGGAAATAGGCTTCCCGACCCTCCTCCCCGGCCACGTAACGCCGCTGTATCTGACGCCCCGAAGGAGTGTAATACCGTGCAATGGTAAGCCTGAGGGCAGAACCATCTTCAAAATCGAACTGACGCTGCACCAGTCCCTTGCCATAGGTCTGTTCACCAACCACCAGTGCACGACCGTTATCCTGCAATGCACCGGCAAGTATCTCTGCAGCTGAAGCGCTTCCCCGGTCTACAACAACAACAACCGGCCCCTCCTCGTAGTCACCTGTATCGGTAGCACGGAAACGAATATCATCCGGACCGCCTCGCCGACTCTTTGTATATACTACAAGACTATCTTCCGGAAGGAACTCATCAGCCACATCTGCCGCCTGGTCGAGGTAGCCACCCGGATTCCCCCTCATATCCACGACAAGTCCACTCATTCCCTGCGCAAGAAGCCGGTCAAGCGCCTTATGGAACTCAGCGGAAGTTGTCGATACAAAACGACTGAGACGGATATACCCGGTAGAGTCCTCCAGCATGAACGCAGCATCTACACTATAGGTCGGAATACGGTTACGCACCACATCAACCGAAAAAAGGTTACCGGAAAACGGACGAAAAACCTCCAACTGCACTGAAGAACCTTTCTCACCCCTCAGAACTGCCACGACATCTTCCGATGACAGACCGATGGCGCTCGTAGAATCAATAGCCACAATCCTGTCACCAGCCATAATCCCGGCAGCCTCACTGGGCCCCCCTGCAAGGGGATTGACAACAACAAGCGTATCCGAAAGAATATCGAATTCGATACCGATCCCCTCAAAGTTACCCTTGAATTCAGCCCTGGAATAAGAAACCTTTTCAGGCGAAAGATAGGTGGTATGGGGATCAAGAGATTCGACCATTGCCCGTATCCCCTTTTCGGCAAGCGAATCAGGACTGATGTCATCAACATAGCGTGACGATATCAATGACATCACTTCCAGCAGCTTTTTCTGCTCATCAAATACGGTAAAACGGGAACCATTATGAAGCCTGGTTCCCAATAAGATCCCAAAAAACAGGACTGCAATAATGACCAGGATCTTGAACAGGCGACTCATAACGAGAGGGTTGTGACGACGTGAGCGTGCTAAAGCATAGGCGTAAAACACCTTAGTTCATTTTAGCAATACAAGGGGACAAACCCAAACAAAAAAAATACAATCCCATCCGTAAAGACAAAATTAATCCCACAAAACACAGAGATAAACCAAGCATAAAACAAGAACACAAACCAAAGAACCAAGAGATAAAAACAATACAAGCAACGCGATAAATAAAACCATGAATAATACCTATCAACTACAATAAATAACAGAACAGGAAAGATGATACAAGAAAAAGACACCAGCATAAAACAGCTAACAAAACTGTTAAAAAACTCATTTTTACACAAAAAATAATATTAGGCAAAAAACACTAACGACTTTTAATAAAAGTAGTTATAAAAATTTAGATAAAAATAATTTAAACATATTACTTATGCTCAAAAAGAAAAAAAGACAAAAACAAAGCCAGCACTTTAAGTATGCCGGCAAAACCATTTCATGACATTTTATGCATCAAAAACCAAAACCAGACTAAAACAGAATCACCACCATCAACTCAATTAACAGCAAAAATAACATCAACCTCAACACATGCACCCATTGGCAATTCAGCAACACCAACAGCTGTACGAACATGCACTCCCCTCTCACCAAATGCGGTATGTAACAATTCAGATGCAGCATTGGCAACAAGGTGCTGATTCGAAAAATAGGCCTCGCTTGCGACATAGACGGTCAGCTTCACAACACGCTCCACCCCGTCAAGTCCTGCTGAATGAACTGATGCCGCTGCTGATAATGCATTGAGCGTAGCCTGAACAACAGCTGACCTCGCCTCCTGTAAACGCAATTCATTAACTTTTCCCTGGCCTTCCGGCTCCATCAATACCCCGTCACGTAGCGGTAACTGGCCCGAGGTATAGACCATGCCGTCATGATATAATGCTGGGGTGTAGACACCTGCAGGTGCCGGTGGGGAAGGAAGGACATACCCTGCTGATCTCAGCCGCTCTTCTGCTTTACCCATGATATACAACTCCGTTTAGCGGGCACCTCTCGACACTGCTCCGCAAACCAAAACCTTAGAGCTGCTTTTCGGGGCACCCTTATGTTAAACTATTCAGGATCTCCATAGTGAAATATAAGGATATCGGACATGCCCCCATCAATTAGGCGAAATGCCTGATTATGCACTATTGGTAGTGAACTGAAAATTCACTATTGTTTAAACCTGAACTCCGGGGTGCTGCCAATAGGCGGCTGAGATCATACCCGTATAACTTGATGCAGGTAATACTGACGCAAGGAAAAGTGCAAAGGCGCATATTTGCGCCACCTCTTCTTCCCCCGCCTCGGCACCCTGCTTATCGATAACCTCCCATAGTGAACATCATGGAAGAAAAAATATCCAAATTTATCATTAAGAGCTTTTTTGAAAAACTCAACGACAGCCTTACTGTAGATGTAGCGATTGTAGGTGCTGGTCCCTCAGGCCTGATTGCAGCAAAAGCACTCGCAGAAGCAGGCAAGAAGGTGGCTGTTTTTGAAAGCAAGCTGGCACCGGGTGGAGGCATCTGGGGTGGAGGCATGCTGTTCAATGAAATTGTGCTCCAGGAAAACATCGTTCCGATCCTTGAAGAATATGGCATTGCATTCAGGAAAGCAGACGAAGGCTATGTAACAGCAGACGCGGTAGAAGTCGCCAGTGCTCTTATTTACGGGGCCGTACACGCAGGGGTCAGGATTTTCAACACTGTCCGTGTCGAAGACCTGATGATGAGAGATGGCAAAGTCTGCGGCGTTGTCATCAACTGGAACCCTGTTGCACGCCTCGACATGCATGTAGATCCCCTGGTCATCACGGCCAAAGCTGTGCTTGACGGCACCGGGCATCCATCGGAACTTATCAGCCTTGCAAGCTCAAAAGCAGGCATCACGCTTGAAACACCGACCGGCAAGGTCATGGGCGAAAAACCGATGTGGATGGAAAACGGGGAAAGCTCGACTGTAGTCAATACCAAGCGGCTTTACCCCGGTCTTTACGCATCTGGAATGGCTGCCAACAACGCAATGGGTGGATTCAGGATGGGCCCGATATTCGGAGGCATGTTCCTGTCCGGTAAAAAAGTTGCCGGTTTGATCATCGATGATATAGAGGAGTGAACAGATGATCCCTGAAGGCAGCATAAAGCTCCCCAGGATATGCATGGTCATGAGCAGCATGTTTTTCCGATGCCCGGAAAAGGAAATTCCGGAACTATGCTCCATTGCTGCAAACCATACAGACCTGCTTGTGCAGCTCAGGGAAAAACAGACCCCGGCCAGCCAGTTTCTGCGGCTGGCCGGGAAAACCAGTGCTCGACTATCAGGCACCAACTCCAGCCTCATTGTCAATGAGCGTTCTGATATTGCGCGCCTATGTAAAGCCCAGGGGGTACACCTTCCTGAAGAGGGTGCTCCTCTTGAAACCACGAAAGGAATTCTCCCGGGAGGAATTTTCGGCAAGAGTGTTCACTCGGCAGCTGCTGCCCGCTCTGCTGAAGCAGACGGTGCTAACTACCTCTTTTTCGGCCCTGTCTTCGACACCCCTCTCAAGCGGCCTTTCGGTCCACCCCAGGGCGTATCGAAGCTCAGGGAAGTAACCCGCGCGGTAGATATTCCGGTGTATGCGATTGGCGGCATCACACCCAAAAATGCGGATACGTGCCTTGCTGCAGGTGCCTACGGCATTGCTGCAATGTCGCTATTCACCAACAGCGTAACCCTGCGCGATATTCTGGATGACATATCAACTATTCTGGAGAGATACCAATGAATAAACTCCTCACCCCCCTGCTCTGCTACGTCACTCATGACCAGGAATCTCCGGTCGACCAGGCCAGGGCTGCCCTGGAAGGAGGAGCAGGCATGATACAGCTTCGCCATAAATCAGCTTCAGGTTCCAGCCTTGCTGCCTGGGCCAGGGAGATCCAGGATCTTTGCACCCGCTATAATGCGCTGTTCATCGTCAATGACCGGCTTGATATAGCAATGGTAACCGAAGCCAGGGGAGTCCACCTTGGCCAGGAAGACATCCCTGTCGATCAGGCACAGAAGATTTTCCGGCCTGATGGCATCATTGGATGTTCCTGCGACACACTTGAGGAAGCACGCAAGGCAGAACAGGATGGCGCAGACTATATCGGACTGGGACACATTTTCCCTACAGGCTCCAAACAAAAAAACGGCCCCCCGCTCGGCCCTGGATATATAACCAGGGTTAAGCATGAGCTACGCATACCTGTCATAGCAATCGGCGGCATCACACACGAGAATGCCAGAGATGTCATGCTCGCAGGAGCAGATGGCATTGCGGTCATCTCGGCAATCGGTATGGCTTCTGACCCTGTAAAGGCGACAGCTGAACTAAAAAAAATACTCCAGGAAGCAGTGAAGGAGAAAGAGTGTGAAACATGAAGATCAGCGTTACAGAACCGTACTTACCATTGCAGGATCTGATGGAAGTGGCGGTGCAGGGATTCAGGCAGATATCAAGACCATAGAATCCCTGGGCTGTCACGCACTCAGTGCCATCACCGCTCTTACCGCACAGAATACCCTGGGTGTGGAAGATGTACTGCCTGTACCTGCTGAGTTCATTACCCGGCAGATCGAGGTCCTCCGGCATGATATTCAGATAGATGCCATCAAAATAGGCATGCTGGGCACCGGTGAAGCAATCGATGCAGTTACCGACGCAGTCCTGTCAAGCACATGTTGCCCGACAGTACTTGATACCGTTATATGTTCTTCCAGCGGAACACCGCTGATCACCCCGGAGAGCATTGACCTGTTTACAGAAAAACTTCTCCCGATAGCCACACTTATCACACCGAACCTGCCGGAAACAGCCAGGCTCCTCAACATGAAAACGCTTCCGGAAAGCCGGAAGGAAATCGAGCATGCCGCAGGCAAGTTCCTCGAACTGGGATGCAATGCTGTTCTTATCAAAGGCGGACACATGCAGGGAGCGCTCTGTGAAGACCTGCTGGCATGGCAGGAGGGGATGCAGTGGTTCAGTGCTGAAAGAATAGCGACCCGTAACACTCATGGAACCGGCTGTACCCTTTCATCGGCAATTGCAGCACACCTGGCACTGGGAGCAAGTCTTCCCGAAGCAACAGAAAAGGCACGAAACTATCTCCGGGAAGCAATAAGGGCCGGAGCATCCCGAGTTCTCGGTCATGGCTCCGGCCCACTCTGTCATCTCTGGCAGTCACGGTAATACTAAAGAAAAAGACTATTGCAGCACAAGAAACCAACACTAGCCATCCTGCTCCTGGGCATCGTCGCAGGCGCTCTGACGGGAGCCCTTTTCCCGGAAGCAGCAGTGAAGATTTCCTTTCTTGGAGATATGTTCCTCCGCCTCCTGACCATGCTTGTAGCACCACTTGTTCTGGCGGCGATGGTTACAGGCATCAGCCGGCTGGGTGATATCCGCAAACTTGGCCCGCTCGGCAGCCGGACCATAGCGTTCTACCTGGGAACTACGGCAATCGCTGTTGCAACAGGCATAGCACTGGTTCTTATCCTCCATCCGGGTACACCCCACCCTTCAAGCCCGACATTACAACCTGCAGCAGAAGCAGGTGCAGTCAGTCCTCCCCCGGCATCATCCAGTGCAAGAGCGATGTCGGAACGATCGCCAGCAGAACTTCTTACAGAAGTCATTACCGGCATGGTGCCCACCAATATTTTCCAGGCAATGGCTGACAATGAAATCCTTCCGGTCATCACGTTCGGACTGCTGCTCGGAGGCGTACTTACAACCATGGGAGAACGGGGAAAACCGGTGCTTGAGTTCTTCAGGAGCATGGACGAGGCATTGATGCAAATCATCCAGCTCATCATGTATGCCGCCCCGGTGGGAATAGGCGCCCTCGTGGCAGGAAGACTGGGTGAGGCCGGCGGCTTCAGCGGTTTTGCACCGGAACTGATGCGCCTGGGAGGATATACGATAACGGTTATCTCCGGTCTGCTTCTTCACAGCCTTGTCACCCTGCCGCTCCTCTTCAGGACATTTACCAGAAAGAGCCCGGCCCGTTATGCATCGAATGCATCCCCTGCCCTGCTGACAGCATTTTCCACCGCTTCAAGTTCAGCAACACTTCCCCTGACCATTGAATGTGCAACAGAAAAAAACGGGGTCTCACAGAAAACAGCCGGGTTCGTCCTGCCCCTCGGTGCAACCATCAACATGGATGGGACAGCCCTCTATGAAGCTGTTGCCGTTCTCTACATCGCACAAATGAACGGGATAGAACTTGCCGGCATGGAGCTTGCAGTGGTCTTCGTGACTGCTACACTGGCGGCTATCGGCGCAGCAGGGATCCCTGAAGCCGGCCTGGTCACCATGCTCATTGTTCTCAAGGCTGTCGGCCTGCCTGCAGATGGGATTGCCATGATACTGGCTGTAGACTGGTTTCTCGACCGCTGCAGGACAACCGTAAATGTATGGGGTGACAGTGTTGGTGCCGGCATCATTGACCGGATCACTCCTCAACGATAACCAGGCAGCGGGATTTACGCCAGAACTCGTTTTCATCCTTTATAAGCAGGAGCGATGAGTTCCCGCCCCCTATGAGCTCATAGGAGTCGAGCGAATGGGGGGTGACTATCCTGAGGGATTTTTTTGGTGATTCGAAAAAAAGGTCACGTGTCTCGAAAATATCGATCCTTTCGAACTGCGAAATATCAAAATCCCCCGCCATAGTGTACGCCCTTGAAAACATCCCTGCTATAGGGTTTGACGACACCCTCAGCACTCCTTTCTGCACAAGCTCCTGGTAGTCACCTGAAATATAGTAAGCAAAGGAAAGACGGTCCTCCTGTTCGAGAATAAATTCATCGAGAACATCAACGGTTTCATGAAGCTCAGCAACCTGCTCATCAAGCATGGCGACCTGCTCTTTAAGAACTCCAATCTCGAGATCCTTGTCCTCGATGATCTTCTTCAGCTCTAAAGTCAACTGGTCCACGGATTCCACACGATACTTCGAAACCCTGTTCTCTTCTTCAAGCCTGGCAATCAGCTGGCGGCTGGATTCGAGCGTTGAATCGATAAAGCGGATGCTTTCGAAAATGTCTTTACCAACATCTTCCGCACTTTCCTGGTGTCCGGTTTCCATAGTCGAGGAAAGACGCTCCACTACAGCTGCCTTCTGATGTACGCGATTAAGGTTTTTCTGAACCTGGGTCAGGATAGCCATGACTGATTCAACATACTCCTGCCGGGACCCTTCACCACGGTCACTTTGCGGTGAACATCCAGACGCCGTGCAAAGAAGCACAAGCACAAGTATCCCCCTGATCAAAGCCATTGTATCCATTTTGCAACCCCTTCTTTAGTCCCGTACCATCTCGTATTCGGTGTCGGCATATGCTCAACCCCGGAAATCACGACATTGCGGGCCCCATCGAGACGACAGCTCTTAACAGGAACAACCCCATCTCCTTTCTGCCGTCCCTCTCCATTCACATTCTGGTAAAAATGATAACAGACACGCTCAATCATTCCTTTTTCAAGTGAGCCCTCGTAATCATCGCTGACAACGGAAACAACAGTGCACTCATCGAAAAAGGACGGGTCCAGGTGCCTTGCTATAAAATCTGTTTTCAACCTGGCATAATACTCCTCGGTCACAAACGGCGTACCCAGCGTTACCAGCTTCCCAACAGCACTTCTTCGATGATAAACATCCCCTCCAAACTCACGCTCCAGCAGGTAGACCATTGCAACGGTACCCCCTCCACTGTGGGCAACCAGTGTAATCGGCTCTCCGGGAAAACGGTCCTGCATCAGGGCCACGCTCCGGTCGAGCGCAGCCATAACACGGTTGGTAGAGCGTTCAGGTGAGGGAGGAAACCCCACCCAGTCCAGAAGATTTACCGGCACAATCGCTATCCGCTCCCGGGGCATAACCGTTGCCAATGCATCTTTCATGCCACCATACAGGCCGCTCCAGAACAGTACCCCGGGAATGATGATCACAGGATTCATGACACGGTTCTATCAGGCAATGTTCCTCAGGTAATCAACAAGCAGCGACACGCCAAAGCCTGTGCCGCCTTTTATGCGCTGGGGACTCTTGCTGACAGCGAATGAAGGTCCTGCAATATCCACATGGGCCCAGGACTTGTGTCCATCAACAAATTTCTCGAGAAACTTGGCTGCAGTGATCGTCCCGGCTCCCCTGCCGCCAGTGTTGTGTATGTCAGCAACGTCGGACTTGATCAGCTCGTCATACTCATCCCAGAGTGGCAGCCGCCATACCTTCTCGCCACTCTCGTCTCCAGCTGCAGAGAGTGCAGAGGCAAGCTTGTCATCGTTACTGAACAATCCGGCCACACTGTAACCGAGAGCCACGATACAAGCCCCGGTCAGGGTTGCAAGATCGATAATTACGTCAGGGCTGTATTCCTGTACTGCATAGGTCAATGCATCAGCCAGTATAAGGCGACCTTCCGCATCGGTATTACCAACTTCAACGGTCACGCCAGAATACGTAGTAATAACGTCACCAGGCTTCTGTGCCGAGCCATCCGGCATATTATCAGTTGCAGGAATAAATCCCACAACCCTGTAAGGAAGCTCAAGCCGTGCTGCTGCCTCTACCGTTGCCAGTACAGCTGCAGCACCAGCCATGTCCGATTTCATATCATCCATGCCGCTGGAAGGCTTGATGGAAATCCCGCCGGAATCAAAGGTCACCCCTTTACCGACAAGGGCTACTGTCTTTTTTGCCCCTCCTGCCGGGGTATAATCAAGAATGGAAAAGGTTGGTGGCTCCGTGCTACCCTTGTTTACGGCCAGGAGACCGCCCATGTTCAGGCGCTCTATATCATCCTTCTCCATCACGGTAACCTCGTAGCCGAACCGCTCACCCGAATCCCGCGCATAGCGGGCAATATCGCGAGCGTTGAGCTGGTTACCGGGAAGGTTGACAAGGTCACGGGCAAGGCTCTGGCTTTCACCGATCAGGCCGCCCTGAAGCACGCCCTTCTCGACATCCTTGAGGGAACCAGCATTGACCCTGAAAATACATTGCTCTAACGCAACCGCCTTCTTCTCCTTTTTCTTTTTATCAAGCTTGCCGCTCATAAAACGGTCAAACCGGTATGTTCCCTGCACTAGCGACAAGGCAAGCACTTCAGCAAGGCGCTCGGGAGAAGCGCTGCAGCGTGAAGCCCATTCGACAATCCCGGAAGCATCGATCGCTATTTTCCTGGCCTTGACCCTCCCGGCCTCCCGGGTAATAGCGTTGCCCGCCTTACGGAATGACTCCTCACCCCCAATATCGCCAAGTCCTACAAGAAGCACCCTCTGCACACCCAGCCTTGAAGCGCCACTATAGACAAGAAGAGACTCGCCATCAGCAGCAGCAAAATCCTTCAATGCGCTTTTATCGAGCTTCAAGGCATCAAACTGCTGGGTGGATTCCTTTTTCAGGCCCCTGGCACCGAAAAAAAGAACCAGTATATCAGCCTTGATATTCTTCAATGAACTTTTTGTAACCTTGAACTCCATAACCTGCATAGTGTTTGGGATGTTTAATGTGTTGTAGTGTGCAGAAATGCCTGTATATCCTTCAGCACAAGCTGAATGGCCTTCTCAGGAGAATAACCAAGCACGCAACCCGCAGCGTTCCTGTGCCCGCCTCCCCCATACCTGCCAGCGATCTCATTGACTGCAATCTCGCCCCGGGAACGGAAACTCGCCTTTGTACGTCCATCGGTCATCTCAACCATAAGCACTGCGATCCTGACAGTAGGAACACTCAGGAGGTATTTGATAATGATATCGGTATCAAACAGTTTGCTCTGGGTTTTCTTCAGCATTTCCTGCGATATGAACAGCCATGATATATGTTCCTCATCGAGGAAGCGTATCTCGTTGAGGGCTGAACCAAGCAGCTTGAGCGACCGGGGATTGAGTGAATTGTAAACCCTGTCATAAATCCTGTCAGGATTCGCACCGGCCTGAACCAGTTCACCTGCAATAGTATAGACATAGGGACTGGTCTTGGGAAACCTGAATGAACCGGTATCTGTCATGATAGCGGTATAAAGCCCTTCAGCAACCGCTTCATCCAGCAGCTTTCGTTCCAGGCGATGTTCAAGGGCACGCACGAAATCGTAGACAAGCTCTCCAGTTGAAGACGCATAGGTTTCGCAGATCATCAGGTCCGCAAAATCCTCTGGGTCCAGGTGGTGGTCAAGGCAGACAACCTTGAGAAACCCCATCTCTCTTCCTGCCTGGACATGCTTCCACACCCCCCCCATACGTTCAGGAAGATTAGCATCAAGAAGAATAACCAGGTCTGCCAGGGCAATGTCCTGTATGTTCTCTTCAGAACGGTCATCAAGCACAGATATCGGAAACCTTTCGGTAAGAAAAAGGTAATTGGATGGGACCTCCGTGGGATTGACCAGCGAGACCTTCTTACCCAGAGAGGCAAGTACCGTAGCCAATGCGACCTGGCTTCCCAGGCCATCGCCATCTGAATTCTGGTGGGTTGTAATTACTACATGGTGAGCTTCCATAAGTGCCTCGATGAAATCACTCCACTCATCATGGCTCAACGTACGCCCGTGCTCCTTTACTATCATCAACTCTGGGTTAGTAATTTAAAATCAAAGTTACATTTAAATTCAACGGTTGGCAAACAGCAAACCCTGAGGGGGTTACAGCCTCTTCCCTGCATGCTCCGGATCCCTTGATTTTTCAGGTTTTCAATTTTTTTTCACATCGCAAATTCAATACTTTACAGAACATCTCCTGCAGCGCATGGCCGCTTGTGGGAACAACTCAAGATTTACTGTTGCCTACATGCTTAAAATCATTGAAAAGCTATTTGGTTCCAAGCACGATAAAGACATAAAGAAAATCCAGCCGCTGGTCGATAGGATCAACGGGATATATGAAACGCTTGCCGTACTCAACGACGACGACCTGAGGAAGAAAACGGCCTTGATGAGGGAGCGCATCACCCAGGAAACAGCTGCGCTCTACTCCCGCAAAGCTGAAATCTCCGAAAAGCTTGACAACCCGGAACTGCCGCATGAAGAGGCCGACGCCATGGGAAGCGAGCTTGACCGCGTTGAAGAAGAGATTGAAACAAAGACGGCCGATGTGCTTGACGAGCTTCTTCCGGAAGCATTCGCAGTTGTCAAGGAAACCTGCCGTCGCCTCAAGGGTCACAGCTATACCGTCATGGGACGCCCAATGACCTGGGACATGGTTCCCTACGATGTACAGCTGATTGGTGGCATTGTACTCCATAACGCGAAAATTGCCGAAATGGCAACCGGCGAAGGAAAGACGCTGGTCTCCACCCTTCCAACCTTTCTCAACGCACTGACAGGCAGAGGGGTTCACCTCATCACGGTCAACGACTACCTTGCCGAGCGCGACAGGGAGTGGATGAACCCGGTCTTCGAATTCCATGGCATCACGACCGGTGTCATTCTCAGCAAGATGCGCCCACAGGAACGGCGTCAGCAGTATGCCTGTGACATCACCTACGGCACGAACAATGAATTCGGCTTTGATTACCTGAGAGACAACATGGCCGGATCGTCGCAGGAACTGGTACAGCGGGACTTCTATTACGCCATCGTCGACGAGGTAGACAGTGTCCTCATTGACGAGGCAAGAACCCCGCTCATCATATCAGGACCAGTCCCCCACTCCAATACCGAAAAGTTCAAGGAGATTCAGCCCTGGATTGAAAAACTCTACAAAAACCAGCAGAGCCTGGTTGCGGGCTACCTGTCCGAGGCAGAGAAGCTCCTCAGGGAAACCCCGGACAGTTTCGAGGCCGGTCTTGCCCTGCTTCGGGTCAAGCGAGGACAGCCGAAAAACAGCCGCTTTATAAAAATGCTCTCAAAGACAGGGGTGGCAAAACTTGTGCAGAGTGTCGAGAACGAGTACCTCAAAGACAATGCCAGCCGTATGCACGAGGTGGACGATGAACTCTTTTTCTCGATCGACGAAAAAAGCAACACCATCGACCTCACTGAAAAAGGCCGTAACTTCCTCAGCAAGCTCAGCCACGAAGACAGCGACATCTTCCTTGTTCCCGACGTCGGTGCAGAGATAGCGACCATTGAATCCGACCCATCGCTCGATGCAAAAGAAAAAGTCAACCGCAAGGACGAAGTCTACCGCCTTTTCTCACAACGTTCAGAGCGCCTGCACAATATCAGCCAGCTCCTGAAAGCCTACACGCTCTTCACCAAGGATGACGAGTACGTGGTACAGGACGGACAGGTGATGATCGTTGATGAATTCACCGGCAGGATCCTGCCGGGAAGACGATACAGCGATGGACTGCACCAGGCTATCGAAGCGAAAGAAAATGTCCGGATCGAAGGTGAAACCCAGACAATGGCCACCATCACCATCCAGAACTATTTCCGTCTCTACAGGAAACTCGCGGGTATGACAGGTACGGCTGAAACAGAATCTTCCGAGTTTTACCAGATCTACAAGCTCGACGTTGTCGTTATTCCCACCAACCGGCCTATCCAGCGAAAGGACCTCGATGACTTTGTCTACAAGACGCGTCGTGAAAAATATGCCGCGCTGATCGAGAAAATCGAGGAACTCCAGGAAACAGGGCAACCGGTACTTGTCGGCACGGCCAGCGTCGAGGTATCCGAAACCCTTTCGAGAATGCTCCGGGCAAAGAAAATCTCGCACAACGTGCTCAATGCCAAGCAGCATGAACGGGAAGCTGAAATCGTAGCCCAGGCTGGCAGGAAAGGCGCGGTAACCATTGCTACCAATATGGCCGGACGAGGCACCGATATCAAGCTCGAAGAAGGAATCCGCGAAATGGGAGGCCTCTACATTCTCGGCTCCGAACGCCATGAATCACGACGTATAGACCGCCAGCTCAGGGGCCGTGCAGGCCGCCAGGGTGATCCAGGGGAATCGATCTTCTATGTTTCGCTCGAAGACAACCTCATGCGCCTCTTCGGTTCCGACAGGGTCATTTCAGTCATGGACAGGCTTGGTCACGAGGAAGGAGATGTCATCAAGCACTCCATTGTCACTAAATCTATCGAACGGGCACAGAAAAAAGTAGAAGAACAAAACTTCGCGATCCGTAAAAGGCTACTCGAATACGATGACGTTCTCAACCAGCAGCGTGAAGTTATCTACCGCCGAAGAAAGAAAGCCCTGGTCAAAAAACGGCTCACAGCCGACATCTTCGACCTCCTTGACGACTACGTAGAGGAAACCGTCAGGCAGCATGCAGCAACAGCAGATACTGCGGCCCTCGAGGAGCAGGTGCTGCGTGAACTCTCGGTAGAGTTCCGACCGACACCTGAAGCCCTGGAGCCAGACAACATTGCTTCGACAACAGACGAACTCCGCAAAAAGGCTCACGAATTCTACCATCGCAAGGAAGAACTCATTCCTGCCGACATCATGGGTCAGATAGAAAAATATGCTGTACTGAACGTCATTGACAACAAATGGAGGGAGCACCTCCGTGAGGTCGACACGCTCAAAGAAGGCATCAACCTTCGCGCCTACGGCCAGAAAGACCCTCTTCTCGAGTACAAACAGGAAGCCTACAAGCTTTTTGTCGAACTGCTCAAGGAGATCGAGCATGAAACCCTCTCGCTTGCCTTCAAGCTTTTCCCAGTGACCCGCGAAGCCCAGGAACGAATGGAAACCGAGCAGCAAAAGGCACAGGTCAAGCAAGAACGCCTTGTCGCAAAGCATGAAGAAGCACCTGTGGCCACCCAGGCACCCTCCCAGGATACTGGACAGCCTGCAGAGGCCCCTCAACCGGTGAAATCAGAAAAAACCATAGGCAGGAACGATCCCTGCCCCTGCGGAAGCGGGAAAAAATACAAAAACTGCTGCGGAGCCTGACAGGAGACAGGATGACCATGAGCAGCAATGAACCGATAACGACAACCCCTTGACAAGCATGAGAGAACCGGAAGTAAACCTGGATGCGGCCAGGGAACATGGCCTGAATGAAGAAGAATATGCCCGGATACAGGAAATCCTCGGTAGAACCCCCACATTTACCGAACTGGGGATTTTTTCTGTCATGTGGTCAGAACACTGCAGCTACAAGAACTCCATAGCCGTCCTCAAGACCCTTCCCCGTGAAGGTGGAGCCCTCCTTACCGGCGCCGGGGAGGAAAACGCCGGGCTGGTCGACATTGGTGACGAACTGGCAGTCGCGTTCAAGATTGAATCGCACAACCATCCATCAGCTGTAGAACCATACCAGGGTGCAGCAACCGGTGTAGGCGGCATTCATCGCGACATCTTCACCATGGGAGCCCGACCCGTTGCTTCGCTCAACTCCCTCCGTTTCGGCTCTCCCCGTGACCCCAGGGTACGTTACCTGGTTGACGGTGTGGTACGAGGTATCGGGGATTACGGCAACTCTTTCGGTGTCCCGACCATAGGTGGCGAAATCTATTTCGAGGACGCCTATACCGGAAACCCGCTGGTCAACGCCATGTCGGTAGGCCTCGTCCACCACAAGGATACCGTCAGTGCAACAGCTGAAGGCGAAGGGAACCCTGTACTTATTGTCGGTTCAGCCACGGGACGAGATGGTATCCACGGAGCAACCTTTGCATCCGAAGATCTTAGTGAAGCCTCTGAAGACAAGCGCCCAAGCGTCCAGGTTGGAGATCCGTTCGCTGAAAAACTCCTGCTCGAGGCTACACTCGAAGCTATCGCATCCGGCCATGTTTCAGGCCTGCAGGACATGGGAGCAGCCGGAATTACCAGCTCAACCTCGGAAATGAGTGCCAGGGGCATTGAAAAACACGGTAAAGGCGGCATCGATATCGACCTGGACCTTGTTCCAGCCAGGGAAGAAGGAATGAGTGCCTATGAAATCATGCTTTCAGAATCCCAGGAACGCATGCTCCTGGTTGCCAACAAAGGGCACGAGCAGGATATCATCGACATCTACCGTAAATGGGATATCCACGCTGTCGTTGTCGGCAGGGTTACGTCCGACAACCTCCTGCGGGTGCGCCACCAGGGCGAGGTAGTAGCCGAGATCCCGGCCGAATCGCTCGTACTTGGCGGCGGTGCCCCGGTCTACATCAGGGATGCCGTAGAGAAAAAACCTGAAACCCCCGAAGCAACCATCAAGCCCGACCATGAACTTGATCTCGAACTGCTGACCCTCGGACTGCTCGGCCGCCCCAATATTGCCAGCAAGGAATGGGTCTACCAACAGTACGACTCCATGGTGCAGACCAATACCGTCACCCCTACGGGCCAGACAGACGCAGCTGTCATCAGGATAAAAGACACCAGGAAAGGCCTTGCCATGCAGACAGACTGCAATGCCCGCTACGTCTACCTCGATCCATACAAGGGCGGCATGATAGCCGTTGCCGAGTGTGCGCGCAATATCGCCTGCAGTGGCGCCAGGCCACTGGCCATCACCAACTGTCTCAACTTCGGCAACCCGTACAAGCCTGATGTATACTTCCAGTTCAAGCGTTCAGTAGAAGGCATGGGCGATGCCTGCAGGATGTTCAATACCCCGGTTACCGGCGGTAACGTCAGCTTCTACAATGAATCTTCCCTGACTGGCACAGCAATCTACCCCACCCCGGTCATAGGTATGGTCGGACTGCTCGACAACATGGAGCACCTGACGCTCTCGACTTTCCAGAAAGAAGGTGATGCCATCCTCCTGCTTGGAGACCCCGAGCTTGGTCTCGACGGCTCCGAGTACCTGGTCATGCAGTACGGTACCCCGGGCAAGGCTGCGCCATCATTTGACCTCGACCATGAGAAACGGCTCCAGGACCTGCTGGTCGAACTTGCAGCATCCGGCAAGGTATCCTCTGCACACGACATCTCAGATGGTGGCCTGATAACCGCCCTTGCAGAAAAAGCCATCATGCGCCACGACAAGCCTCTCGGTTTTGCCGTCGACCTGGAGATAGAACACGTACACGAAACTACGCTGCAGGAACTGCTTTTCAGTGAAGCGCAGGGACGCGTCCTCCTTAGCCTTCCGGCAGAACATGCTCCATCGGTCATTGAAACAGCAATGCGCCATAGCATTCCTGCGAGAGTCATAGGGGAAGTCATGCCGGAAGGTGGCTCGCTCGAAGTCAATGGCAAACCGGTCGTCACGTTTACAACACGGGAAATGATGGAGGCCTACTACCCTGCCCTGGAAAAGGAGCTGCACCTCGACGAACTCTAACGACCCGAAAACATATGCGTCCGCTCGTTACTACTGAAACCATGGCCAGGGCTGACCGGGCCGCTATCGAACAACTCAGGACTTCCGAGGAAAGGCTGATGGAACTTGCCGGACGTGAAGCCTCCCGTATCATAAGAGATGCGGGGGAGTCCTTCCTTATCATATGCGGCAGGGGTAACAATGGTGGAGACGGATTTGTGCTCGCACGCCACCTGCTCAACAGCGGTGCCTCGGTCATACTCTGGCATCTCAGTGCTGTTGAAGAGCTGAAGCCGGTCAACCGTGCCGGATTCGATATACTCTTCAGCTACCAGCAACACTGCCCGGAGTTGCAGATCGCCGGCTCCCTTGAGGAAACCAGGGCACTCCTTGCAACCACCCCATGTGATGTTATAGTCGATGCTGTTTTGGGTACAGGGCTATCGATCCCGGAAGATGGAGCCCCCCTGAAAAAGGCAGCTGCAGAAGCTGTAGCATTCATCAACGAACTACACGACACGACACCTGCAGTCACCGTCGCTATCGACATCCCCAGCGGACTTGACGCCACCTCCGGCTTCGCGGCAGAACCGGCAGTCCGGGCCGACCTTACCGTCACCATGGCCTTTGAAAAAACCGGCTTCTATTTCAATCACGGTCCTGAACTTGCAGGAGAAGTTGAGACTGCGGAAATCTCCATTCCACCGTTCCTTCTCCCCGAACCCCGTCACGCTCTTGTCGATGCCCCGTTTGCTGCAGACTGCTACACACTGCGCGACACCTCGAGCGCGAAGCACCAGAACGGCAAACTGCTCATCGTAGCCGGCTCGCGGACGCCTTCAGCCTCGATGCTTGGAGCTGCAATCCTCGCATCGAAAGGGGCCGCAGCCTGCGGCACAGGGTACCTGTCCGTATCACTCCCGACTGCACTTGCCGATCCCCTCCATGTTGCCATACCTTCAGCAACCGTCATCGGGCGTTCGTTCGACGCTATCATGGAAAAAGCTGCCTGGGCAGATGCCGTCGTCCTGGGCTGTGGCATGGGAAGAGACCAGGAAACCCGGCAGCTACTCCTGAAACTGCTCAGGGAGCCACTCTTCCAGCAGAAAAAGCTTGTGCTTGATGCCGACGCACTCTTCCATCTTGCTGAAACAGATCTCTCCCTCCATGAACTAGGCCTGGAAGACACCCTCCTCACACCACACCTTGGAGAATTCAGCCGCCTGCAGGGTGGCAACGTGGAAAGCATCCAGCGGAACCTGGTAGGCTCCGCAACCGACTTCAGCTCGACAAACGGGGTAAACCTTCTCCTGAAAGGAAGCCCGACCATCATCAGCTCACCCGAAGGGGAACTGCTCATCTCGACAAGCGGAACCGAAGCCCTTGCCTCGGCAGGATCAGGCGATGTGCTGGCGGGTATGATAGGTGCACTTGCGGCAAAAGGGGAATCGACCTTGAATGCCGGCGCTGCAGCAGCATGGATTCACGGACGTGCAGGAGACCTGGCTGCCCCGATATCCAGCCAGGTCACGGCAGACATGCTGCCAGGTGCGGTTAAGGAGGCTATAGAGGAACTGTTCGATATTACCCCTGAATCCCCCGCTCCCTGAAGAATTTCCGGATATTGCGGGCAGCCTGGCGTATACGCTCCTCATTCTCGATAAGGGCTATACGCACATGGGTATCCCCGTTCGGCCCGAACCCGATACCGGGACTCACAGCGACATGGGCTTCCTTGAGCAGTTGCTTGCTGAACTCGAGACTCCCAAGTTCCTGCAACGGTTTAGGGATTTCAGCCCAGACAAACATCGATGCCCTGGGACAGACAATCGGCCATCCGGCATTGGCGAAGTTTCTTAACAGCACGTCGCGCCGTTTACGATAGGTTTCACTGATCTCCCCCACGCACTCCTGGCTGCCGTTAAGGGCAACCGTAGAAGCAACCTGGATAGGAGTGAACATTCCGTAATCAAGCCAACTCTTGATACGCATAAGCGCACCGACCAGCTTCGGGTTGCCGACAAGGAACCCGACCCGCCAGCCTGCCATGTTATAGGTTTTCGACAGGGTATAGCTTTCAACGGCAACATCCTTGGCTCCAGGCACCTGCAGGATCGAAGGTGTCTTGTAACCATCAAATGTTATTTCTGCATACGCTATATCACTGATAATGTAGAACCTTTCGCGTCGGGCAGTTTCAACAAGCCGCTCGTAAAACGGAAGTTCGACCGTGGCGGTGGTAGGATTGTTAGGGAAATTGACCACCAGGTATTTCGGCTTGGGAAACGACTCTCGCATGGCCGTCTCGATATTGCGGAAGAACGCCTCCTCATCGAGCCGGTACTCCTCATCCATCTCGAGACGGAAACGGTGCACATTACCCCCGGCAAGAATAAATGCCTGGGAATGAATCGGGTAGCAGGGATCTGGTACCATAGCCACATCACCAGGATTGGTAATAGCCTGTACCAGGTTGACATAGCCCTCCTTGGAACCCATCGAGGCAACAACCTCTGTATCCGCATCGAGCTCAACGCCATACTTGCGCAGGTACCAGTCACAGATCGCAAGACGTAGCTTGTAAATCCCTTTCGATACCGAATACCCATGATTCCTCGGCTTCTGCACAGCATCAACCAGCTTGTCGATGATATGCTCCGGGGTAGGTCCATCCGGGTTACCCATGGAGAAATCGATCACATCCTCGCCATTATGGCGTTCTGCCATCTTCAACTCATTGACTGCTGCGAAGACGTACTTCGGCAGACGCTTGATCTTTTCAAATTCGATCTCGTCAAACATGCTTATCCTTGTTATGAAACACTCAGAAACTTACAGCCACTGCTCCTGCAGCCATTTCCCTGAAACGCTCCTTCCACTCTTCTCCGCCCAGCTTTTCGGCCGCAGCGACAACAAGATGCTTCGGCTCCAGGCCCATATCACGGTTACGGCCAAGCCCCTGCACACACGACGGACAGTTGGTCAGCATAACCATATGCTCACGACCATGCATCTCCTTCCCGATAGCTTCGCGCTTGCGATGTAGCATAGAGTCCGTAATATCTGGACGTGAAAGAGCCATCGTGCCAGCCTCAGAACAACAATGGGGAACAGGTGTGACTGTCCCGAAGCCTCCAAGAGCACCGATAGTCTTGAGTGCTTCACCACCAAGAGAATCATGGCAGGGAGCATGGTAGAGGCAATCACCCTTTCCTTCAAGGCTGAGACCTCTCTCGAGCGCATAGCTCATCACATCTATGATGCGACCACCGAACAACCGGTTTGTCTCCATGCTTTCCAGGCCCTCGAGGCAAGTTCCGCATGAAATGACGCATGCATCGAACTCAAGGTAGGAGAACATCTCCCTGATCTGGCTGAACATGACAGTATTGCGCAACACCAGTCGTGAGTTGAGATCATCCCGGGCGTTGACGTGCGCGGGAAAACCGCAGCAGAGAAATGGTGGCGGCAGTACAACTCTTACCCCGCTCTTGAGCAGGACATAGATTGCCGCCATAGAAATGCCGGAGTTAAGACGTTCCGACCCGCACCCAGGAAAATAAAACACCGTATGGCCGCTCTCATGCTCAGGCTCGAACACCAGTACCTGGTCAGAATCACACTGCGGCAGAACATCGCGCAGTGTCTCCTGGGGCACAGGCGGAACTGACGAACTCAGCATCCGTAGCGGATAGACAGGTGCCGGCTTATCTGGCGACTGGAACGGCGCTGTAAGCCTGTTACCGAACCTCTGCGCCAGGCCGCCGGCACGAACGACCGTATTACGGAACAACTTGTTATACAACGGGGTCCTGTTGTCGAGGTAACCAAGTGTCAGCTTCGTCAATGGTGCAGAGTGCTTGTACCCCCATCCTTCAAGGATACGACGTTCAACAACTGACACTTCGCCGGTATCGATATCCACCGGGCATGGCTTGAGGCATTTATGGCAGATAGTACAGTGGTCCGCCACCTCTTCAAGCCAACGCAGAAGTTCGAAATCGGTTTTCCGTTCACGCTGGGCATCGTAGAGCAGGGCCTCTATAAGCGAACCTATGGCAAGGTTCTTGTTACGGGGATGGTAGAACATCCCCCTTGCAGGATAGTAGACACAGCAATCCGTCTTGCATTTACCACACCTGATACAGTAATCGACCTTCTTGGACAGCTCCTCGATCTGTGCCCGCTTGAGGATATGCGCCTCGAGCTCGAGAAGATTGAACGACGGAGTGAAAATATACTCAAGCGCCTTGTAATCCTGCAGCTTACCCGGATTCATGATCCCCTGGGGGTCAACCTTTTTCCTGTACTCGTTCAACTCCCTGATGCGCTCGGGCTCCATGTATTTCAGCTTGGTCACACCAATGCCATGCTCACCCGATACAACACCCCCCAATGCGATAACCTTCTCCATCACCTTGTCGACCACCTCGTCTGCACGCCGGAGCATGTCGTGGTCGTTCGACAGCACAGGAATATTGACATGGACGTTTCCGTCACCTGCATGCATGTGGGTTGCAATAACGATCCTGCGAGCCCTCAGGTGCTCGTAGAGCTCGTCAAATGCCTTGACCATGCCAGGATACCCGTGGAAAAGCTCGTGGAACTCCTGGCGGAAATCGGTCACGAACATCAGCGAACGAAGCACCTTCTCATCCGCCTCAAGCAAGCTTTCGCGGGTTGCCTTGCACAGTTCACGCCCTGCAGGAATCTTCTGGGAAAACTGTTCGCCATCTTCGGGTACCACGGCCTCATGCATGAACGCCTCGGCCCTGTCAATGAACTGTAGCTGTGAAAATCGCTCCTCTTCAATATTGAGGTGATCGATAAAACGGGCAAATTCCGCCAGGGCCCCTAACGGAATAACCACATCCTCGTTAAGCTTGAATGCGTTGGTCCGTCGGGCGATTGCGCTCAGTTTTTTCCTGTCAGACCAGAAACGTTTTGCCTCGGCATCATCCCTTGCCGTAAACATAAGGGTATTGGGATGCTTTTCAAGCAGTTCCTGCACACGATCTATACCCCGCTGTACTTCATCCCCGGTATGACCAGCTATGTCTATCAGGAGGACTGCCTTTGGCATCTGGGGACGTGCAGCCTTCACCTTGTAATCGATAGCACGGATATATTCGTCATCAAAATGCTCAAGCGCCAGTAAGGCCTCATGGTCATCGGCAGGAAGCGGGAATATCTTCGAAAGCTCCACAATGACTTCACTTGCCTCGTCCATGTCTGGGCCGAAAAACTCCAGGCAGAGGGTCTTGGTCACCTCGTACTCGGGATACAGCACAAAAAATGCAGAGGTAATGATACCGTCCGTCCCCTCTTTCTGCAGTCCCGGAACACCGCCAAGCGCCTTGTTGGTAATATCTTTCCACAAGCCTCTCTTGCGGATATCGGTACCCATGAGCTCTATGCGATTGAGTACACGCCCCTCTGCGTCGAGGATTTCATACGTTACCGTATCGTCATGCAGGATCTTGCGGAGATGGTGATCTGCCCGCCTCACGGTCCACTGCTCACCTGACGGCATCGCCATCTTCCACTCCAGGAGGTTATCGACACAGGTCCCCCAACGCACAGCCTTCTTGCCACCGGCATTCTCAGCAATGTTACCACCTACGGTACACGACCATTCACTGGTAGGATCGGTAGCGAACACAAGACCTTCAGCAGTGGCATACGACATCGCCTTCTCGGTAACAACACCTGCCTCTACCTCTATCACAGGGGCCTCAACCTGCTCACCTTTTGAGTTGATGAACTGGCGGTAGGTAATACCACGGATATGGTTCAGCTTCTCGGTATTGATGATAACACAGTTGCGCTGCAGCGGAACCGCTCCACCGGTCAGACCGGTACCAGCACCCCTCGGAATCACCTTGAGGTTGTTACGGGCTATTGCCGCCACAAGCGGAGCAACCTGCTCCTCACTGTCCGGGGTTACCACGGCAACCGGAAGGTAGAAACGCCAGTCGGTTGCATCCGTTGCATGAGAAACAAGTGAGAAAGGATCGAACAGGACATTGTCAATACCTACCACGGCACCAAGTTCTCGCCGGAGACGCTTCCGGAAATCCTGGGCATGCTCTATCTCCTCGCGGAACCTCGAGAAATAGGAACGTAGGGTCGAAATGATCGATAAAACCCGCTCCTCTCCGTTTGCTGACGATGCTATGATATCAAGATCCTTGAGTGCATGCTCGAACAAACGGACCCGCCTGGGATGGGAATCTATGAGTTCCTGGTAGAGGTATGGATTACGACGGTGAATAAGGAGCTCGCCTATGATACGCATGAGAAGACGGGCTGAACGCCCGGTAACACGAACATCACGAAGCTCGTCGAACAAGCGAAGGTACTCCTCGTCGAACACGAGAGAGAGAGCCTGCCGATCACCTGCAGAGGTATAATTGAAAGGAATTTCCCGTTCCTCGCCCCTGTCCGGCAGAAGCGTATAGGATTCTAGCGGGGTCTGCTTCATCAGGCACAGAAAAAGTTAGTGAACAATCCGGAGACAGTATACAAATAATTTTCACATCCGCAACAGCCCCTTCAGGAGAGGTTGCACATGTTCAACAATAGAGCATACAGGAAAGTTCATCCGGAACAAGGAGAGAATACCAGGCTAAGCACCCTCTACGTACCCGCCATAAGGCGCAGGAAGAAGCGTGATGGCCGTCCCGTCAGGGGATTGGTGATTGAGCCATTGGACAACGTCACTTCCTATCCACTCCTCACGACTTTCAGGTTGCCCGGAGCCAAGGAAAGCAAGAATACGATCGAGCAGATCGACAGCAAAGAGGTACTCCTCTCCTCCAGCCTGGTAGGGCGAATACGCTGTACAAAGTCCACAGCTGGACTTGTCAGCCTGCCTGCAAAAATAATTATCACGCGAAAGGTAACCGCAATGACTCCCCAGGGCCACCCTCGCGGCAAGGACCCATGATGTTTCTCCATTACCGGCAAGCTGTGCATACTGGGTAACAAGAGACTGGTCAGGCGACCAGGCAGGCGGAGTAGAATCATCGAGCGCAGCACAGTCACACTCCCCCACAATCATCAAGCCCGGCGTGGCACACTGGGAAAGGTATTCCCTATAGGCTTGCATACCAAACCCGATATCAGGATGCGTCATATCTACAGGAGAAAGCTGCAGGTGACCTACCGGACGGGCAAGAGACGCCTCACTCCACTCTGCAAGAGGGGCTGTATGGTAAGGCAGGATCTCCCGATCAAAAAACCTCGGTTCATAGTCCTTACCAGAACGACGACCCTCAGCCTGAAGAAAATCGAACCCGCATGCTGCAGCCTGTGCATGAGCACCGCCTACCGAATGGCCTCCAAAAAGCACCCTGTTGCCATTCATGAACCGGCTTTCTTTCACAGCCTTCTCATTGTTGAAAGCTGGTGTAGCACCGTACCGTACCAGGTAGGAAGCAGCAGCATAGGCTTCCTGGCCCACCCTGGGATTTCCTCCAAAATCGGTCCACGGTAATGCCTCACTCTCCTTATGGCAGGCCGTAACACAGGCAAACGCCCAGTTATTCGGAACAGCTGCACTGGTATAATTATAATAGGAAGATGGATGCTTCTGGAACAGGGGCCCCTCCCGGTTGAGCAGGAGGTCGAGCAGTTTCTCCGGGTAATAGAGCAGATTGTCCCCCACAAGAAACCCGTGGCTGAATACCACAAGCCCCTCAGCGTTGCGCTCATAGGGATAATACACCTCAACAGCAAGCTCTATGAACCCGGTAGCCCGATGATCATACTGCAGCCAGAGGTTGAAACGGTTAAAACAGTAGTTGTCTATGCGAATAGGATCCATGGGAGTATCTTTTTATGGTATCTTTATACAAGAAACATAAAAAGAACTAATCAGGCAAAGAGTTTAAACCCTACTGTACTGGTCATCGAGTGAACGGCACAGTTGATCCTGCCAATAAACATGTCAAGATCAGTCACTTCGAAACTGCTGTCTGAAGCGGTACGATCCATGAACTCCAGGAACTGATGATAACGCAAGTCCCCGATCCTCGACGACCATGACTCCTCAGAAATCCTGAATGCGCACAGTGGCTCTTCTATCATGTAAAGGTCACCCTTCTTGAGAAGCTGCATCCAGAAATCGAGATCTATGGTATAAGGGACCGTAGCATTGTAACGAACTCCCTCCAGCAGGCTAGCCGGATAAAGTCCACAGACCGGTTCACCAAGAATGTTGGTACCCATCCGGATAATTTTCCGACTCACCTCTGCTGCCTCGTGCCTGCCATGGTCGATAAAATTGATTTTCCTGATCAGGGCATTGTCGTCAGCATCGATAACCGTACGCTGCCCGCAGACAAGGCTCACCCCGGAATTTCGATGGTCCTCGAAAACTGCAACCTGTTTAGCCAGGCAGTCAGGATAGAGAATATCATCCCCGCAGATAAGCTTGACATACTTTCCCCTCACTTCACTGACTGCCTTGTTCCAGTTCCCTTCCGGTCCTAGGTTTTCAGGATTGCGAACCAGCCTGATCCTTGGATCCCCGATAGCCTCTACAATCTCATACGACTCATCCTGTGAATTATCGTCATACACGAGAAGCTCGAAATTCCTGTAGGTCTGCTGAAGCACCGACTCGACTGTCCGTCTTATGAACCTTGCACTGTTATACATAGGGATGGTCACACTCACCAGCGGCTCCCTGCTATTGCCGTTAAAGCGGCCAAACAGCCCGTTCTCTCTATCCCTCTTGCCCTTACTACTATTCAGCACTGTACCTTGCCCCATACTTTTCAGCCCATTCCTCAGAAGCCGGACTTCCGGTTTCCACAATTGTTTCGCCATTTACTACCGCACCAGCCAGGCGAACCCAGCTCAGGTTCGCACGCCAAAGGTATGCGCCCCGCAAGTCAGCATCACTGAGATCTGCATCAGAAAGATCAGCTTCACGAAGATTGGCTCCGGAAAGATCCGCTCCCCTGAGATCCGCACCTACCAGGTCACCACCCTTGAACTCGGCACCCTGCAGATCAGCTCCGCCAAGATTGGCATCGTCAAGCACTTTATGATTGAATATGGCACCGCTAAGGCGAACCTTAAGCGCCCTGTTTTCCCGCCGCATCCGATTCCAGTCACTGACACTTTTGCGAAGCAGCCTGTACTGAAAAAGATCATAGGAAAGTTCCGGAGCATCAGCCACGGCCTGGCCATACCTGATTTTCTGGCGCACAACATTTGCAACTGCTGGCTCATCCGACAGGACAGACCCTTCTGTAACAACCCTGGCCGCCTCCCTGGCCAGAGCTCCAGCCTCAACATCAAAAACCGCTCCATGCTTGACTGCCCACTCTGCTGTAGCAGCCTTCCCTGTCTCCATAACCGTATGCGACGACACCTTGGCATTGCGGAATGAAGCGTAGCTTACATCCGACCTCCAGAGATATGCGCCTCGGAGGTCTGCCCCCTCGAGATCTGCCCCCTGAAGGTTCACCCTCCGCATATCGGTATCCCTCAGGTCAGTCCCTTTCAATGATGCCCCCGACAAGTCAGCCTGGCGCACTACCGCTCCACGAAGATCAGCCCCCTCGAGATCCGCACCTGTCAACATGGCCTCCTCGAGGTTAGCCTCCTGCATGGAAGCACCACGAAGCACGGCATCGGCAAGTGTGGCCTGGAAAAAATCAGCCCCGTCAAGCACGGTTCCGGCCAGAAAACTGTCAGCAAGGTTACAGTTTTCACAATTGGCTCCCGAAAGGTCAGCACCCTTCAGATCAAACCCGGCAAGGTTCATGCCTCTCAACCTGGCATCAGAAAAATCGGGAGCCAATACAGGATCTTCAGCCCTCATTGCATTCCACGATGTCCTGCCCTCCCGAAGCAGGATAAGCTGGCTGTTATCTGCCGCTTCAAGGGCAAGCGGTAATGCAGCGATGCCAAGGATTGCTACAACAATCTGCTTCATTTTTTTTCTTTCAACTGGTTAAGTCCACGGGAAAGGTTGACCCGAAGGTAATAGACTGCTCCACTGTAAACAATCCCGCATAATCCCAGGAGCAGATCACTTTCAATCCAGAAAGCCACCATCACGCCAGACGTAGCGAGCAGGGCAACCGTAAGCTGACGGAATGCATGCTTCATTGCAACATTGTCAAGCAACTTTTCCATTGGATTACCGCTTCGCAGGAGTTCAAGTGAGCCGGACTTGACAATCGACGGTAAAACGATATAGATCATGCCAATGAACGAAAACGTAATCCAGCCCATCAGCGCAGCATGGGTATGAGAGTGGTAAACCCACATTTTGCTTGCCCGGATGGGCGGCACTGAACCAAAAGGTATCTTGTCGTAGAAATAGATATTGAAAATCCCGTAGGCACTGGTTGCAAGAAGCATGGCAAGGCCCGAAAGCAGCCAGGCCAGGGCCGGATGATGGAATTTTTCAGTAAAAAACCGGTTAAGGTATACAGCAAAGCCGCCAAGCAGTGCCATGACGCCGAAGAGCAGGATATGGCTGATGATCATCATCCCCGGGTAATGCCCCATAAGAATGGCAACGAGAAAGACCAGCACACCCCCAACAAACACATAGGACCATATGCTGAAAAGCATCCGTATAAGTTCCTTTTTATCAGAACGACGCCAGGCATAGGTATAAAGGAACCCCATAACACTGATGCTGAGCGGAAAGGAGGAACCAAGGAAATAAGCTGACTGGGTAACAAAAAAAGGTATGAGACCGGTGTCGGGAAATGCCTCTTTCAACCCGAGGGCAAACAACCCGAGATTGGCATTGATAAGGAAAATAACGTCAAAAATATAGTACCTGACCGAGACCTCCTTCCATATCCTCGAGAGCGAAAGGGTCCTGATTATATCGATAGCCGGAAACAGGGCTACCCACATCAGGAACAGGCCTGTTGCCGCCTTGAGGAGCGGCAGGTCGTACACAACGGCCACACTCACCATCACCAGGGAAAACAGAACCGCGTATACCTGGCGCATCTGGCGCTCCGTATCAATCTTGAGCTCAGCATACACCGCGGCTATGAGGTAGCGGTTAAGGATAAGAATGGCAAGGTTACCAAAACCTACGAAAAACAGGTAAGGGTGCAGCGTATCGAGTACATGGCTGCCAGTCCAGGCACCGATACCACCCAGAAAAGCTGCCACGGTCATGATCAGCACCGAAACAGACATGTAAATCCTGGCCATAGAATCAAGGCCGATAGCAAACTGGTTCTTATTCTCGCTCATAGGGTCATACTCTTTTTCAACTCAAGGAACGCAACTGCAGAAAGCGCTACAAGCGCAACATTCAGGGTAAGCGGATTAAAGGGAAGCACGAGCAGCCCCGGATCCGCTACCGCCACATACACAACAAGTAACGTTAAAAATACACTATTCATCATGAAGACCCAACGTTGCCGAGTAAAGAGCAGAACGGTCCCGAAAAGGATTTCTCCGTATCCCATCCAGACAACCATAGTGCAAGCCAGCTCATACGTTTTAATAACAAATCCGACAAGCTCAATCTCGCCAATGCTCATACACGCGAGCTTCGGCACAGCTCCCTGGTAGATCCATGAAAATGCAAGGGCTATGCGTGCAAGAATCAGGGATACCGACTCCCCCTTCCAACGGTTAAGGCTCATACTCTTGTTGTCTTCAACTACTCTTCAAACTACCGGGCAGCAAAAAGGGCGAACACCTGTGTCGCCCTTTCACTGGCCGAACATTTTCCGGCCTGACAATGGTAAAGCAGTTCAGAGAAGCATCTCTGCTATCTCGCACGAAATGTCTGCCGACATCTTCACATGCTCTACAACCGAGTAAATACCGGTAAAATTGGTAACATTTTCATCTGTAACCTCACGCTTGAGCTTGGCTATAGCCTTATCATAGATGCCCTGGATCTCTTTCATCATATCCAGAGTCTCCTTTGCATGCTTGGCATTCCCGCTGGCAAACGCTTCAACAACCTTCTTGATCATCTCTGCGGTAATATCACCCATAGGCTTAAGGTCGTATTCATCCTTGTGCAGGATCTCTACATTTTCAAGCTGGATATAGGCAGTCTTGTCGGCAATGTTGAGTGCATACTGACCGATGGACTCAAGCTTTCGCATAATCTGGTGTGCGAGCTCTACCGTCTTGCGGTCTTCTTCGCCAAGCTGCTGGAAATTGGCATATGCAAGGCAAAGGTACTCAACCTCGAACTTGCCTTTCTGGATATACTCCTTGTCAAAATCGAATGCAGACTGCGCCAGGTCATTATTGCTCTTTGTCGATGCCCTGATGGCAAGCATCAGGTTGTTCTCCACATTCGAAGAAAGCTTGGTAAGCTTCTGGCGAAGTGTTTCGAGCTGCTCATGTACTGGCCCCCTCGGAGTAGTTGACAAATTGAAACGGGCTGGGTCAATCCTGATGGTGAACGCCTCCGGGCGGGCCACCTTCTCGATGCCCTTACCGCTGCCGGCAGAACCGGATTTTTTTCCGAAGAGATTAAGCATGATAGTAATGAACAGTAAGCGATTATATAGAAAGGAAACAGACCTGAAAAACGGAGGTAATTTAGTCTTCCTGCACTGTTATTTGCAAGAAAAAACTTCACTTCATCCACCTTCAGGCCTCTTGCCTTTCACACAGCTCAATCCTTGAGCGACTGCACGAGTTTCTCAAAGGAACCCTCAACATGACGCACGATCTCACCAGTCACCAGGTAGAGTACTTCCTGGGCTATCCTGGTAGCATGATCACCCATACGCTCAATGTAACGTGAAACGCTCAAAGCAACCATAAGCCTGGAGCTATCGGCACCGCTCTCTTTCAGCTCGCTGGCAACGCTCCTGAACACCTCGCGATGCATTGCATCGAGCTCCTCATCCTTGAACATGACCTCTTCAGCAAGCTTCCGATCATTATTGACAAAGGCCTGGATCGATTTCTGGATCATATCCTTCGTAATTTCCGCCATCTCGGCAAAGCGGTAACGGGTAACCATATCGGCATCAACTTCACCGGTCCGTTCGTAGATATGCATCACCAGGTCAGCAATCCGTTCGAGGTCATTATTGATCTTGACAATGGTGATAATCTTTCTCAGGTCCCTGGCAACGGGTTGCTGCAGCGCGAGAAACACAAGACACTTCTCCTCGAGATGAACCTCGCTGATATCAATATCATCTTCAGCCATCCGGATCATTTCAGAAGCTTCGGAATCAGGATCGTCCAGGTTCTGGAACGTACTGGTAAAGTTTTTCAGGACCTTGTCCGACAGTAACACAAGCGACTGTGAAAGCTCCTTTATCTGTTCATGCACAGGTCTTTCTGGCATAGTATGTCATTTAACGTGTTTGCGAAATATCAGCTGAACCTACCTGTAATATAATCCTCGGTCATCTGGTCACGCGGATTGGTAAACAGCTGCTTTGTCGGCGCATACTCAACCAGGACACCCTCATAGAAGAACATGGTATAGTCTGATACACGAGACGCCTGCTGCATGTTATGCGTTACGATCATGATCGTGTAACTCCCCCTCAGCTCTTCGATAAGATCCTCGATCTTTGCCGTTGCTTTAGGATCGAGCGCAGAGGTCGGCTCGTCAAGAAGGAGGATTTCCGGCTCCACGGCAAGGGCACGTGCAACACAAAGGCGCTGCTGCTGTCCACCGGAAAGGCCGAGGGCATTGCGATCCAGCCTGTCTTTGACTTCATCCCACAAAGCTGCTTTTTTCAGGCTGCTTTCGACAATCTCGGCAAGAGCCTTTTTGTCGTTGATACCATGCAGTCTCGGACCATAGGCGATATTTTCGAAAATGGTCTTCGGAAAAGGGTTCGGTTTCTGAAACACCATACCGATCTTCTTACGAAGGAGTACCTCGTCGGTATATTTACCGTACACATCCTCCCCATCGAACGTCAGGGTCCCAGAAGTATGGAACGAAGGGATGAGATCGTTCATCCGGTTGATAGAGCGCAGGTAGGTACTTTTACCGCAACCGCTCGGACCAATGATCGCTGTAACGTATTTCGAAAGCACTTCAGCGTCAACACTTTTTACCGCCTCGAAATCGCCATAATAAATCGAGAAATTCTTTGCAACCACGTGGGGCTTTCCACCGTCCTTGATCTGCTTTCTTTCAGGAGGCAGGAAGATATCCCTCGTAGCTCCGTCATTGCGGGAATCTGCCGCAACCTGACCGGTTTTTTCTGCAGTCATATGCATCACCTTATCCTTTGAGTTTTTGAGAAATTCTGGCCCTGAGCAGGATGGCCGATATATTGAGCAGCAACACGATGGAAATAAGCGCCATCACCATCCCGTACTGAACATGGCGTATTTCATTTGCCGCCTCATGTTCACTGGCAAGGTTGTAGATATTCCACGACAATGCAGGGGTAGGTTCACTAAAGACATCAGCTATACCGATGGTCGCGCCCACACTGACAGCAGCCGTAAAGATGATAGGAGCTGTTTCACCAGCTGCCCTGCCAAGGCTGATAATACCACCGGTAATGATCCCGGGTAGCGCCGCTGGCAGAATCACTGTCACGATCGTGCGCCACTTGGTGGCACCCAGCCCAAGCGAAGCCTCGCGATAGGTTTTCGGAACAGCGAGAATAGCCTCCTCTGCAGCCCTGATGATTGTAGGCAGGATCATTATAGCAAGCGTCAACGCACCGGCCAGCACACTCTTTGACTCCGACACCTTCATCGTATTGATGAAAAACGCCAGACCGAAGAGACCAAACACAATGCTCGGGACACCGGCAAGTGTACTGTTGGCACTGCGCAGCATGCTTGTCAGGTAATTGTCTTTGGCATACTCCGTAAAATAGATAGCTGCAATCACGCCAAGCGGAAAGGCAAAGAGCATGGCGCCAACAGCAAGGTAGAATGTACCCTGGATTTCAGCCCAGACACCACCGAAGATATGAGCATCGAGCGAACGATCAGTAATGAAGCCCCAGTAAAACTCCGGCCTGGGAAGCAGCATCTCCTCGAGATGTTCCTCAACATACCCGAAAAGCCCTTCAAGTGAAGTCCCTGCGAATTCCTCAACCCTGGGCACAAAATACTGTGTAGCCATTTTTGTAGGATCGGAATAATCCCACTTTGTCATGTAGAGCAAGTTATGCAGTTCTTCCTCTGCCTTCTCCCACCTGGTCACACCATACTGGAAACGAAGAAGCAGCGGTGGAGTATCACCCGGAAGTGGTCCGAGAAGTTCATGGAGTGTATCCCTTACATGATGATATTCAGGAGCAAGCGCCTGCTTCTTCTCGAATGGCAGTGTTTCAAGCTCGTTATCGAACGCGGCAAGGTACTCATACACAGGTTTGCGAGCAGCTTCCGATTTTTGCATGTCAGCCTCAAGCCTCGCCTCATCTCCCCTCTGGAACTCATTGAACAACAACGTTCGGTGTTCGACAGTCCCCTGGAAATAGATAGCCTTCACACCACCGACAATGATCGGGACCAGCACAGCAAACAGCGCCAGGGCCATCAGGATAATCGATGTAAAGCCCACAGCGGTAAATGAGCGGTCGAGTATTTTTCTTGTACCGATATTCATTGGACAACTGTTTTTTTGTTACTGGCCGGACAGGATTTTCCTCTGGCGGACCACGACACGTTCACTGATAAAGTTGCTGACGAAACTGAAAATCAGGAGCAGGAGACCCATGGCGAAAAGAACATGGTAACGGGCGGAGCCGGTCACCTGGTCAGCCTCACCCATATCACCGGCAATGGTAGCAGTCAGCGTCCTGATGGAATCGAGATAGTTGAACCACGGATCAGGAATCTGCGAAGAGTTCCCCGATGCCATCCAGACAACCATAGTCTCACCCAAGGCGCGCATGATACCAAGAATCACAGCAGCGAGAATACCACTACTTGCAGCTGGGAGTACTGTCTGTACGAGTGTTTCAGCCCTTGTTGCACCAAGAGCGTAGCTACCTTCTCGAAGTTCTCGACCCACTGCCTGGAGGGCATCCTCCGACACACTGACTATAGTTGGCAGTGCCATGAAGCTGAGAATAATCGAGACATTGAGAGCATTGGTACCACTCATGATCTGTATAGCATTAAGCGTATTGCCTACCCAGTAGAGAAGCCCAAGAGCTATGACACTGAAAAAACCGTTCATCATCAACCGTTTCCTGTCGCGTTTCTCCTCATCCTCCTCACCGGCTGTCACCATATCGCCCAGCACAATAACCGCAAGCACCATGAACGGCCCGGCAATGACCCACCAGGTCCACATCAGGATAGTGCCACCGAAGTTCTGCAGAAGCGGTGCGAAAATGACAAGAGCGAAAAAGCCGTAGGCAACCGAAGGGATAGCTGCAAGCATCTCTATGACCGGCTTGGCATACTGACGGATGTTGAACGGGAGCACGTCACTCAGGCAGATTGCAGCTGCAATGCCCAGTGGAACAGCTATAAGTGCCGAGCCAAGGGTAACCATAGCGCTACCATAAATGATAGCAAGGGCACCAAACTCACCTGGCTCGTCAGCAGGATACCAGTTGGTACTGGTAAAGAATTCTGCAAACCCCCTGATCTGGAAGAAAGGGATCGCATCCCTGGCCACGAAGTAGAAAATGAAGAGGACGACAACTGCAACGAAAGAAGCCACAAGGAACAGTAGTGATTCCCCGGTCACCTTCATGATTTTCTGCATCCTCCGCTTCTCAGCACTGACGATGAAAGCTGGAGAGCCACCCATTGTTCCGCTGGATGTATCTGGCATGAATCAATGATCTATTGGTGAAAAAGACTAAGCCTTTTCAGGCACTTCAATTTTGCTTTAATGTATCTCCTTTGCGTGAGCCATTCAAGAGTCGCATTGTTACATGTATGTGACTTTGGAAAACTTACGTAAACACAAAAAGCCGCCCTTACAGGCGGCTTTTTGCAGCATACCATAGCCTTTAAAGGCTCACTTACAGCTTAGTACTTGTTGACGTAGCCAAGCTCGCTGATCATCTTCTTACCATCAGCAGTCCTGTTGAGCTCGATGAGCTTCTTGACATTGCCGGTAGGCTGGCCATTGGTGACCATGAAGAGAGGACGTGCAACGGGGTAGGAACCATCTTTAACAGTATCGATACTTGGTTTCACACCATTGACGCTGATAGCCTTGACGGAGTTGTCAACAAAACCGAGACCGATGAAACCGATAGCAGCAGGAGTGCTGGCAACACGGCTCTTGACAGCACCGTTGCTGGCCTGGGTCTCTGCACGCTTGGTGATCGGGTTTTTCTTACCGACTACGAGCGAACGGAAAGAATCCTGGGTACCGCTGTTCGATTCACGCTGGATAACAACGATCTTGGCAGATGGGCCGCCAACCTTGCTCCAGTTAGTAACCTTACCGGTGTAAATATCGCGGATCTGGTCGACAGTCAGGGCTGAAACGAAGTTGCTCGGATGCAGGACAACTGCGATACCGTCAAGTGCAACAACGTGTGATACCGGATCGACGCCTTTGCTCTTGGCAGCGGCGACCTCTGCGTCTTTCATACCGCGAGACATGTTAGCGATATCGCAAGCACTGTTGATGAGGCTCTTGGCACCGTTACCGCTACCAGATTCACTGACAGTGACCTGTACGCCGTAGTTCTTGGTAAAGTATGCAGCAAACGACTTTGCAATCGGACCGACAGTGGTAGAACCGTCCATCACAATAGCATCACCTGCATGAGCCGGACCAGCAGTAAAACCGAAGATAGCCGCGGCAAGAAGAAGTTTCTTGAACATTTTCATGGCTGTTGATTCTGTTTGAGTAGTAAAAAAATACAGAGAAATTTTAAAAAAAGCCCCTCCCCTTCCGCGAAAGGGGCTTGCGTAGCAAGTGTCCCCCCGGAGGACCCCGGGGGGTTCAAATCACTCACCTAACGGAGAAAGAACACGCAATAATCAAGAAAGAACAGCAACACAACTTGTGTCTAACAACCCTCAAGGGAGGTTAGAACTTGACGACCATGTCAGCCTGCCAGACTTTGACATCATCCTTGGTTGTCTCGTAGTTTTTCTCACCGGTCAGGTACTTGAGACCGAGAGTCATGTTCTGTACGAGATGGTAGGTACCACCAACTTCAAAGCCCTGGCCGTTTGTACCACCGCCCCAACGATCGGAGTCAGTGTAGGCACCAAGCACAGCATCTTTTTCAAGCTTGCTGAAGTTGGCATCTATTTCCCACTGACCGACTTTCTTAGCTTTACCGATCTTGGCACCGATAAGGTAACCTTCATCATCATTCTCGACGCCGTCAGCAACGTTCATGGCATACTGGCCATAGATCTTCCACGGCAGACCATCACCGAACTTGCCGGCAACATCACCGAAGAGCTCGAGAACATCAAAGTCAGCTACGTAGTTATCATCCGCATCTACGCTATTACCAAACGTCCCTTCGCCATCTGCCCAATCACCAAGAACTGAGTCAGCCTGACCCTTGATATTCTGGAAGTTATAGTAGCCAGCACCAAGCTGGTACTTCACGCTGCCAGCCTCACCATTGTAAGCAGCCTGTGCAGTCCAGAAAAACGGATCGGTATCATTTTTATCATCACTACCAGCCTTAACCTCATCGATAAAGTAGTAACCAGCAACAAGACTCATACCTGCAAGCTGCTTCTTACCATCCTTACCGTAGTGCACGGTCATACCCTCGAGGGTAAGGTCACTATCCCACACGAGATCATTCTCACGGATAAACGTCTGTTTAACTTCCCTCTTACCGAGAATGAAATCAACCTGGCCATCAAAACCGTAATCCATCGGATGGAAATCAATGTAAGCCTGGTTCAGGTTGATATCTTTTGCAGTGAAACCGTTGTCAAGCGTCTGGTTGCGGGATACCGGATCGGAGCCACCTGCAGAAGAGAGCTGGATTCCAGCGTTCAACTCTTCATTGATCCAAGGGTAGACGCCGAGACGAACACGAAGACGATGACGCTCACGAGCTCCAGCCTTGGTCTCATCATCCTTATTTTCATAGCGATAACGTACATCGCCCTTCCAGTTCCAGTCTACAGCCTCTGCATTGGTCCAGCCAGCTGCAACCAGGAATGCGAACAGTGCTAAAAATTTTTTCATGGTAGGTTAGTTTTGTTTCAGTTGTTGTAGTTCAAAAGAACAAGAAACCGGGGCAGTTGCTGCACATGCCCCTATCAACGTGAATCAATCTACAATCCTAGTGTTACAGGATCGTTAAGCAGATGTAAAGAGATTGTTACAAACTCACTCAACAAGAATCACAGCACCATGAAACCGATTATCGGGAAAGAGTATCCGTCCTTTACGATCGATCACCACATGCGGGAAATGGGACTGGCGGAAAATGTGCAGGATTTTTTTCAGCTCCTTGCTGTTTGCCGGCTTGACCAGAAGGTCTGTATGACCTGTCACCTTCCTGATATTATGGTCGGCAAGCTCCTGCTGTACCAGCACCTCCCCTTTCATTGCCCCGCGCAGTTCTTCAAGTGATAGCATCACGCCTCCTTTATATTCCCTCACTGCCTGCCCCGACGAGCTTCCTCTCCAGCAGTGAGGCCATACCCTCAGTTAATTCACGATAAATACGACTCCGACTGTTACGTATCCGCCCGTATACTTTCAGGATATCGAGTGTCAGGATAATGCGAGCTGAACTGCAGTGCAGATCACCAAACAGGTGACGCCCGATAACCTCGAACCCGAGGACACGGGTATGAAAGTTGAGCGGAGAGTGAGGATCATCTTCGAACACATCCGTAATGAAATGCGTGTAATCCCTTTCAAGCACCTCCCTGGTAGCCATTCGCATGAGACGCAGAGCCACGCGATGGTTACGCCGGAATTTCCTGAGAATCATGAAGCGACCTATCTCCACATACCGTCCGCTGGCTTTCAGCATCTCCACATCAACCCCCGGCGCCAGTGTCACTTCATACTCCTCCGGCATTTCAAGTGGTGGATCGTACCAGAGACGAAGAAGACCGGCCGGCTCGCCGTCAACACGGGCAAGAAACCATGAAACACAACCGTTGTCATCAAGTTCCTCCGGTAACTGGGACGCAGCCCCCTCTATCCAGCACTTTTCCCGACTGAAAACCTCCTCCATGATCATGACGGCATCCTCACGGCTATCGGCTGTCAGGATTTTTTCAACGGTTACAGTTGACATAGCCCCTCCGTTTCTGTTATGGTTGTTGATACAAACGGGTAACGCTTTCCGCACAATCGGGAAAGTTCAAGCATAATGTGATGGGTTGAGTCTTCGGCAAGGCGGTGCATATGCCTGCGACCGGCTGCTGACGATGAGGCCTGCCGGTACTCTTCACTTTCCAAGCTGAAACCAAGCAGGCTGCCTATCCGCACAACGGTTCTTCCCACAGCCGGGATGCGACCTTTTCGAGCGCTGGCCGGGTACTCGATACCTACAGGCAGCACTGGCACGCCGCTCGATAATGCCAGGTGCCCTATTCCCGGTTTCCCCCTCAAAAGGGCTCTTGGATCATGGTTCCGTTTTCCTTCGGGAAACATCCCCACGCTTTTTCCATCACGAAGCCTTTCGAGGCAAAGCTCGAGCACCGGTGCAGGACGCCCCGGCGGACGCAGCCGTTCAAGCCATGCCAGGGTCGAACGCTTCGTATAAGCATAGACCGGATCGATAGCGTCCATCAACCGCCCAAGCAAAGGGAGCTTGCCGTACATCCAGTCAATGACGAAGCTTATCCTGGTTCCCTGCATCATGTGCATCAGGCTGGCTGGAACCAGGAGCGACTCGAGCGCATTGTTGTGGTTGCATGCCACTATTATCGGCATGCCAGCAGGAGGAAGGTTAAGGGCCCCTTCAATCTCCACAAGCAGCCTGGCTGGCAACATCATGGTTTCAAGCAGTATACGCTCGCGCAGACTGAGTTGTTCGCTGTGGAGTACAAGCGATTCTGTCTTCATTCCGGGGGCTCCGATTTGGTTCTGTTCAGCTCCTTTTATGAAGAAAGGAAACAAGTGTTGGGCTATGGTTACGCCTCTGTCAACACTCTGCAAAATAGATCATATACTCCACCAAGGTCTCCCTGAGAGAGCAGGACGGAACAGGCCGGTTTTGCAATTGTCAGGCAGCTGCGTACTTTGCATCACCCGAATAAGAGACAGCTAACAATGAACCTAACTAACGATGACCGAAACCAACCGTTTCGATAATGCAGCAGAAACCTGGGATGAGAGTCCCCGTCGCCTGGCCATGGCAGCTAAAGTGTGCGCAGCAATAGAGGAGAACGTTTGTATCGATCCTTCATGGCACATGCTCGATGTGGGTTGCGGCACAGGCCTGGTAACACTACCTTTTGCCAAAAAGGCCTCCCAGATAACCGCGCTCGACACGTCTGCAGGTATGCTCGAAGTCCTTGAAAAAAAAGCTGCTGCTGAACAGCTTTCCAACATCACGACGCTGTGCGGAGAACTGGGGAGCCTTGCCAGCGACCATCGATGCACTGCAGGTTTTGACTGTATTATCAGCAGCATGACACTGCACCACATCGAAAACACTTCGGAAGCCTTAGCAATGCTTGCTGGACTGCTCAAAGAAAACGGAACGCTCGCTTTTGCCGACCTTGATGCCGAAGACGGCTACTTTCACGATAATGCTGAAGAGGAAGTCCACCACGGCTTCAACCGTGATGAACTAGCCTCGCTTCTTACAACAGCCAGCTTCTCCGACATTGCATTCCGTACTGCCGCTGAAATCACCAAGGTAAACCGCATCCAGAAGGAAAAGACCTACAGCATTTTCCTTTGTACTGCCAAAAAAACCCAACTTCACCCAACCCCTGAACCCAGGAACACATGGCATTCAAAGCAGTGATTTTCGACCTCGACGGCACCCTTCTCGACTCGCTCAGGGATCTTGCCGACACCCTCAACACCGTACTCGCACGTCACGGCTATCCAACCCACGAACTCCAGCACTACCGTTACCTGGTCGGGTATGGCACCAGGGAACTGGTACGCAGGGCATTGCCCCAGGACAACCCTGTATCTGACGCTACGGTCGAAACGCTACTGGGTGAAATGGAAACAGAGTATGCAAAAACATGGCAGGACAATACCAGGCCTTATCCCGGCATCCCAGAAATGCTCGACAATCTTTTCCGTTCAGGAGTCAAAAAAGGAATTCTCTCCAACAAGCCGCATGCATTCACCTGCATGTGCGTTGAAACGCTCCTGCCTTCATGGAAATTCGATGCAGTCATGGGACACCTGGAAGGCCTGGGGCACAAACCTGACCCGCAAAGTGCCCTGTTGATGGCTGCCGGGTTCGGTGTCAACCCTGGTGAAGTGCTCTATATCGGCGACAGCAGTGTCGATATGCAAACGGCTAACAGGGCCGGCATGTACCCGTTGGGCGTACTATGGGGATTCCGTGAGCGGGAGGAACTCCTTGAAAACGGGGCAAAAACCCTCGTTGCGAACCCGCTCGAGATAACGGAGTTCCTGGAGCAGTCGAACAGTTAGAACGGCACCGTTATGGATATTGCCGGAACAGGATCATCATCAACCATGCCTGCAACCGCCAGACCGACCGCACTCCCTATGGCTGCCCCGGCAATCGTGTCGGAAAGCCAGTGGCGATGTTCGTAGAGCCTGTCAAACAGGGTAATTGAAGCAAGCGAATACAATCCGGCATCAGCCAGGGGATGCCCTATTCTCTTGCTCAGAACAGATGAAAGAGCAAACGCGCTGGTTGCATGCCCGGAAGGGGCCGACCAGCGACTGTTCTCTGTTTCGAACCACCCAAACTGCCGGTTCCCCTCCCCGAGAAAAGGGCGAGAACGCCCTAGCACCACCTTCAGCGCACCGGTAATCAAGAGTGAAAAGGTATGCGCTTCGAGAACTGCACGTCCCGTTGTCCGAACATCCTTATCACCGGCCGCAGCCCCTGCCAGGTATAGTGCCGACCCGATAATATAGCCGGTCGACAACGCGCCGTAACGGTTCCCGACACCGGCAAGGCCATCGAGAAAAGGAGTCCTGTTCTGCTGCATGACACGGTCCACAGGCTCATCGAACCACAGGAAGGAAACCCCGGCACCAAGAACAACGCCACCAGCAACCCCCCAATCCGCCCTATCCCATCGGGATGGAAAAGAGAAGACCTCAGTGAAATCCTCCCCTGCATGCTGAAGGTCTCCTGCAGTCAGTGAGGAAACTGGCAGAACAAGAGTAACTGCCAGCATAAGTATAGAGATGGTTCTCGACAAGCAATTCACGCGACAATACACCACAAATCGTTTGGGGTAGCACAACGGGTGGCCTAAATTACAGAATGAAGGGCCAATTCCCGGTTATTGTATTTTAATATACGATTATGGACTACGATCATGCACTCATCGAAAAAACCCGGCAGTTCGCACAAGACCTGGTAACTACCGGAGAACCCGGGAAATATCCTTACCACTCGCTGCAGCACCTCCAGGAGACAGCTGAAGCTGCCCGCCTGCTTGCAGAAGCCGAGGGACTTGATCAGAAAGATACGACAACCGTAATCCTTGCCTCATGGCTGCATGATGCTGCATTCGTCACCTCACCGGAAAACCACGAAGAAGAAAGCGCGCGCATAGCAAGGGAATTCCTCGACAAGGCAGGGGCGTCCACAGAACTCCAGGAAGCGGTCAGCCAGTGCATCCTGGCCACAAAGCTCCCCCATACTCCCTCCGATACCCTTCAGAAAGTTCTTTGTGATGCAGATCTAGCCCACCTCGCTTCAGATAACTACCCAGTAAAAAGCGAACTGCTACGCCGCGAACGAGAAACAGTACACCATGAACATATAGGAAAACGGGACTGGGCTGAAAAGAATATCAGCTTTTTTCATGATCACCGTTTCTTCACCAGGCATGCCCAGGAACACTGGACCCCAAAAAAGGAAAAAAACCTGGTAGAACTCTACAGACAACGTGACAAGAAAAACGCAAAAAAAGCAAAAACCAAGGTTGAGAAAAAAACTGAAAGCCGGGGCGTGGAACGCAACATGGAGGTCTACTACCGAACATCGTCGCGCAACCATGTAAGCTTCAGTGCAAATGTGGATCAGAAAGCCAATATCATGATCCAGACAAACTCGCTCATCTTCTCTATCATCATCTCACTCCTCGTCAGGAAACTCGACGAATTCCCAAACCTCGTCATTCCCACATTTATTCTCCTGCTTACATGTGTCGCAACCATCGTCACCTCTGTACTTGCTACACGCCCGAAGGTCACGCGACATGAAACCACGACAGACGACGTACGCCAGCGCAAGGCAAACCTGCTCTTCTTCGGCTCTTTCGTCAATATGCAACAGGAAGAGTACGAGTGGGGAGTGCAGGAAATGCTGAAAGACAAGCCCTACTACATAGCCAACATGATTCGTGACACCTATTACCTTGGCAAGGTCCTTGACCAGAAATACCGCTACCTGAGGCTATCATACGACATCTTCATGGTAGGTCTCGTAACCTCGATCATTCTCTACACCTACGCCTTTATCGGGTAATCTGCATCAAGCTCTAAAGACACCTTCAGGCCTTTACGGCCGTATACAACCTTGTTGGCTTGTGACGACCGTTCAGGGTTACGGAGCCCTTGTAGGTAATCCTGTATCTATGCAGCAGACCCGCAGGAAACAGGGCTCTCAGCTCGTCAGAAAAGAGTAGCTCCTCCCCCATATCCGAACAAATCTCCTCGATACGCGAAGAGGTATTGACCGTATCACCATGGAAAACCACCTCGCGCTTATCAACCCCAACCTCTCCAGCCGTCACCTTTCCAGCATGGATACCAGCCTTGAAATGCGGGGAAACACCGTACAATGCGAGCAGCTCCCCTTCCAGTCCCTGTACTATCCTGCACATTGAAAAGTAGCATTCAAGAGCCTGCATCCGGCGTGCACCGGAATCAATCGGCCAGGTAACAACAATACCATCCCCGACATACTGGTATATCTCACCTTCATGACGAGCAATCTCCAGAGAGAGCCGGTTGAAGAGGAAATGCAGGAGCTCATGATAACGCACATGCCCAAGCTCTTCGGCTATTGCCGTAGACCCGTCCATATCAAGAAACATGAATACCCTTACCTCTTCATGAGGATGGTGGTATCGCCCGGTTACGGCATTACGGAAGTTCACCAGCCCGATACGCCTCACCAGCAGGCGGGAATAATTAAGGAACAGGGTCACGATCGGCAGGTAAAAGAGCAGCACGATGAATTCCGAGTGGAGGAAAATATGAAACCTTGGCGCAATCGATGCCACCACCGTAGCTGCAGGCATGCTAAGCCAGGCCTCCAGAAGCACGAACAGGAAGAGAGCTGTAAAGGAAAAAAACACGTGGCATACGGTCAGCAACAGCAGGGTCACAGGAAAACTTCGTTCACGCAACCATGGTTCGCAAATACGCACACCGCTCCCTGCCGACATCCCTACAAATACCCCTATCAGGCTGAAACGAGCCAGAACCTGCAGATCAAACCGGAAATAAAACTCCTCGAATTCCCACCCCAGCACCATGAAAAACATCAGGTAGATATAGAATGCCAGCAGGTAGGCTGCTATATCCGGCAGAACGCTCCTGAAAAACATGGGGATCCTGACCTTCATAGGTTAAAAACTGAACCCGGTTCGGATATAGAGCCCGTAATCATCCGATAACCTGGCACTGTCAGTTCCCCGCCCGACGGCAATGGTCAGGGCATAACGAGACTCGATGAAACTAAACCAGAGACCTCCGCCATAGCCGGTATGCCACTGTCCGGAATCACCAGGATCATCCTCAAAATAAACCCTGCCCGTCTCGACAAATGCAAGAGGCCCGAACATGACAGGAACAAGGAACTTGAACTCGCCAAGGTAAAGACGAACCTCGCTCCCGGCATACAACGATGCATCCCCGGCAAACCGTTCACGATCATAGCCGCGAAGCGACGTTGAACCGCCAAGAAAAGCCGCTTCATAAAAAGGATAGTCCCCCCAGAGCTTTTCACCACCAGCTCTCAGGGCTACCCTGGAATACGGCAGCGAAAAGAGCGGTTGGTATCCACGCCATTCCCCTCGTATCCGCCCGAACGAATCAGTGTTGCCCAGGAACTCTGGTGACCATGAAGCCTCCAGGTCAACAAGCATGCCCTTCAGGGCTGCAGTCCCGCACCTCCCCCCTGTATCGGCAAGCCTGCCGGGAATCTTTCTTGGCGACAGGAGCACTGAACTGCCGCAGTCCCGGGTATCGTAACGGAAGCCGGCACGAAGGCTTCCTACATACTCCTCTTCAATCCCTACAGGATTGTTCGTTTCCAGGAAAGAACCGGGATCCACTTCAAGATTGATGAATTTCGCTTCCACCCCTGTCCAGAACTGCTTATCACTGTTAGCCGGATAAAAGAGTGTCGGACGTAGCCAGGTCACCTGTTGCCTGATTTCAAAATCATCCTCATCCCTGTCGTTTCTGTCAGTTTCATTACCGAAACCATAGAAATTGATGACCTCGAGTCCCGTTGTGCCCACATCAACATGGAGTTCAGCACCAGGAACCACGGAGCGGAAATCACTTTCAAGCGCAAGCTTGTAGCGTGGCTCACCCGCCCCCGTGGCAACACCGCCGCTCAATGCAGCATGGTAATTGTAGGGATCTTTGCGGAAACCGTAATCCTCATACTTGACTCCCCATCCCAGGAAAATCCCGTACTCAGGTGCATAGTCAAGCTCCGTATTGGCTATGGAAGCCACAAATTCCGAACCAGCATCCCTTCTCTTGGTATCATAGTGATCGGCAAGTTCGTCAGGCTCATCAACTACCGACCGATCGATGCGGGTGCGCTTGCCGGCCAGGAATTCAGTGTCTGGATCGTCATCGTAAAAATAGTGCTTACCGGAAAATGCATGACTAGAAGCCACGGTGAGATCCTGCAAACTGTCAGCCCCTTTGCCGCCAACAACATGCAAATCCATATCCCCTGACCGGGGGCCTTCAATCCTGACAATGTCCTGACCGCCATGCATATCGAGACGTATCTCCCTGGTTTCCTGTAACGAAAACCTCCTGGTGTAGAATGGCTTCCCCTTCGGAACACCAGAAGTGCTATCCAGCTCGTAGACAGCGACGTTCACCGAACCGTCCGCGAAACGCTCCAGAAGGGCAAACTCATTCCTGTCACTACCATGGATTTCAACCTCCCGTGCATAAAACTCATACAGGTCTGAAGCTATCTCCTGCAGGTTATCTCTCCGGACCTGCAACTCACGCAACAACCTGTCACCTTCTTTTGCCTTCATTTCCGGAGGCATTGCTGCAATTGCATTTCTCAGGAGGTTATCATCGAGAACATGCTGGAGGTCCGTGGCCACGGCCATCCACTCCTGGCGGGACAGCAACGGAAAGATGCGCCTGTCGACCGCCCTGCCGGACCAGCTTATATACTTGACAGAAGGATACTCTTCACGAAAGCCCTCTATCTGGGGAATTATCTGCGTAATAACCCATGAAAAAACACCATCCTGGCGGGAAAACGCATTATCACGATCTTTAGCGACAGGTTTCCAGGTTCCCCCCTCTCCATTGCGATAACCCGCCCAACGCCATTGCCCGGAATGACGGTCCCAGTCACCGATAAAAATATCGAACAACCGGGCCTTGAGGTAACATTTCGCTTCAGGCTTGAATGCATTACTTGCATCAAGTGTCGCAAACATGGTATAGGTATTGGTCACCAGGTCAGCACCTGCAAATGCAGTATCGCCACCATCATTTTCATCGGGATGCTCCTCTATAGTCCCGAGAAGGCCGGCAAACTCTTCATAGAACTTGCCCAGTCCTTCAGCATCATACGGCATAACAACAAAACGGGCAGACGGAGCCAGAATCCCGGCAGCATCCTGCATTAGCTCTATCATCTTGAGCCCTACTGGATTGGCAGAACTCACCTGGTCCTGCACAACCCTAGAAACCAGTGTATTATGAAGTTTTTCAGGCATCCCGCGTGACGGATCCTTATCAATGGATCGGAACCTGTACCGCTTTCCATCAGCCCCTTTAAACCTCAGGCTGATAGTCTGGTACCCACCCCCTGTCTTGTACGGGACAAGTCCGCCAGCAAACGTTTCCAGGTCCAGAACCTCGACCTCCATCGGCGATGTCCACAAAGAACGCCAGTGGCTCCCGAAAAAAAGGCGATGCAGGGCACCTGCCCGATAATGTTCCCCGGGAATGACCCTGACGCTGTCTCTACCGGCAACAGCTTCCTCAAGAAGCCTTGACGGCTGGGCACTAAGCGATGAAGTACAAAAAAACGATGAAACCAGAACCGCTCCCCCGATAACTTTACTTGATAATCTCTTCATGGCATACAGGTTGGTTCACTAAATGTCATAATATTTAATATACCATTTCTCAACCAATCAAGGATTTCAGGGTGAATTGCCCATGCAAAAAGGCTCTTACGGCATCATCTCATAGGAAGGATAGCGGGTTAGCCTCCCCTGGAAAAGATCCTCGTCAGCGATATAGAGCCGGCCAAGAGAATCCAGGGCAATACCTTCAGGCTGCGGATGACGAATTGTATCGAGATGTTTCCATGAAAGAAGACGGCCATTCCTGTCAAGCTCAACCACCATACTGCCTATCGATGCAAGCACAAGAAAATTACCGGAAAGGGGGTCGATTCTCATGCCTGAAGGCTTGAACCGATCGTCCCGGCTGATGTTTTTGAGGTCAGCTGAAGGAATAAGTAAATAGGGTTCATCCGAGAGGAGCTGCTCGTCAAGGGAAAATGCGAACACAGGCTTTACCCCCTTGACTCCTGAAGGACGATGGTTTTTTGGCCACTCCTTGCAGGCAAGAAAAAGACGGTTCCCGATTGGATCGAAACAAAGCCCTTCTATATCCCATGACTCAGTGAGAGGTGTATCGAATTTCACAGCCTCTACCTCTGCCCCGTCCTCACCCTCTTCAAACATATAAAGAGTCCCAGAACTATCGACAAGGAAAAAGGTTGTTCCGACTATGGCTATATCTTCAAAATCAGCAGCAATTCGAGACGTTCCGTACCACCCTCTCGAGGTAATGTAAAAGCTTTTCCTAATGCTCCCATTAAGCGGATCAATCTCGCACACCATGCCCAACTCGTCATTATGGGCAAAAAGCCGACCTTGAGCATCAAAACAGATCCCCGATACCTCGCTGAGCCGACCAGGCAGAGGAAGCTGGTTCTCATCAAGTGTCGCAACAGGAACAGCCCCGAAAAACCACAGCATAGAAACGACAGCAAGAAAAAAGACCCGTACCATCATGCAAGCAGGTGGATGCGTGAAAAGACGTAATCAAGACGATCCTCATTGAGGACCACCCGGGAATAGCCGCTCTGGCCCAGAGGCATAGGCGTACTGTCACGATCGCTGGGATATTTTCTACTCTGTCGACCATTATACCAGTAGACCAGCCGAATTTTTTCTCCGTCGATTTCCAGGGCGGTAATTCCCCGCTTTCCGATAACACAACCAGAATTGAACACGCTCGGTATTGTCAGGTTGTTGTACAAGCCACTGCGAAGTCCGATCCGCTTACCCTGTCGGTAACAATCGGAAAGCTCCTCCTTCAGGGTTGCTATCCTCGACTCAATTTTCTCCCTGCCCTCGATATCTGCATCCGGGTAAGCACGGCAAAGCTCTTCTATCCGGTAATTCAGGTAATCAACTTTAGAAAGCGACTCGAACAGGGGTCTATGCGTATGCCCTATTACCGAAACGATTTTCTCCTGGTTCGAAAATTCGTAAATAGATTTCTCTATCGCAAAACGCCGGCGGCTGTTATACGCCATAGAAAAATTCCTTATACCAAACGGCTTGGCTACATACCGAAGGAACAGCGCAATCATGCGGCTCACCAGGGGATAGGTCTCCCAGAGGAATATAGAGGCCTGGTGGCCATGGAACACCAGTATCTCCTCCCTGCCATAAACAAACTTTACTGCCTCAAGAAGGTAAGGTGCGAGGAGATAATGCTGCTCATCCTGCAGTGATGCATCATGGTTGCCAAAAGTACGCAGGAAAAAACCGTTTTCCCTGAAACTCAGGAAAAGCCGGTACATCGACTCCCAACGTGTTGCAATATCTTCCAGGGGAAACTTGAAAAGCTCTTCAACATCACCGTTCAGCACTAAGCTGAAACCCTGGGGATGGTAGTAGTCCGAGAGAACCGTTTCAACAAGCCCGGCATTCCGCCTGAACTCGTCACGACGTCCACCGTTACCCATGTGAAGATCGCTTAATACAAGGATGCGCGAACTGCCGTTTACTTCTACCCGTCTTGCCGTCCTTCGCAGGCGCTCAAGATGGGGATGTTTTTTATGGTGCTGCATACAGTTTAATCAGCCTCATTCCCTTCATTGCCGGAGTTTACCTCCCCTGAAGAGAAAAAGAGAAACATGCCTGTTACTCCTGATCGCCTGCTTGACCGATTCAACATTTTTTTCGCAGCGAAGGAGCGTTTTCCATGAATAAAGATGTCTCGGTTCATGGAAATCTGAATTAGCGATATAATTAAACTTTTTCAATCCCACAACATTGAACAGATCATCACGGTTCGCCACCTCCCAGGCATCGAACAGCGTCGCATACTCCTCATGATTGGACCAGAGATGAGCCGAAGGATCTTCACCGGAATGATTCCGTACAGAAGGATGGCATGCCACGGTAAGCGCCTGCTGCCTTCTTGCCTCACTAATAATATCCGGCACCTCAAGATCGGGTGAAATAAACTCCTTGTTGTCAAGCGCAAGAATGTGGTAGCGTGACGTATTGTTTGTCAGCTCAACCCCCGGAATGAGCAGCATACCATACTCAGTCCATGCTAGAGAAGCCGCTTCCCATAATGCGGCCTGGTAGTCACCGAACCGCTCTGGAGGGACACTGCATGGCGGGTACCCCGCCGACATCGAGTTTTCATAACTGAGCGTGTCAAGAACATGATCCGTCACTGCAATAACATCGAATCCAGCCTCACCGTACAAATGTATGACCTCCTCAAGCGAACAGGAGCCATCACTCCATGTCGTATGAATATGAAAATCGCAGTTCAGCCATTGCATAGGATGTGCTTTATAAGGTTACTGGTTATCGACATAATAACAGAGCACGTCAAGGTAACCCAGGCCACCTGTCGGAGCAAACCGCAGGATGTGAAGACTCTGCAACATCACGCTGCATGCAACCGCAGTAAAGGAGGAAAAAAACTCTTGAAACGCAGCGAAATGATGACAATATTATAAAATAGAGTCCTCGACAACAATGCGGCTTAGTTCCGCACAACCTGCCGGCACGTGATCAACCCTGAACGATTCCAGAAAATCAAAACTCTTCTCGAGCTTCGTCAAAGCGACCTTGCAATGGTCATGGACGATGTCAACAAGCCCCACAACCTCGCAGCGATCATACGGACCTGTGATGCAGTAGGCATAGAAACCATACACGCCGTATCACATAAACCTGCAATACGCACCAAGCAGAAAACAGCAGGAGGTTCCAGCAAGTGGACAAACCTCACCCTGCACGACTCCATGCCCGATCTGGTCACAAAGCTTCGCAGCGAAGGCAAACAGATCCTCGCCGCTCATTATAACGAGCACTCTGTAGACTACCGCAGTATAGACTATACCAAGCCTACAGCAATCATCATGGGAGCGGAAAAATTCGGCCCAGCATCATCCACCTTAGAACTCGTCGATCAAACGATACACATTCCCATGCAGGGCATGGTAGAATCGCTCAACGTCTCCGTCGCAGCAGCGGTCATACTCTTTGAACTACAACGCCAACGGCTTAAGGCAGGCTGTTACGACAAACCAACCCTCGACCCCGCCTACCTCCAGAAACGCCTCTTCGAACTCGCCTACCCCACCATCAGCGAAAAACTACGCCACCAAGGCAAACCCTACCCCCCGCTTTCAGAAGAGGGGACGTTCCTCAATAACTGCAAAAACTTTCGTAACAGCTAAATCCGGCTCCTCTAGTGAGTTTTTGCAGTTATTGAGGAACGTCCCCCTTTTTCACTTGGCAGGTGAAACGGCCGGGAGCGGGATTACGGGCAAGATGCGTATGAACACCATTGAGAAGGGTTTCAATCTCGTCGAGCAGCTGACGGTGTTCAAAGGCCAGGGAAAGGAGAAACAGGGGAAAGGCGATAGGCTCACGCCTCAGTTTACGAAGCACATTACCCATGGCATGCACAACGTGGGGAAAAGAGTAACACTCGTCACAAGAAGCACTAGTTGAATGCCCTGAATCTCCCGGGCTCCCGTAATCACAACTGAAGAGAAAATCTTCCTGATCATCCCACTCGATAACTATCCGGTAAGGTTTCCCTCGGTTCGTCTCAACACCCATATCGGCATATAGCTTCATTCAGGAAAACAACTCGTTTCCCTCATGATACACATGCAGAAGGCAATCACCACGCCACCGATGCAACATCTGTGCAAAAAAGGGGGACGGACTTCATTTACTTCACTAATTTTTTCAGCCCTGTTTATACCTGAGTTAGTGAAGTAAATGAAGTCCGTCCCCGGTTTTTCTATCGGATGCACTCGAGGTAGCGTTCGGCGTCGAGGGCTGCCATGCAGCCGGTGCCGGCTGCGGTGATAGCCTGGCGATAGGTGTAGTCCTGAACGTCGCCACAGGCGAATACACCGTCTACGCTTGTAGCTGTCGATGTTTTTGCTGTTTCGATATAGCCATACTCATCTATATCGAGCTGGCCTTCGAAGATTTCAGCGTTGGGCGCGTGCCCGATAGCGATAAAGACGCCGTCGCAACTATGTTCGATTATCTCGTCCGTCCTCACATCCTTGAGGCGGATACCGGTCACTTTCTGGCCGTCTCCCAGTATCTCGTCCACGACCTTGTTCAGCTCGAGGGAGATTTTCGGGTTCTTTTCAACACGAAGGCTCATGATCTTGGATGATCGGAACTCCTCGCGCCTGTGTACAAGTGTTACCTTGCTGGCGAACTTGGTCAGGAACAGTGCCTCTTCCATTGCTGTATCACCACCACCGACCACAAAAACCTCTAGGTCGCGGAAAAAAAACCCATCGCAGGTAGCACATGCCGAGACACCTTTACCGCGGTATTCTTTCTCGGAAGGCAGGCCTAGCCAGCGGGCATTGGCACCGGTAGCAATGATCAGTGCATTGGTGATGATCTCCTTACCGTCATCAAGACGAAGCTGAAACGGCCTGCGAGAAAGGTCCGCCTCGGTCACGTTGCCGAATGCAAACTCTACGTTGAACTTCCCAGCCTGCTGGCGCAACTTGTCCATCAGCTCTGGACCTCGGATTCCTTCGGGAAAGCCAGGAAAGTTTTCAATTTCTGATGTAATCATCAACTGGCCTCCCGGCTGGGATCCATCAATGACAAGAGGATTGAGGTTAGCACGCCCGGTATATATTGCTGCGGTCAATCCTGCCGGACCTGTACCCATGATGACAACTTCACGAATCGCCTGTTCCATATTGATATACTTGGGTTAGGATGAATGACAAACAAGAATGCCGGTACGGGAAATCTCCCGACCGGCAAAAAAACGCGGGAGGTACTCCCACGGATAAGAACTTCAATGATCAGGCGAGCTGTGCATCGATTTTCTCGGCGATCATGTTTTTCGGCATAGCACCAACCATCTGGTCGACAACTTCGCCATTCTTGAAGATCAACATGGTAGGAATGCTGCGGATGCCATACTGCGCTGCAGTATTCGGATTCTCATCGACGTTGACTTTCGCTATAACAGCCTTGCCTTCATAGTCAGCCGCGAGCTCTTCGATGGTTGGGCCGAGCATAACACAGGGTCCACACCACGCTGCCCAGAAATCAACAAGTGCTACCTTGTCTGAATCGAGAATTTCCGATTTGAAGTTCTGGTCCGTGGCGGTCAGGTATTTTCCCATTGTAATACAGTCTATTGAGATTAACGATATGAAATATCCAACTGGATAATGATACAACCATTCAGAAATGAAGGTAACAAAAAAACAGATTGCACCAAATCGAGGCATCCTCAACCGGCAATATGCACATTGTCTGGCCCCAGAATCTTTTCCAGGGCCTTAAGAAACTCGTCAGATGGATCTACCGGGGTACTCCGTGCAAACATACGAACAACTTCGACGGACTCACCGTTCTCTATCTTGACTTCAAAATCCACGCCGGTCCCCCCTTTGTGCTTTTCGAAAAGTTCTCTCACAGCCATTAATTTGTCCTGCTCACCAGCATCCTGGGCATCTATTTTTAAGACGACCCGGTCTATGCAGCTTTCTCGAACCTTCTTCAAAGGCACCACTTCGCGCACAAGCAGTTTCAACATGCCGGTAGCTGCCTCAGCCTCGGCAACAAGCATCACAGGCTCATCGGTTTTAAGCAATTGTCGGTACTGCTCATAGACACTGGCAAACACGGTAAAATCGGCCTTTCCCCTGAAATCCTCGATAACACCGAAGAGCATCTGGTTCCCCTTGCGGTCCAGGTGGGGCTTAGTGGAGACAATAACCCCGATAACCTTGTACTGACGCGATTGCTGTACCTGCCGGTTGTCGAGGTGTAGGTTTGCAAATGCCTCCCAGTCCCGCTTGAAGGGATCGAGGGGATGGCGACTGAGGTAGATCCCAACCAGTTTTTTTTCTGCCTGCAGCTTTTCTGATTCAGGCAGGGGATCGGCAGGATCCATATCAGGATAGAGGGATGTAGCGTCCGATGATGCATCGTCAGATGTAAAAAACCCGCACTGTCCGGTAGTAACCGATCGGTTCTGCAACTTACCGAACTTGATTGCCTTGTCGATGTTGGCGAGGAGCTTACCCCTGTTAGGCTCGAGTTCATCCAGGGCACCTGCCATGATCAAACACTCAAGTGACTTGGTATTCATGGAGCGTAGATCTACCGATGCGGTCAGGTCGAACAGATTGGTAAACTTCTTTTTCCTTCTCAGTCGGGCAGTAACCACGGCTCTTGCAGCATTTCCGACCTGCTTGATAGCGCTCAGGCCAACCCTGATCGCAGGCTGCCCATCATGTATTTCAATCGAAAACAGTGCATCGCTCTGGTTGACGGTTGGAGGAAGAATCGGGATATTGAAACTCCTAGCCTCATCACTCAGGTGCTTCATCCTGGCCGTATCACCGATCTCGCTGTTGAGAATAGCCGTCATGAATTCAGCAGGATAGTGCGCCTTGAGATAGGCTGTCCAGTATGCAAGAACACCATAGGCTGCAGAATGACTCTTATTGAACCCGTAACCCGCAAACTCGGCCATAAGATCGAAAATACGGTTAGCCAACTTGTCGTGCACACCCTGGTTGACAGCCCCCTCAACAAAATCAGCCTTGAACTTCTGCATAATTTCAGGCTTCTTCTTACCCATAGCCTTACGGAGGTTGTCGGCTTTCGCTAGCGAAAAACCGCCCATAACCTGTGAAATCTGCATAACCTGCTCCTGGTAGACAATGACACCATAGGTCTCCTTGAGGATCTCCTCAAGCATCGGATGCATGTAATCTATCGGTTCCCTGTTATGCTTACGGTCGACAAAAAGATCTACCGCATTACGCTTGGCGTCGATACGGGCATTGAGCGCACCGGGTCGGTAGAGGGCACTCATAGCGATGATATCCCCGATCTGTGTAGGCTGTAGCTGCATCATGTAGGTCTGCATACCCTGCGACTCAAACTGGAAAATGCCAGCCATCTTTCCTTCCTGGAAAATCCTGAACGTCTTGCGATCGGTCATCGGCACGCTTTCCAGATCGATTTCAACTCCGTGGAGCTTTTTGATCAGGTGCAGGGTTTCATCGATAACTGCAAGCGTCTCCAGCCCAAGATAATCGATCTTGAGCAGCCCGGCAGTTTCAATCCAGTTCTTGTCGAACTGGGTAACCACCTGTTTCTGGTCACTTGCAGCCTTCTGCGCTCCCCGCTCCAGCTCCTCGGCATCGTATTCATCAGCGAATTTACGTTCTTCCGTCTCGATCTTGTTGGAGACATAGAGCGGCACCTGTTCCTCGAGCGGACCATCAGTAATGACAACTGCCCCGGCATGCATCGACACGTTACGTGCACGTCCCTCTAGGGCAAGCGCATAATCCATCAGCTGCGAATTCTGGGGACTGCTCTCCACCAGATCCTTGAGTTCGCGAACCTCATCGAGGGCCTGTGAAAGGGTAACCCCAGGACGTGAAGGCACAAGTTTAGCCAAGCGATCCACCACCTGCAGCGGTACTTCGAGTACCCTCCCGGCATCCCTTATTGCTGCTCGGGCGCCGAGCGTACCGATAGCAACAACTTTTGCCACACTTTCATCACCATATTTTTCAACGGTGTAATCGAGAACCCTCTGCTTGCCTACCGGAGTGAAATCGATATCGATATCCGGCATCGAAAGGCGCTCTGGATTGAGAAAACGCTCAAAAAGCAGCTTGTAGCGAAGAGGATCGATACGCGTAATTCCTGTCAGGTAAGCAATGATGCTGCCCGCTGCAGATCCCCTGCCGGGGCCCACCGAGTACCCCAGTTTCCTTGATGCAGCGATAAGGTCACTGACGATAAGGAAGTAGGAGCTGAATCCCATGCTGGTAATGACACCGAGCTCCCGTTCGATACGCTCTTCAACCTCCTTCCATGTTAAACCCTGCGATGCAGGATCAGCATACTTGACCTTTGCTCCTTCATAGGTAAGGTGGCGCAGGTAAGCCGCTTCATCGTCAAAACCTTCAGGGATAGGAAAATGCGGCAGCCTGGGATCCTGCTGGCTGAATGCATAACTACACGACTCAGCGATAGCCACCGTATTGGAAAGCTCCTGGTGGCTGTCGTCAAAGAGCGAATGCATCTCAGCAGCGGTCTTGAAATAGTTTTCAGTTCCCGAAAGGCAATTGAGATTCGGACTTGACAGGCGCTCCTTAGTCCTGATAGCTACCATTGCCTGGTAACGTCCTGCATCTCTCTTTTCAAGATAATGCACGTTGTTGGTTGCCACGAACCTGATCCCGAGCTCTTTACCAAGCTTAAGAGTCTCCCGTTTCAGGCGCTCATCAAAAGCCGTCTTGTGATCCTGGAGCTCAAGAAAGAAATCGTCACCAAAAATACCCTTGTAGACCGACGCATATGATACAGCTTCATCATAATGCCCCGCAAGCAGTGCCCGACCGATACGTCCCGCATACCCTCCAGAAAGACAAACCAGGCCATCATGGTGATGCTTCAGTAATCCAGGGTCAACATGCGGCATACCATTAGCAAAGCCATTCCTGGCAGCCCTCGAAAGCAGGATGCAGAGATTCCGGTAACCCTCCCCATCCTTGACGAGCAACACGAGAGTGGAAGCATCGTGATGCCCACCCCCCTGTCGCGCCTCGGATTCCTGCATCAGCACTTCACTCCCGATAATCAACTTCACCCCAGCGTCGCTGGCCTGGGAGAAAAGCTCCGGCATGTTGAACATGGCCGAATAATCGGTAACAGCCAGAGCGGTCATCCCGGCTTTCCTGCACGCTTCGAAAAGCTGCTCCGGAAAGATAGGGCTGCTCTGCATCGAATAATGCGTATGTGTATGGAGATGAACAAAATCCATTTCAGGCAGTCACTGGGGTAAATGTAGAGAGATCGAAGGCCGTGCATCCCGACCAGTACCTGAAGATGTGTTTTTCGCAGGGATTATGCAATCATCGAACGTCATTCAAACTCATCTCGATGAGACCCTGGGAATACCTTGCTCCAGTCCTGGCGGCAACACACCACTCCTTCGAACCTGGTTAGCATAGAGAAGACGCTCATATATGCGTTCATAGCCTGCAACCATGTGTGCAACGGTAAACCGTGACTCGAACGTTTGTCGGCACTGAAACCTCTCGATCTCGTCAATCCGTCGGACTGCCTCCACAAAGCCCTTATGCTCATGACAGACAAATCCATCGCGACCATGCGTGATAATCTCGGGTGCAGAACCGCAGTCACGGACAATCACCGGAGTACCACAGGCCAGGGCCTCTATCATCACAAGCCCGAATGGCTCCGGCCAGTTGATCGGGTTGAGCAGGGCCCTGGCGTGTTGCAGCAGCTCAATCTTGTCATGCTCACCAACCTCACCAACATACTCGACAAGCGGGTGTTGCATAAGTGGCATGACCACCTCATTAAAGTACTCCCGGTCTACCGGATCGACCTTAGCAGCAATCTTGAGTGGCACATCAGCATCGATAGCAATACGAATCGCTTCATCCGGGGCTTTTTCCGGGGAAATACGACCCAGGTAAGCAAAATAATCTCCCGCATCAGGCTGGAAACTGAAATCGGCAAGAGGATAGCCGTGATAGACGGTTCCTGCCCAGGGGACATCGGCAACTGGGAAGCGCTGGGCATTGCTGATAGAAACAAAATGCAACTGCCTGTACTGGCGCATGAGGCGAACGATATCTGGATTATCCAGGCGGCCGTGAAAAGTCATGACCGTCGGGATACGGGAACTCGCAGCAAAAGGAAAGGTCATGTATTCCAGGTGAGAATGTATGATATCAAATGCTCCAGCCATCTCCTTGTATGCCCTGGTCAGCTCGCTCATGGTGCAGTGGAAGCAGGAGAATTCCCGCCCACCCAGGCGAAGCCCTTTATCGACTAATGAAACCAGCCGTGCAGACGTCACCGAATCCCCTGTAGCGAAGAGTGTCACGTTGTGACCGCGCCTTACCAGTTCTTCAGTCAGGTGATAAACCACCCGTTCCGTCCCCCCGTACTTTTCAGGGGGAACGCGTTCAATCAGGGGTGCTATCTGTGCTATTCTCAACTTCTCCATCACACGCTCCTTTTATCATACAGGTAACCGGACTATAGGAAAAGCTGTAGGCCTGGTTGACCGGCAACCTGAAACAGCTTCCCCAGAACGAACAGGCAACCATGCCCTCCACGTCCGAACGGACAATGATATCAGCCTGTTTATGGGTAATATCGAGCTCTATAATCCTGCCTCTCCAGACCACCCTGAACGAAAGACGCTTCCATCGCTTCGGCAGCCAAGGCCGAAGCTCTATTCTGTCCGACTTGAGTGTCAGGCCTCCAAACCCCATGACTGCAGTCTGCCAGGTCCCCCCTACGGCAGCAGCATGAATCCCCAAGTGAGTATTTCCATGCAGGTTCTCCAGGTCAAACCGGGCCGTCTTCATGAAATAGTGATAGGCATGCTGACGCTTGCCGACCGAAAGGCCCACCATTGCATGTGAACAATGACTAAGAGATGATTTGTGCATCGTCCGGCTCTCGTAGTAATCGTAATTGCTGAGCTTAACCTCGTGGCCGAACAGGTGGGGAAAAAGGATGAAAAGCATCAGCACATCAGCCTGCTTGATCAACTGTGTCCTGTGAATCGTCCGGTAGGTAACCCCCGGAGGAAGCAGGGGCGCGCCTTGACGGTCATGCTTAGTAACGGTAAGGTCTCGAAGCATGAAATACCCATCGAACTGCTCTATCAGGCCGCTGGACTGGTCAACATCAAATTTCAGCCCACGGGAAATATCCTTCCAACCCGAAACCTCATCAGCCTGTAAGGATATCTCCCGGCAAATTCGTTCAAAACCAGGAAGATTCCGACGATCGAAATAGCGATAGAGTACAGCTGCCAGGTTAAGGTGCCATCGAACCAGGAAATTGGTGTAGGCATTATTCGTCACATGTTCATGAAACTCATCGGGGCCAATCACTACCCGGATATCGTAGCCGTCATCACGGGCATCAACCCGGCTTGCCCAGAACCTGGCCGTCTGGAAAATCATTTCAAGCCCCTGGTCGAAAAGAAAATGCTCATCTCCTGTCACCCTGAAATAGCGCTCAAGGGCATAGATCACGTCAGAAACGATATGATCCTCCTCCCTGCCTGTGTAGATAAGCCGAATCGTCCGTTCAAGCTTCGAAGCAAAACGAGGAGTCACATCCTCACCTGTCACCGCACTTTCCCATCCATATTTCGCCCCCTTGTATCCGGCCCGTCCAGCATTCTTCAGCGCCCCTGGAAGTGTCACATACCTATACATCAGCATGTTGCGGGCAACCTTCGGGAAATTGTAGAGGTAAAACGGAAAAATGAAAATTTCGGTATCCCAGAAAATATGCCCAAGATACCCCTCGGAACTTAGAAACCTTGCTCCTGTACTGCCGGTAAACGGAGGCGCATTGATAAGCAGCTGGTAGATATTGTAACGAAGGGCCTGACGGGCAACTGGATCCCCCTCGATAACGATGTCTGCCTGTTCCCAGCGATCCGACCACGCGCGTATATGCTCGCTAATCTCGCTTGCAGCACCCTTCCTGAGAAATCCCCGGAGTTCACATATACTCTCCCTGAACAGCCGATCCTGCTCAACCTCCCTGCTGGTCAGAACAACTGCAAATTTTTCAAATTCACACAACCGACCTCGGCCAACCTTGAGAGTAACCTCGCTGGTGAACTTCTCCCCGTATATCCTTGGTGCAAAACCTGAAATATCTTTCCTGTCTCCAACCGGTCGCCAGGCAGCGGCAACTGCTATTCCTATTTGCTGTTCCCGGGTCTTCATCTCGAGATACATCAGGTCACGACCCCGCTCGATCCGTTCGAGATGAAGGTGCTTGAGATGTTCGCCCGGGAAAAATCCCCTGTTGAGCATATCACCGTTCAGGCCGCTCATCACCTTGATCTCACCTGAGAAATTTTCAGCCGCCACACGTACCCGCATGTACCCACGATGTACAGCATGCATAAAAACCATGCGGGCCGTGGTAATGGAAAGGATTTTTCCTTCAGGTGTTTTCAGGCGGGAATAACGATGTACTATTCCCTTTCGCATGTCCAGGGAACAGCTATGGCGCAACACCCGGCAGCTACACGGACTGACTTTCAGCCCATCCACCCAGAACGAGACATCTGTCCATACCGGGCATTTGACAAGCTCTTCTACATCAGCTTCCGACCGGTCGTAGATACCATTCATATACATCCCGGGCATGCTGCCGGGGGGTAGTTCCTCAAGACTCCCCCGTATGTTCAGGTATCCATTTCCTATGCAGAACAGGCTTTCCTGTACCTGCATGGACATGCTTTTCCTGCTGAAGCCTCGACGTTCAATCAGCCACTCTTCGTTCGAGTACCGAAGCAGGCCCTCCACATCATTCTCATCATGCATCATCTTCTCTCCCCCTACTGGACTCCGGTTTGTTCAACCAGACTCATGTAACCAGGTACAAACATCTATGGGGGAAAGCCACATCAACCATACAGGTGAACTATATATTCATCACATACTCAATATAGAAATAAAAAAAGCTGGTAACGATGAAAACAGGCAAAGGAAGTACAATCAGAAGTAATTTTTTTATATACTTAAAACTACTCTATTCAATGCGGCTCAATACTCGCTATAATGCTGTAAAACATTCACTTACCAGTGCAACAAAACATATACACAAACTGCCCGGTATGCAGTTATCCGCTTACAGGTGAAAATGCTGTATGCCCCCGCTGCGGTAACGATATCCTCGAAGACATCGCCTCACTTGATGAACAGAGCAGGGACAAGCACCTGCAGAGCATCGAAAACAAGAAGGCTGAATGGTATGCACGTTGTGTGACAGAAAGCCTCAACTGTTGCGAAATGCAACCGCCCGCAGCTGACGAAGCCGACACCTGCTCATGGAAAAGCATCGGAAAAACCGAGCGCCTTGCAGATGTTGAAATTTTCACAAAATCACGTGAAGAACTTACTACAGACCCAGCGCGGCTGAATGAGTGGTGGAATGCATTGAATGTTGAATGGAAAGAGGTGGTGCGATCAACCATCAAGGTAAACGGGGAGCCTGCCCCACAGGAACTCCAGCGATTTTTCACGGCCACAAACGTTCGTTGCGACAACCGCAGAATACACAACCTCGCTCCGCTAAGGCCCTTGGAAAACCTGCAACAGTTGCGCTGCGACGAATCTCCGGTCGAAAATCTTGAGGCTCTGGAGGATAACCGCACCCTGCTCAGGCTCTATGCCTTCGACTGCGACCTCACTTCCATAGAACCACTGAGGAATGTAAAAAGCCTCAAGCTTCTGTGGATATCTAGCACCGGGGTAACAGATCTCTCCCCAATCGTAGGGCTTTCAAACCTCGAGGAACTCTATTGCTCGGAAACAGGGATTACAGACCTCTCTCCGCTCAGCAACCTCTCGAAGCTTGAAAAAATAAGTATGTATAAAACCCGAGTGTCATCATTAGAGCCACTCAGGAACCTCGATAACCTCATTGAACTGGGAATCAACCATACGGGAGTTACCGATATCAGCCCGCTTGAAGGCAAGGAAAACCTCGAATACCTCCGACTCAGCAAAACGGGCATACAGACGCTCGATCCTCTTGCAGGGTGCATCAACCTGCGGGAACTGAGCTTCAGTAATACACCGATCTCTTCTCTCGAACCACTGAAGGAGCTCCAGGAACTCGAAGAGGTAGAGTTTACAGGAACACCGGTAAGCTCCATAGCTCCCATCATGAAACACCAGTACCTGGAGAAACTGGAATTCTCCGCCGGAACAATTCCCCAGGAAGAGATTGATGCCTTCCTCGATACCCACCCAGACTGCGAAGTCATCATCCGCTGAAAAGCGGGAACGTTCTTCACAAACCCAACAAAAAAAGCCCGCAATTGCGGGCTTTTTTATGAAGTCAGCTACTCTTTTCTACAAGAATACCGAAAGCAGAATACCTGCAGCCACAGCTGATCCGATCACACCGGCAACGTTAGGTCCCATGGCGTGCATGAGCAGGAAGTTGTGCGGATCTGATTCCAGCCCAACCTTGTTGGAAACCCTGGCAGCCATCGGAACGGCTGATACACCTGCCGACCCGATAAGCGGGTTAATCTTCTGCTTGAGAAACACATTCATCGTCTTAGCCATCAGCACTCCGGCGGCAGTCCCGAAGGAGAATGCAATCAGTCCAAGAATGAGAATACCAAGCGTCTCGATATTAAGAAACTTCTCGGCAGAAAGCTTGCTGCCAACGCCAAGCCCGAGGAAGATCGTCACAATATTGATAAGAGCATTCTGGGTAGTATCGCTCAAACGATCGACGACACCGCACTCTTTCATAAGGTTACCGAACATCAGGAACCCGATAAGCGGAGCTGCTGAAGGAAGCAGCAAGGCACAGAGGATTATGACGATGATCGGGAACAGGATCTTTTCACGCTTCGACACGTAACGAAGCTGGGTCATCTTGATCTTGCGCTCGTTTTCAGTGGTAAACAGCTTCATGATCGGAGGCTGGATAATCGGCACCAGCGCCATGTATGAGTATGCTGCAACCGCAATACTCCCCAGCAACTGTGGACTGAGACGCGAAGCAAGGAAGATCGATGTAGGTCCGTCAGCACCGCCGATAATCCCGATCGAGGCAGCATCTTTCATCGTAAACCCTATGCCAGGGACATACTGAGACAACAGAAGTGCACCAATCAGCGTTGTAAAGATACCGAACTGCGCTGCTGCGCCAAGAAACGCAGTTTTAGGATTGGCAATCATGGGCCCGAAATCAGTCATAGCCCCTACGCCCATGAAAATAATGAGCGGGAACACGCCGGTTTCGATACCAACCTCGTAGACGTAACGGAGTATACCTCCCTCATCATTGATATAGGCAAGCGGAATGTTGGAAAGCACCGCACCCATGCCTATCGGAATCAAGAGCAGTGGTTCGAACCCTTTAGCGATGCCAAGATAGATCAGAAGTGCGCCGACCGTGATCATCAGCATCCGTCCCAACCCTTCAGTCCAGGTCAGGCTGTTGTCCGATATGAGCGCATAGATTCCAGTACTCTGGACAAGATTGGTAAACACCTTGCCAATGGAGAGCCTATCAGCCGCCTCCACATCGCCGGTAGAACTCACAAGAAGCGGTTGCTCGGCAATACGAAGCAGGACGGTTCCCGCCGGAACATGGGTATACTTGGAATACAGCGAGGGGTGGATATAGGAAATATGGCCCGTCACCCCGGAAGTGATGGTGATTTTATGGTGCGCCTCATCAGCAAAAAGGCCAAGAAAATCGCCGGCATGGATGTCATCCCCGATCCGAAGTGAGCGGCTGTCGCGAACAGGAACCTTGATAAGTTCCATATCTTCCGGCACCGTCAGAGAAACCACATCGCCCTCGCGGTGGATAAATCCATCCGAAGCCTGCGCTACTGCTGAAAAACAGCAAAGCGCAAGCAAGGCGATGATGAAGGTACGTAGAGAATTCATGGTAGAATGGTTACTAAGAAATTATCCGATATACATCAGTACGTCACCTGAAGCGACAGTATCACCTGCAGCTACTTCTATGGAAATCACCTTACCGGAGGCTGTAGCCTTGACCGGTGATTCCATCTTCATAGCCTCGATAACCAGTACGGTATCGCCTTCGTTAACCGTGTCGCCAACCTCAACCTCTACAGCGACAACAGATCCCGGCATGGCAGCCTCGATCGGCTGTCCGTCACCGCTGTCAGACGCAGCAGGAGCAGCAGCGGCAGGAGCAACAGACTGTACAGCCCCGGTTCCCTCGGCAACGGTCACGTTATAGGCACGTCCGTCAACCGTTACGGTATAATTGCCGTTTGACGGAGCCTTGGGGGCTGCCGGTGCAGCTTTTTCAGCCTTTGGAGCGGCCTTTTTGGCAGCTTCAGCCTCTACATCCGCTTTATAGCGAATACCAAGCGACGCCTCACCCTTGAGGAACGCAATCCCTTTGGCTCCACAAGTAGCTGCGATAAAGATATTTTCCTCTGTTGTAGCAAGCCCCTCTTTTTCGAGCAGCGAACGGTTGTATGCAACCCCCAGCTCGGGATTTCTGTCATTAATATCGTGAACATCCTCCGTAGTAGGCTCGAGACCAAGCTGCTCGGAAGCAAGCTTCACGATTTCAGGATCAGGCTCGGCAGGAGTCTTGCCGAAATATCCAAGCACCATCTTGCCATAGCTTTCGGTGATTTTTGCCCATTGGCCCTGAACGGTATTGGCGAATGCCTGCTGGAAATAGAACTGTGAAACAGGGGTGACAGATGAACCAAAACCACCTTTAGCCACAACCTCGCGCATGTTGCGGATAACTTCCGGGAACAGGTGCAGGGAGTTGTTATCGCGCATCATCTGGGTATTGGCGGTCAGCGCGCCGCCAGGCATTGGCGAGAACGGGATGACAGGATTGACCTCCTTGGCTTCAGGCGGCATGTAGTACTTGTCCATGTGATCGATGAACATCGCCTCCACCTCGAGTATCTTTTCAGGATCGATGTCAAGGGTATAGTCTGTACCACGAAGCCTGTGCCACATGGTCAGGATATCAACTTCAGCTGTGCCGCCGCTGACAGGGGCCATGGCCAGGTCGATAATGTCAGCACCAGCCTCGATGGCCGCAAAGTTACAGGCAACACCCATTCCTGCGGTATCATGAGTATGGAATTCAATGACTGTTCCCTCCGGAAGCATCTTGCGTGCGCCCTTGATAGATTCGTAAACAATAGCCGGAGTTGTCGTCCCCGATGCATCCTTGAATGCTACACTGTCAAACGGAATGCCTGCATCGAGGATTTCCTTGAGCTTGTCAAGATAGAACTGCGGAGTATGGCAGTATTTCTCGTTCAGTCCCGGAGGAAGACCCATCAGGGCTATAACAACCTGGTGCTTCAGGCCTGCATTATGTATGCACTGACCTGAATAGGCCAGGTTGCGGACATCCATCAGGGCGTCAAAGTTGCGGATAGTGGTGATCCCGTGTTTTTTGAACATACGGGCATGCAGATCGATAATATCTCTCGACTGGGAAACCAGGCCGACAACGTTTGCTCCCCTGGCAAGAGTCTGCAGGTTGATATCAGGGCCAACCACCTGGCGTGCCCGGTCCATCATGTCAAAAGCATCTTCCTGGCAGTAGAAATAGAGGCTCTGGAAGCGGGCTCCCCCACCGATCTCGAAATTATCAGTACCCGCAGCTTTTGCCGCTTCCAGCACAGGCAGAAAATCATCGGTTTTTACCCTTGCACCGTAACATGACTGGAAACCGTCACGAAACGATACATCCATAAACTTTATCTTTTTCATGGCACTATGTTATTTAGCATTGCTTTAACTCTTGAAACCTTGAACTACGAGCGGCTCAGATGCGTATGCATCGCCGCTGAAATAACTGCCGTAATGCGGCCAGCATCATCTGCCGCATGCGGAGAAGATGCTGTTTTTTTCTTTTTTTCGTTCTTCTTCCTGCGCTTTTCAGCTTCAGCCTCGGCAATCTGACGCTCTTCACGAAGAGCGTGTCCACTGTATACTTTCGACATCAGTGAGATAAGAAGGGTAAGAAGGAGGAGGAAAAGAAAAACTACCACCATACCTACCACGAGGAGAATCAAACCGTCAGAAATCATGGCTATCTACCTGATAAATTAATAATTGTTAATCTGCAGAAGCGAGATCAGTCTTCTGCAACGATTTTTGGCTTCACGCCCTGCTTGACCAGCAGCACAGGTATATCCACAGCATGGAATACAGCTTCAGCCACACTGCCCATGAGTATCCTGTTCAGCCCTGTTCTGCCATGCGACCCCATAACCAGCATATCAGCCCCCCAGTTGCGGGTCTGCTCGATAATAACATCGTAAGGATTACCTCGAATGATCTGTATATCTGCATCGAGCCCTTTCTTTTTTTCTTCCATGAGTAGGGTACGGAACTGCTCGGTAACCACATCACTTTCATGACGCTGACTAACGCCATAACTGTAGGCAGTCTTCTCGGCAATATTTTCAGGACTGAGAATATGCAGGAAACGAACATAAGCGCCTGTTTTACGGGCAAGATCGATAGCATAACGAACCGCATTGTCCGATGTCTTGGAATAATCGGTCGGACAAAGGATTTTCGACAACTGAACCATTGGAAGCGACGTTTAAACGATTGATTGTTCGGGCGAAAGGAAAATAATACAACAAGCTACGAATTTACAATAATTTTAAGACTATACCATAGCACTTGAGCCCGCGCAGAACTTCCCGGATTTTACCTACATTAGTGATAATCCCCCTGTAATGAAAAGCGTTGCACCATGGCAGGCACCTCACTCCTTGACCCGGCAGCCTATCCCCATAACGTGGAAAGCACAGAGGTCGTCGAAACCCACATTTCGTGGATCTATCTCACAGGCAGTTACGCCTACAAAATCAAGAAACCTGTCGACCTGGGCTTCCTGGATTTCACCTCGCTCGACTCGCGTCGTCACTACTGCATGGAAGAGCTTCGTCTTAACCGGCGTTTATGCCCGGATCTCTACCTCCAGGTACTCCCTGTCACCAAAAGTGATGATGGTATATCTATAGGGGGCAAAGGGGACATTATTGACTACGCGGTGCAAATGGAGCAGTTCGACCGCAATGGAGAGCTTGACAGGATGCTCAGGGAACACAGGCTCCTGCCACGTCATATCGATATGGTTTACCGGGAAGTCAGCGCATTCCACCAGGATACCCCCCCAACACCTCCCGATTCACCATGGGGAACACCTGCGACAATCCGAAAAACCCTGCTCAACAATTTTTCATCTGAAATTCTCACAACGCTCCCGCCAGAAGAACAACCTGTACTCCAGGAACTGAAAACCTGGACAGGAAAGGAACTCGATCGTCTTGAGCAACTCTTTCTCGAACGCAAAGAGAGTGGAAAGGTACGGGAGTGCCATGGCGACATGCATACCGGCAACATCGTCCTCTACCGGAAAAAAATCTGCATTTTCGACTGCATAGAGTTCAACCCCAGGCTCAGCACGATCGATATTGCAAGCGATATAGCTTTTTTCATGATGGACCTCCTCCATGCTGGTCGCCACGATCTTGCCTGGAGATTCCTCAACGGCTACATGACAGAAACCGGTGATTACCAGGGAATGGAGGTCTTGAGGTTCTACCTTGTCTACAGGGCCATGGTCAGGGCCAAAGTCACTGCGATCCGCCGAAGCCAGGAAAACACTGCAGAGGCAAGGAACCAGGCACTCGAAGAACACCGTTCCTACCTGGACCTGGCCAGAACACTGACCGCGCCCCCGCCTGCCCGCCTTATACTCATGTGCGGCATATCAGGCAGTGGCAAATCCACCCTGGCCGGCAGGATAGCCACAACCCTGGGAGCCCTCCACTGCCGCTCGGATATCGAGCGAAAGAGGCTTGCCGGCATGAAACCGCTCGACAAAAGCAAACCGGAGAAAAAAAAGGGGCTGTACGGCAAAGAGATGAGCGAACAAACCTACAGCTCACTGCTCGGGATAGCACGCTCGACACTCAACGCCGGCTGGCACTGCATTGTGGACGCAACGTTCCTCCACAAGGAACAACGAGCCCCGTTCATTGAAATGGCAAGGAAAACCGGCACAGCATTACGCATTATCCTCTGTAACGCACCACCTTACGTTCTTGAAAATCGGCTCAAACACCGGGCGCAAAAAGGCACCGATCCCTCAGAGGCAGGAATCGATATCATGAAACAACAGCTACGGGAAATGGAACGACTCACTGAGGAGGAAATAGCACTTACCACAGAGGTCAATACTGCCTCAGCAGAAGAGGCGGATCAAATCATCAGGAAACTTCTAGACATCGATACCGAAGGCGGCTCGAACAACCAGCCCAGCCACGAAGCTCAGGGAAGCCACGCCGAAACTCAGGCCGACCATCTCCATGAAGCGACTCCTGAACGGGACATCCTGGGCAACAGAAACATAATAATTGAACAGGCCGATAATGATAACAGCTCCGATGAATGCAATGACAAGAGCTGAATAAAGTGAAGAAGCCAGGAGAAAAGGCGCCACAAGAACCACCACGGTCATGAGATAGGCCAGACCGGTGTAAAACGATGCCTTGAAGGGGTTTTTCCCTTCGCCGGGCTCAGCCTTGGTCGACAGGTACTCTGATGCAGCCATGGAAAGGGCTGCAGCAAAACCGGTAATAATACCACTGAGCGCAACAAACCGCGATTCCTGGAGAGCAAACGTAAGGCCGGCAAGCACACCCATGAGCTCAACAAGCGCATCGTTCAAACCCAGTACCACCGAACCGGTATACTTCAATCGCTCCTCGTCGATCATACCTATAAGCGCAGCTTCATGCTCCTCCTCTTCATGCATAATCTGGTTGGCTTCCCGGAACGTCCTGGAAAGGCTCTCGTAACCACCCACAGCCTTGTTTTCGTTACGTTCCATCAGCTTGATACCGAAAGTCAGCCCAAGCAATCTGCATACTATAGTATAGAACCAGACACGCATGCGGGAAGGCCCGACATCCTCTTTCGTATACCCCTTCCAGACATTGTAATGCCTCAGCTCATCCTCTGCAATCTGCGACAGGATACGGCGGTTGTGCGTACCCTGCACCCGCTCTGCAAGTGATGCATAAATATAATGCTCCGTTATCTCGTTTTTCTGGAAACGAAGCACCTTGGCTGTATCGAGCTCTTGCTGTACCACTGAAGCATTACAAGTCTGTAGGGCATCCATGAAAACTCATTGGTTTACAACGATGCCCCCTGGTTTAAAGAATAGGGTTCGGGCTTACCTTGTCCGGGTAGCCGCCTCAATGAGTTCATTCATCCTGGAAACAAAATCCACAGGGCTTTCAAGAGCACCTTCCAGGAACAGCGCACTCTCGTAAAGCTGCACAATGGAGCTCCTGAGAATCGGGTCCTTGTCATCAACCATGCAGCGGCTGGCCATGTTACGGATAATCGGATGGGACGGATTGATCTCGAGAATCTTTTTCGAAACCGGTGCAGCCCCATCCTTGTTCATCATCTTCATCATGCGTTCGACCTGGCTGTCCATGGCATCCTTGCCGCTGACAAGGGTTACCGGTGAAGAGACAAGGCGATGCGACTCCTGAACATCTTCGACTTTATCCCCGAGAGTTTCGCGGAACACATTCAGAAGCGGAGCAACCATCTCCTTGCTGACCGACTCTTTCTCCTCGGTCTCATCCCTTGAAAAGTCAATATCAGCCTTTTCTATAGACTTGAGCGGTTTCTTGTCATACTCATTAATCGATGGAATGACAAACGCATCCACTGGATCTGTAAGGAGCAATACCTCGATCCCTTTCTTCCTGAAATACTCGAGATTGGGGTGACTCAGGAGTTCCTTACGGCTCTCGCCCGAAAGGTAGTAAATCTCTTTCTGCTCTTCCCCCATACGCCCGACATAATCCTTGAGGGTCACATAGTTCTCCTCATCAGTAAGCGTACTCTCAAAGCGAAGCAGGTCAATAAGCTTATCCCTGTTGGTAAAATCGGTATTCAGGCCGATCTTGATGATAGGGCCGAACGCCTTGTAGAACTGGCGGAACTTTTCAGGCTGCTCCCCTGCCATGGTCTCGAACCAGCCAAGAAGCTTGGAAGTAAGGATCTGTCGGATCTTCATCATTACCGGGCTTGACTGGACAACCTCCCGGGAAACATTGAGTGACAGGTCCTCTGTATCTACAACACCGCTGATGAAACGAAGGTACTCGGGAAGCAGGTCTTTGCACTCGTTCTGGATAAGCACTTTTTTTACATAGAGCTGAGGCCCGTGGTTCTCGAGAGCCCCCTGCTGGTAGAGCATATCCATAGGAGCCTCCCTGGGAATGAACAGCAATGCCTTGAAGCTCACGACACCCTCAACCGATACATGAAGGTAATCGAGCGGATCCTGGTAATCAACTGAAATGAACTTGTAGAACTCGTTGACCTCCTCATCCTTCAACTCGCTCTTGGGCTTCTGCCACAGGGCTGCTACACTGTTAGCCTTCTTGCCATCGAGGTAGATAGGGAAATCAACAAAATTCGAATACTTCCTGATAATCCCCTCCAGGCGATACTCCTCGGCAAATTCTGCCGATTCCTCCTTCAGGGTAAATGAAATCCGTGTACCGCGCTCCTTACGGTCAATTTTTTCTAAAGTATAACTTCCTCCGCCGGATGATGTCCATCGATAGGCATCATTACCTTCCGAGCAGGTCTCGACAACAACCTCATCGGTAACCATGAACACGGAGTAGAAACCAACACCGAACTGGCCTATCAGGTTTGCATCGATCTCTTTCTCTTTCTGCTGTTGTTTGAGCGCCTCCATGAAACCAAGGGTACCGGATTTTGCCACGGTACCGAGATTGGCGATAAGCTCCTCCTCGCTCATACCTATACCGTTATCCTCGATTACGAAAGAACGACTCTCCTTGTCAACGGTAATCGAAATCTTCAGTTCGCCATCTCCTTGGTCAGCCTGGCCGGTCAGCTGGCTGAAACGAGCCTTGCTGAGGGCATCTGAGGCATTGGAAATCAGTTCGCGGAGAAATATTTCAGGATGTGTATACAGTGAATGGACTATAAGGTTCAGAAGCTGCTTCATTTCAGCTTTATACTCAAACTCCCGAATATTGCCTTGTGTTGTATCGCTCATGATATGACTGATCGTTAATCTGTTACAAGAAACCTACAAAGAAGGATTAACCGGCCTGAATTTAAAAGAGACCGGCAAAAATAGCAAGCCCCAAAGGTTACCGCATCGAGATGATCCATTCCGCAAACTCCCTGAACGCCCCGTTACCACCGGGAGCCTGGCAGATATAATCGCATAGAGGCCGGACAAAATGGGTTGCATCACCAGGACAGGCTATAATCCCCTTTCCGGTTATTTCCTCCATAATTCCCAGGTCGTTGACGTCATCACCGATATATGCAATCTCAGATACTTCGAAACCGGTTTCAAAAAGTACATCCTCGAGCTTGGAGCGCTTGTCCTGCACACCAAGGTAGAGACGTTCTATATGTAACTTTTCAGCACGTTTCTTGAGGTTGGGTGATGTTTCCCCCGTCATGATCCCCGTATCTACACCTATAGCCCTGAGGCGCTCCACCCCCATGCCGTCCCGGATAGAGTAGCGCTTCATCTCCTCGCCACGCTCGCTGTAATAAACCCCGTTATCTGTAAATACGCCGTCATTGTCCGAAAGGACCAGCTTTATCTTCCGAGCACGCTCGGTAAATATCTCGTCTGGTAAAGTACTCATAATGGTCACGCTGCAATTTCTGCTTGTGGAATTGGTAAGGTACGTCTAACCCCGGCAAATATAGGCAATTTTACGCTGAAGCCCCTTTCACTGGCTTTTCAACAGGTTATCCACACCTTATCAACACAGGAATTCAACAAGCTCAATCACGGAAACACGGGCTGACAGAGAACAACACACAACAACAACCAGAACCTTAAAACATTTAAAGAATTAGTCTTACAGAATACTACTGCACACAAAACGACGTACTTAAGCGCAAACAAGCGCATGGAAAGAGGGACCGTGACGTAAGGAAACATGAAGTTTTCAACATCACCTATCTTGGTTAAAGGCACTTTATCCACACGAGAGTAGCCGGCAAGTACCTGCTTTTACCATTTTTTTGTTTATTACATCATCTACATAACGAAACAACAGACCCATGAGATACACCCTCTTACCGTCAGAGATCGAAGCAATGCTGAAAGAAGACGTGCCCTACTTCGACCTGACCAGTTCACTGCTGAACCTTGGCAATATTGACGCAGAAATCACCTTCACCCCGAAACACGACCTGACAGTATGCGGTAGCGAAGAAGGAATGGCCCTGTTCAGGATGCTGGGAGCCGAACCTGCACTGCATAGAGAAAGCGGCAAAAGTGCTGAGGAAGGACAAACAGTACTTTCAGCTCGAGGCAACGCGGAACAACTGCACATGGGTTGGAAAGTGGCACAGAACATTCTGGAACATTTTTCCGGCATCGCCACAAGGACAAGGGCCATGGTCGATGGAGCCAACAAGGGAAAACAGGGAACAGAAGTGTGTGGCACACGTAAGCACCTTCCTGGCGTAAAAAAGCTTTCGCTCAAGGCGCTTTGTGCTGGCGGAGGCTACCCGCACCGCCTGGGAATTTCAGACTCTGTATTGCTTTTTTCAAACCATTATGAACTCCTGGGAGGCTTGGCCACAGTATGCCGGAACCTGTCGGAGATAAAACAGAAATGTCCTGAAAAAAAGGTAGCAGTCGAAGTCGAAGGACTTGAAGACGCACTGCTTGCAGCACGAGCAGGAGCAGACATTATACAGGTTGACAAGCTGCCCCCTGCCAGTATTGCCGCAATTGTCTCCGGGGTCAAAAAAGAGTGCCCTGCAACAGTCATAGCTGCTGCAGGAGGCGTCAACAGCCAGAACGCTGAAGCCTATGCCGCAGCCGGTGCCGACGTGCTTGTCAGCTCATGGATGTATTTTGGCAAGCCTGCTGATTACAAGGTGGTAGTAAGAAAGATCTAACCACACGTAAATATGAATGCGCCTGAGACAGGTGGGGGTTTAACCGTCTCAGGCGCTTCTCTTAAACACCTGCTCAACTTCAAGTTGAACAGGCAACTATCAGTCCACTAATAAATGGAACAAACCCCTACCCTCATTAGTTCCTCCTTCCGATTATTTTTTCCTGTTCTTTTTCAAGCGTCACCTCATGACGCACCTCCTGCAGTTTCAAAGGAAATGGAACAAGGGACTGGATGGCAGCAATGTCCCGGTTGTCACGCTCTGTTGAAGAAAGGGTTGAACGAAACTCAACGCTGATGGTCTCTGAAGCGCGACAAAGCAACCTGATACTTTCAGCTATATCCTCGATCATCCTTCCTGGAAACTGCTCCCCTACAACCATTCTATACCTGTCAAGCTCGAGGGGAGCCTTCAGGTCCATTGCAACTGCATCAACACTACCGGTGGCAAGCAGCCTGGCAAGCATACCGGGAGAGGTCCCATTAGTATCAAGCTTGACCTTTACACCGAGTTCATGCAGCCATGCACAAAGCTCCGGAACCACACTATGGAGTGTCGGCTCCCCGCCTGTCAGGACAACAGCATCCAGCAGATCCCGGTTCCTGACAAGCCATTGAGCAGTTCCTGCATCATCCTCCCGTGACTCCCTCTGGATCAGTTCGGGCAACACCAGGCCGGGATTATGACAATACCAGCAACGCATATTACAGCCTATGGTGTACAATACGGCCGAGATCATTCCCGGATAATCAACAAAACTCTGTTTCAATAACCCCCCAACCGGCAGGGAGGAGAGAAGCTCCGCCCCCCTGGCCACAAGTGCATTGCTGCAGGATCCCAATGAATTCATACCTCGGCTCCTTCCGGTACAGCATACAGCTGCCTATCTGAAAACTCCGCCTGCTTGCCGGCATTCCACTGCCCTACAGGCCGCAGGTAACCGACAATGCGGGAAAAAACGTTACATGCTGTCGTACGCCCTTCAGCCTTGCATAGCGGACATTCAGGAACCTCCCCCTGAAGATACCCATGGAGCGGACAGATGCTGAATGTTGGCGTAATGGTCACATAGGGAAGGCGAAAGCTGGAAGTAACCATCCGAACCAGCTGGCGCGCGGATGCTCCGGGCATTGACTGTTCGCCGAGGAACGCATGAAAGACCGTTCCGCCAGTATAGCGTGTCTGAAGATCGTCCTGCAGGCGAAGCGCCTCGAAAAGATCATCGGTATAATTGACCGGAAGCTGCGTTGAATTCGTATAGTAAGGCTCCGCCCCTGTTTCTGCAGCCTCGTGATTGGCAACAATAATATCGGGATAGCGTTCCCTGTCGAGACGTGCAAGCCGGTAGGAGGTGCCTTCGGCCGGGGTTGCTTCCAGGTTGTAGATATGTCCTGTCTCCTCCTGGAACCCGGCAAGGATATCTCTCATAAAATCCAGCACCTTCACACTGAACGCATGGCCTGTTTCATCAGCTATTGAACAGCCCATAAAATTCTGGCAGCATTCATTCATACCTATAAGGCCTATCGTCGAAAAATGGTTATCCCAGTACCTGCCGTTTTTCAGGTAGAGATTCCGGAGGTAAAAACGGGAATAAGGATACAACCCCTTGTCTGTCAGGCGCTCGATGACTTTCCTTTTAATCTCAAGGCTCTGGCGGGCAAGCTCCATCATCCGCGACAACCGCTGGAAAAACTCCTCTTCTGAACGCGACACATACCCGATATGAGGAAGATTGACGGTAACCACCCCGATCGAGCCTGTAAGGGGATTGGATCCAAACAATCCGCCTCCCCGGGCAACAAGTTCCCTGTTATCGAGCCTGAGCCGGCAGCACATGCTGCGCACATCGTCAGGCCGCATGTCCGAGTTGACAAAATTCGAGAAATAGGGGATCCCGTACTTGGCCGTCATCTCCCATATACTGTCATAAACCGGATTTTCCCAGTCAAACTCCCCGGTGATGTTATAGGTGGGAATCGGGAACGAGAAAACTGAACCGTTTGCATCCCCCTCCAGCAGCACATCGGCAAACGCCCGGTTGAAGATATCCATCTCCTTCTGGAAATCGCCGTAGCACTCAGCCATAAGCTCCCCACCGATAATCACCTGGCGGTCCCTCATGAAGCCCGGAACCTGCAAATCAAGCGTAACATTGGTAAAGGGCGTCTGGAAACCAACCCTGGTAGGGACGTTCATGTTAAAAAAAAACTCCTGGAGACACTGGCGAACCTGCGCCTCGTCAAGGCCATCATAGCGGATAAAGGGGGCAAGCCAGGTATCGAAATTTGAAAACGCCTGTGCTCCGGCAGCTTCCCCCTGCATGGTGTAGAAAAAATTCACAACCTGGCCCAGGGCTGTCCTGAAATGACGGGGAGGTGAACTGGTTGCGAGCTGGTCGACGCCCCTGAACCCGCTCAACAGCAGGTCTTCCAGGTCCCACCCCACACAGTAGACAGACAACAGGCCCAGATCATGGATATGCAGGGCTCCATTCCTGTGAGCTTCGGCAATTTCAGGCGGATAGATCTCGTTAAGCCAATACTGCGAACTGACTATGGTTGAAATATGATTGTTGAGACCCTGTAGCGAGTAACTCAGGTTGGCATTTTCCCGCACCCTCCAGTCCCTCAGGTGTAGGTAATCATCAACCAGGTCGATATTGGAAAACAGCTCTTTTGCATCGCGCAGATTTCCGTGCTGGTAACGGTAGATAATATAGGCTCTTGCGGCATCAAACTCCTGGTACTCGAACAGCACCTGCTCTACCAGGTCCTGGATCTCCTCGACCCCGGGAGGTGTTGCTCCTGACCGCGATCCAAGCGCACCGACAACTTCCCGGCAAAGCTCCCGAGCCCTCTGCCGGTCAGGCCTGCCCACGGCACGAAGCGCCCGATATATGGCAAACGTGATCTTTTCAGCTTCAAACGGTACATGAGTACCATCGCGTTTGATGATTCGCGCATCAAACTGCCCAGACATTGTATTCATCTTGATAAGGATTTACATGAACAGAAAAAATCCTGTACCACGCAATGCCTTTGTATGGTTGAACGGAATCTGTACGGACAGGGAAAGGGGAAAAAGCCGCGGATGGGTTCAGCACATGCTCTGGTTCGCGAAAGCACAGGTCTGCAGATAAAAAAAGCCCGACAGGTCTCCTGGCTTGTCCGTTTTACGGCGCCTTCCCGTCCCGGTATTCCGGGGATCAGTGGCACTGTACCGTAAAAACATACAAGGACTTACAGTTGCGCGTCAGCTCACGATTTTCACGTGTATTCCCTATTAAACCCCTGTTACAGGGTATCCGGCTTCTTCAGTACGTGAAAGAACATGGAGAAATATAGTAATTCAAAAGTCACATCAAAACTACCCGTCAGCCTCAAGCATGGCGCGAAGCTCACGAAGCTCCTTCCGACGCTCCTCGCTTACCTCGGGATAAGAAACATCGAGTGCGCGGAACGTATCGAGAATGATCCGGGAAACGATCAGGCGGGTGTTTTTCTTGTCGTCAGCAGGTACGATGAACCAGGGAGCCCGCTTCGTGCTTGTGGCTGACAGGCACTCTTCATACGCCGACATGTAGCTGTCCCAGTGGCGACGCTCCTCGATATCAGCACGAAAGATCTTCCAGTTTTTATCTGGCTTGTCTATGCGCCTGAGAAAACGACGACGTTGTTCATCCCTGGAAAGATGCAGGAAAAACTTGATAATCCGGGTCCCATTGGCATAAAGATGACGCTCGAGATCATTGATCGACCTGTAGCGCTTCTCCCATACATCTCCTCCGTTCAGCAGGTCCTCAGGGATCTTCTGGCCAGAGAGGATTTCGGGATGCACCCGCACAATAAGCACCTCCTCGTAGTATGAGCGGTTGAATATGCCAATACGCCCACGCTCCGGAAGAGCACAGTTCGTCCTCCACAGGAAATCATGGTCCAGCTCAGCCATGCTTGGATGCTTGAAACTGTAAACCTGGCAGCCCTGCGGATTGATACCCGACATAACATGCCGTATCACGCTATCCTTGCCGGCAGCATCCATTGCCTGGAAAATCAGGAGTACCGAATAACTGTTCGACGCATAAAAGACTTCCTGGAGGGCACTGAGTTCCTTAACGTGTGCAGCGAGCGCATCCTGGTAGTCATCCCGTGATTCATAAAGGGGATCGAGGAGCGTAGGACGTTCATCGAGGCGAATCGTTTCGCCTTCCCTGGCAAGAAACTCGCTGGAATCGATCCCCTTCATCTTCAGCTCAGTCCAGTGATCCGGTCATTTTGGAAGGCACGACCCATTCATCGAACTGCTCGCTGGTAAGGTAGCCAAGATCAAGCGCAGCCTGGCGAAGTGTAGTGCCCTCTGCATGGGCTTTCTTGGCGATCTCGGCAGCCTTGTAATACCCGATATGTGGATTGAGCGCCGTGACAAGCATAAGCGAATTCTCAAGGTGCTCCTGTACCCGGGGATGATTCGGTTCGATGCCGCAGACACAGTTGTCACAGAACGATACACATGCATCACCCAGAAGCCTGGCCGACTGGAGAAGATTTGCAATCATCACCGGCTTGAAGACGTTAAGTTCGAAATGACCGTTCGAACCACCAACCGAAACAGCGACATCGTTACCCATCACCTGGGCACACACCATGGTAACCGCCTCAACCTGGGTAGGGTTCACTTTCCCTGGCATAATCGACGAACCCGGTTCGTTCGGGGGAATGGTTATCTCGCCTATGCCGCTGCGGGGCCCGGAGGCAAGCATGCGGATATCGTTAGCAATCTTCATCAGGCTTACAGCAACCTGCTTGAGCGCACCATGGGTTTCCACAATGGCATCGTGAGCTGCAAGGGCCTCAAACTTGTTTTCTGCGGTAACGAACGGCAAGCCTGTAAGGGATGCTATATTTTCGGCAACCTTGACAGCATATCCTTTGGGAGTGTTCAGGCCGGTCCCGACTGCAGTTCCGCCAAGGGCAAGCTCAGCAAGATGCGGCAAGGTGTTCTCGATAGCCTTCAGGGCATGATCAAGCTGGGAAACATACCCAGAAAACTCCTGACCGAGGGTAAGAGGGGTTGCATCCATCCAGTGAGTGCGACCGATCTTTACCACTTCACGCATCGCTTCAGCCTGACGCTGCAGCTCATCACGAAGCCGACGGATACCGGGAATAGTCACAGCGGTCAGTACTCGGTAAGCCGCAATATGCATCGCTGTAGGGAACGTATCGTTGGATGACTGTGACTTGTTGACATCATCATTGGGATTAAGCAAGCGCTCACCTTCACCAAGACGGTTACCACCCAGCACATGCGCCCTGTTGGCAACAACCTCGTTGACATTCATGTTTGACTGGGTTCCTGAACCGGTCTGCCAGATAACAAGAGGAAATTCATCATTGAGCTTGCCGGCAATAATCTCGTCGCAAACAGCTGCGATAGCATCACGTTTTTCCGAAGCAAGCACACCAAGCTCGCAGTTAGTGATCGCTGCCGCTTTTTTCAGGAATGCGAATGCCTCAATAATTTCGATCGGCATGGAACCTGATGGCCCGATCCTGAAATTCTGAACTGATCGCTGGGTCTGCGCTCCCCAGTATTTATCTGCCGGCACCCGGACTTCGCCCATGGTGTCTTTTTCGATTCTGTAGGACATAATGACGTCTCTTGTTCTGTGTAGTTCAAAAAATCGGAACCCCCAAACGGAGGAAAAAATTCAAGATAGCAAAAAAATACCAACACAGAACCTTTCAACGATACAAGGCGCAGCCATCTGGGATATCCTACCCCTCCCTGCTTTTGACACGCATCCCGTCTTCGAGATCATTCGATGGATGCAGAATAATGATATCCCCCTCATCAAGTCCACCAAGCAGTTCAACATTGAATGCCCCCATCCTGCCAATCTCAACCGGAACAACAACTGCCCGTCCATCGCGAATGGTAAACACGCTCCAGCCGCCATCCCCCCTGAACAGGCAACTTCGTGAAACCTGGAGCACATCATCCCCCTCCCAGAGAATGACAGACACCTCAACCCTGTATCGGTCCCCAAGTCCATCAGCATTTCCCTGCAGCGAAGCAATGACATTCACACGCTGCTCCTCTATACCAAGTGCCGAAATTTTCGTAAACGCTGATGGTTCAACCCGCTCCACTATCCCCTCGAGCCTCGCAGGACCACCCCAGGCATCAACCAGCACACGCATACCGGAACGAACACTGACAGCTTCAGTCGATAACAGGTCTGCAACAACCTCCATCCGTCCCGGATCACCAATTTCAAGAAGCGGGGTACCGGCAGCGATAACACGTTCGCTTCTTTCAGGAACATCCAGCACAAACCCATCCACAGGAGCCCTGACTTCAAAAGGGGTGCGGTTGATACTTCGGTCTACAGCTGCCGATCTTGCCTCATACTGGTACCTCGATACGCCCACCCGCCTTACGGCTGCGTCATACTGTTTCTCCGCCACATCCATCCTGCGCCTGGCTTCGTCGTATCGCTCCTTTGAAACAGCTCCTTTCTCCATAAGCCCACTGTATCGAGCATGAGTTTTCCTTGCCTGCTCCAGCTCGACTGCCGAGGTCTCCATAAGGGCTTTAGATGCCTCAAGCTCAGCTTCAGCTGACAGCATAATCGCCCTGGCTTCAGCATACTCACGACTGTTAAGGAGTGGAGGAATCACCTTTGCAACAACAGCCCCTTTGCTGACAGCATCACCCTCCAGGAACGGGAGGCGCTCAACACTCCCGCCAACAGGCGAAGCAATGACAAACCTCTCCCGCACCCTCGTCATACCATCCCCATCAACCGTTACGGCGAGGCCTTTGCGCTCTACAACCGCCGTCTCCACCTGCAAAGGCTCCGGCTGTAGCAGCAACATGATAACCACAACAGCTACACCAGCCATCAGAACCAAGCCAATCCGTTTGCCTGAAAATCCCATAGTTCTCTGGATACATTCTCTTTATTCAGAATAACACGTCCCCTTTATCCACCATTCCCACACGTTCAGACGTGTTCATCACGCGTAACGCATCATGCATCACTCTCTCGTCTTGAGTACCGCAATCAGGTCGAGACGATCCATTCTGCGTTTGACAAGAATACCGGACCCAAGCGCAACAAGCACAATGACCACAAAAGCGAATGCGAAATTAACCGGCATAAACACAAGCGGCATCCGATAGAGTTCCGAGCTAAGACTGAGAGCAAGCAAGTATGACAACAACATTCCAAGCCCAAACCCAAATGGAATAGCTGCAATGGTGAGTACAGCTTGTTCACCCAGGAGCATGAGAGCAATTTCGCGCCTGGTATAGCCGAGAACCCTAAGGCTGGAAAGCTCCCTCCCTCGCTCGGAAAGCGAAATCCTGGCACCGTTATACACCACTGCAAACGCAAGAATACCGGCAAATATGGTTAAGATCACGGTAGACGTTATCGTACTCCTGGCAATAACCTCTTCGAAACTCTCTTTCATAGCCTTCAGCATACTCACGCCCGCAACTCCGGGAAGCCCCTTCAGCCGATGGAACAGCTCGGCAGAGCCAGCTGCATCAAGGCGCAATGATGCAGCTGATACAACTCCAGGGGTTCCCGCAGCCTTTTCAAGTTCATCCATGCGCATGTATGCCGACAGACCAAGCAGTTCATCTATGGTATCATGAACCACGATCCTGGCATGATGACGTTCCCCCTGCAGAAACTCAACATCAAGTGTATCACCAGGAGAAACCCCGAGCGCAGTAGCGAGCGTCGTTGTCAGCAGCAATCCCTGCCCTGGAAGCATGTAAGGCTCATTACCTGCATCCAGAAGGCGCTGTATACCGTCTGACCGTTCCAGCCCCTTGATCACCTGCCTGCGGGAACGATGTCCGTAAACAAGACGCGCAGCCTCTTCCCTGTACAACTCCTGCTCCACGACTCCTTCGAACGATGCCAGCTCAAAAGCCACATCACGAGGACGCTGTTCATTGAACATCACCGTCACATCTTCACGATGTTTATTTGAAAACTCAAGAAACATGATATAGCTCACCGCATCATACCCGTAACGACCGGCAACAAGTATGGCAAGTGAACAAGCTATCATAAGAGAAGATATCGCTGACTTAAGCGGCCTGCGCTCGATATTGCGAAAAATAAGCCTGGCAGGAATGGAAAAACGTGTATACACCCCTGCTCGATCAAGTACTCCCAAACCACTTGAAACCGGAGCCTCGGGGCGCATCCCTTCAGCCGGAGGAAGGGAGAAAACTGAACGCACAGCAGCATATGCACCACCAAGAGCTGCAAGAAAGCTAAGCAGCACTGAAAGCAGCACATCACTGGCACGAAACATGAAATAGAGTTCTGCAAAATTATAAAACTCCGAATAGACACCAGTCAACCCCCGGCCAAGCCATATACCAACAAACGTACCTCCGAGGGCCCCTGCCGCAACCGGCAGAAGAGCGTACCCCAAGTAATGCAGGGCTATAGTGCTATTGGCGTATCCCATCGCCTTCATCACCGCCACCTGCTGACGCTGGATCGAGACCAGCCTCCTGAGCACGATATTGAGAAGAAACGCACCTACACACAGGAAAATCGTAGGCAGGACCGTAATCTGAATACCAACCTGCCGGATTTCATCGGCTATGAAACGATCAGAGAAATGATCACTGCGACCATAGGCTCCCAGCCCTCCATATCGCTTAAACATATGGTCAAGCCTCATAATCACCTCTGCCTCGGATGCATCTCGCGACAGCTGCAATGACAAGTCGTTGAAGGCCCCCTGCATATCCAGGGCTGACTCAAGGGCTGACCTACTCATCCAGAACACACCAAAACGCCGGTTATCCGGAAAAAAGCCACCAGGCTGCACCTCATAGATATACTCTGGCGATAAAGCCGTACCAACAATCGTCAACGCACTCCACCTACCATTGACCACTGCCCCGATCCTATCGCCCACGTCAAGCCCGTTAGCCTCCATGAACGGTCTGCTCGCAATAACCTCATCAGTATGACCTGCCTCAAAGTAACGCCCATCCATAAGAACCAGGTCATTAAGAACCGGGCGACGGTTGTCAGGCATCGATATCAGCCTTCCTGTCGCCGGCTCACTGAGCCCCACCACATCAAGGGTTACGTCAGCCACAATACGTCCCCTTGCAGCCACAACCCCCTCTATAGACAACGCTTTTTCTGCCATGTACAATGGCGCCCTTTTCAGGCTGAGGAACACATCGGCAAAACGCTCTTCAGCATAGTAGCGCTGCCTTGTGGAAGCCAGGGAATGCTCGACGCTTTTCATCGAGATAAACACCGCTATGCCACAGGCAACAACGGCAGTAACCGCAAGCATCTGGCCCTTCAGGTGCCATATCTCACGAAAAAGTTTTCTCCCGAGCAGTGTCATACCGTCCTCACCAGCTAAGCTCTGAAGGCTTGAGCTTTTTCTCGTTTTCCTTTATATCCGTTATCTCCCCGCTACGCATTCGAAGCACCCTGTCGGCCATACCGGCAATAGCCACATTATGTGTAATGAGCAGGGTTGTCGTACCAAGTTCATCGTTGACAGTCCGGAGCACTTCCAGCACCAGTTTACCGGTTTCATAGTCAAGCGCACCTGTCGGCTCATCGCATAACAGCAGCTCAGGACGTTTTGCAACAGCTCTGGCAATCGCTACCCGCTGCTGCTCGCCACCGGAAAGCTGAGAAGGAAAATGGTGTATCCTCTCGCCAAGACCAACAAGCCTGAGTGCATCTATTGCTGGCATCGGGTCTGCAGCAATATCTGTCACCAGCCCGACATTTTCTAGTGCTGTCAGGCTCGAAATCAGGTTGTAGAACTGGAAGACAAACCCTACCGACCTCCTTCTGTAACCGGTAAGTTCTGCCTCATTAGCTACGCCTATTTCCGATCCCCTGAACCGGACTGAACCGTTCGTGGGAACATCAAGACCTCCGAGAATATTCAGCAGGGTTGACTTGCCGCTACCTGAAGATCCGAGTAAGACCACCATCTCTCCCTCGTAAAAAGAGGCTGAAACATTTCGAAGTGCCTCAACCGTCACCTCTCCCATCTGGTAGGTTTTACTGACTTTGCTGACTTCAAGCACTGGTTCCCGCATAGCAGCCGCTTTTTTACTTTTTGTTATTCACTCAGTCCAATATAAATTCACTTATGGGCTGTACAGATCTATAACCATTCCCTCACATACTGCGTTCAATGAAAGACAGTGAACTTCGACAGCCCCCGCTTACCGGCCCCCTGCTGGCACTTCTTGAGTCACTTCCAGGCATGGCCTATAGATGCCGCAACACGCCGCAATGGGAAATGGATTATGTAAGCAACACCTGCCTGGCCTTAACAGGGTTCAGTCCGGATGAGCTCACAGGACAAGGTAGCATACCCTTTTCCAGGCTTATCCATCCCGATGACCGTGACATGGTGTGGCAGAAAATCCAGGAAGCCGCAACCCTCTGCAAAACCTTCAACATCAGCTACCGCATCCTGCATAAGGAAGGAAGGACCATCATCGTCAGCGAAGAAGGACGTGCACTGTATGGCCAAGACGGCAACATTCTCGCAATTGAAGGGTTTATTGTTGACATAACACGCCTTGTCACCTATAAACAAAGACTCGAAGAACAGAAAGTCATTGCCGAAGAACTTTTTGAACATGCCCCCGATGCAATTTTCCTGGCCGATGCTGCCTCTGGGATCCTTGTCAGGGTCAACCGGCAGGCCGAACAGCTGACAGGCTTCACAAAAAAAGACCTTATCGGCAGACATTTCAGCTTACTGCATCCGAAAGAAGGCAGGAAAAGGGCCATAGAAGGCTACCTCAGACAGCAGGAGGAAGCTGAAAATGAGGGAAGAAGCAAACCTAGAGACTATTATGTTCTGCACAAACAGGGACATACGGTTCCGGTTGAAATCATTTCGCAAATAATCACCCTCAAAAACCAGAAACTGACGTATGGGATTTTCCGAGACATCAGTGAAAGAAAAAAAGAAGAAGAAGCACGTAAAGCACTAGAGGCGCAGCTTCTCAAACGACACAAGATCGAAACGCTTGGCACACTGTCCGGAGGAATAGCGCATGACTTCAACAACATACTCACACCGATCATCGGGTTCACCGAACTTGTCATTGAATCACTGCCTCCGGATACAGAACAAACAAAGCAGCTCACCACTGTCCTTAACGCGGCAAATCGTGCAAAAAACCTGGTCATGCAGATCCTGACCTTCAGCCGGCAGGAAACGACTCCGCTCGAACCAGCCCCCCTTCAGCCTATCATAGATGATTCGCTCAGCTTTGTTCGCCACTCCCTCCCAGAAAGCATCACCATGCATGCCGATATCATCGAGTGCCGATGTACAGTCATGTGCAACACCATACAGTTGCAGCAGGTACTGATGAATCTCTGCACCAATGCATGGCAGGCGATGGAAAACTCGCAAGAAAAAGTTCTGACAGTCAAGCTCCGCAAAGCAGGCACAGAAGCAGTGCTCAGCGTGAGTGACACGGGAAAAGGAATGGAGACGAGGGAAATTGAGCGGGCATTCGATCCATTTTTCACGACAAAAAAGGTAGGCCAAGGCACCGGTCTAGGCTTGTCAGTTGTCTATGGCATCATCCAGGCACACGAGGGAACCATTGAACTACAAAGCCTCCCCGGAAAAGGAACCACGATAACTATTCGCCTTCCGCTCCTTGAAGAAAACAAAAAAGAAACGCCCCTGCAGGAATAACAGGGACGTTACAGAAAAAGATGTCCGTCAAGCAATCACAGAGACGGGACAGGCCTGACCTCTTTAGCCACACCGAACGTTTCGTTATACCGCTCGATCGACTCAGCGATAATCCGTTTCGCGGTGGCTGCATCCTGGAAATCCTCGACCAGCACGGTTTTGTTTTCCAGCGCCTTATACTCCTCAAAGAAATGTTTCAGTTCCGAGTAGAAATGCTGTGAAATATCGTTGACATCGGTAATACCTGCCATGCTCATATCATCATCAGCAACAGCAATGACCTTGTCGTCACCTTCACCGTGATCGATCATCCTCATCACACCGACAACCCTTGCCCGCACAAGGCACATTGGGACAATAGCACACTGTGACAGTACTACGATATCGAGCGGATCATGATCCTCTCCGAGGGTCTTGGGGATAAAGCCATAGTTGGCCGGGTAAAAAACCGATGAAAAAAGTACGCGATCCAGCATAAGCATACCGGACTTCTTGTCGAGTTCGTACTTAGTCTTGCTGCCTTTTGAAATCTCGACGATGGAGTTGACAACATCCGGCTGGTTTTTCCCTATCTCAACGTGGTGCCACGGATTGAAATTCATGATCAACAAATTCGTTTATGTTTTGCAAAAATCCTGTGCCATTATACAAACTTTCAGCAAATATCCATGACATTTCCTTAACTTGTGACCAGATTACCTCATGGGTCAGCCGGAATATCGGCCTGGTCAGACCTGATCAAGCACATTTCCGACAACCGCAGCCGCCTCAGACAGAATAGAAGCCAGGTGCTCCGCTCCAAGAAAACTTTCTGCGTAAATTTTGTAAATATCCTCTGTTCCGGATGGTCTCGCTGCAAACCAGGCGTTTGGCGTCTCGATTTTCAAGCCACCCAGTCGAGCCTGGTTCCCCGAAGCCTCTGTTACAATTGCAGTAATAGGTTCTCCCGCCAACTCCTTCTGATGCACATCTTCAGGTGAAAGTTCCTTAAGCCGTTTTTTCTGTGCAGGCGAAGCAGGTGCATCGATGCGGGCGTAGAGAGGCTCTCCAAGCTCCCTGGAAAGATCTCCGTAAAGCTCCCCGGGATCCTTGCCGGTAACAGCTGTCATTTCAGCCGCCAGCAAGGCCGCGATCATACCATCTTTATCTGTGGACCACGCCTGTCCTGATCTGTCCAGGAACGATGCCCCGGCACTCTCCTCCCCAGCAAATCCCAATGACCCATCGAGCAAGCCATCAACAAACCACTTGAAACCAACAGGCACCTCAACCACCTTGCGCCCGATCTTGCCGGCAACCCTGTCAAGCATCCTGCTGCTGACCACTGTCTTGCCCAAAGCAGCATCCCGGGGCCAGCCATCCCTGTGGGTAAACAGGTAATAAGCAGCTACTGCAAGGTAATGATTGGGATTGAGCAAACCAGAAGCAGACGTTACAATGCCGTGCCGGTCGTAATCCGTATCACAGGCAAAGGCAACATCGAACTCCCCTCTCCTACCGAGCAAAGGCTGCATGGTCCATGAAGAAGATGGATCCATACGAATCTTCCCGTCCCGGTCAACACTCATGAAGCGGAAAGTGGGATCGATACTGGTGTTGACCACGGTCAGATCCAGGCCATAATGATCGGCAATCCTTCCCCAGTACGCAACCCCGGCTCCTCCCAGGGGATCTACCCCCAACTTCAGGCCGGCATCCCGTACTGCATCAAGGTCAACAACCTTGTGCAGCTCACCCACATAGGCTCCCATAAAATCAAATCGGTGGGTCGTCGGAGCGGCAAGCGCCCGAGCATACCCAATCCGCTTCACCCCAGCAAGCCGGGTCCGGAGCAGCTCATTAGCCCTCGACTCGATCCACTCGGTATCCCTGCTACCAGCCGGCCCACCATGGGAAGGATTGTACTTTATACCTCCATCCTCAGGCGGATTGTGGGACGGTGTCAGGAGGATACCGTCGGCAAACCCTGTCGATCGCCCCCGGTTATGAGAAAGGATCGCATTCGACACTGCCGGCGTTGGTGTATAACCTCCCTCGGCATCGATCATCACCTCCACCCCATTGGCAGCAAGTACCTCGAGTGCGGTTGCCATCGCCGGCTCCGAAAGTGCATGGGTATCCATCCCGAGGAAGAGCGGACCTGTCGTTCCCTGCATGGAACGATAGTCGCAAATAGCCTGGACAACTGCAAGAATATGCCACTCGTTAAACGCTGCATGCAATGACGATCCACGATGCCCGGATGTTCCGAAAGAGACCTGCTGAGAGGGATGCTCCGGGTCCGGCTCAAGGGTATAGTAACAGGTCACAAGGCGCTGCACGTTCACCAGGAGTTCTTCCGGAGGCAGCTTACCGGCAAGGGGGCTGACATTCATCATAAAAGGGCCTGTCTTCAAGAATGAAAAATATGCTTATAGGGATTTAGGGGAGAAATTACCATCTCCATAACCATAATGTAGTTATTTATTGAACATGTAACTCCCAGGCAAAAAAGCTGCTTGAGTGCCCGGCAGCTCTCTTTGGGAGTGGTAGTAGCATCATCGTACGATTTTCGTATCTTGCCCTCCCCTGTTGCGCAACAGGAAAAACCAACCATGAAACGATCGACAGACCGGGAACAAGCACGAAGATGAGCCTAGAGAAAGAAATCGCCAAACGACGCACCTTTGCCATTATAAGCCATCCTGACGCAGGAAAGACAACACTGACAGAAAAATTCCTGCTCTTTGGAGGCGCAATACAGACAGCCGGTGCGGTCAAGCAGAATAAAATCCGCAAAACCGCCACAAGCGATTTCATGGAAATCGAAAAACAGCGAGGCATTTCCGTTGCAACCTCGGTCATGGGATTCGAATACCAGGGATACAGGATAAACATTCTCGACACTCCCGGCCATAAAGACTTTGCTGAAGACACCTACAGGACTCTTACAGCCGTCGACAGCGTCATCCTTGTAGTCGACTGCGTCAAAGGAGTTGAAGAGCAGACCGAAAAACTCATGGAAGTCTGCCGTATGCGCAACACCCCTGTCATCATCTTCATCAACAAGATGGACCGGGAAGGAAGGAATCCGTTCGAACTGCTTGATGAACTCGAAGACAAACTCCAGATCAACGTAAGGCCGCTCACCTGGCCGATAAGCCAGGGCAAGACCTTCAAAGGGGTCTATAACCTCTACACACAGCACCTCAACCTGTTCGAGGCTGACCAGACAAGGATAAGCGACAACTATATCGAACTTGACGACATCAGGAGTGAAGAACTTGAACGATGGGTACCGGGGGCATTCTGCGACCAGCTCCGCGAAGACGTTGACCTTGTCGAGGGCGTTTACGACCCGTTCATGAAAGAAGACTATCTCTCGGGAACACTTGCCCCGGTTTTTTTCGGCAGCGCTGTCAACAATTTCGGTGTACAGGAAATGCTCCAAACCTTCCTCGAGATTGCACCACCCCCACATGAACGTGAAGCGACTGAACGCATGGTACAGGCAGGCGAGCCCACCCTATCGGGATTCGTTTTCAAGATACATGCCAACCTCGATCCTAACCATCGCGACAGGACAGCATTCTTCAAGGTTTGCTCGGGCAGATTCCAGCGTAACACCTTCTACCAGCATACCCGCCTCGGTAAAAAACTCCGGTTTGCCAACCCGACCCAGTTCATGGCAAACGAAAAAAACCTTATCGAAGATGCCTGGCCGGGAGATGTCGTAGGCCTGTATGACAATGGCAACCTCAAGATCGGAGATACGCTCACCGAAGGCGAAGCACTGCAGTTCAGGGGTATCCCGAGCTTTTCTCCTGAAATTTTCAAAGAGGTGATCAACCGCGACCCGTTCAAGTCAAAGCAGCTGGAAAAAGGCCTCCAGCAGCTGACCGAAGAAGGGTTGGCACAGCTCTTTATTCAGCATGGCAACCGGAAGATTATCGGCACTGTCGGGGAACTCCAGTTCGACGTCATCCGCTTCCGCCTTGAACACGAGTATGGTGCAAAATGTGACTTCACCCCACTTCGATACATCAAGGCACTCTGGATCACCTCCGATGACCGCGAACAGTACGAGGAGTTCCTCCAGCGCAAGTCAGCCACGATAGCCCTCGACCGCGAAGAACACCCGGTATTTTTTGCTGAAAGCCAGTGGATGCTCAACGTAGCCATGGAAAACTACCCTGGCGTTATTTTCCATGAAACCTCTGAATTCAAGACAGCCTGAACTGCCAACCCCATTGAAAATCGCTGAAAAACTATACATTGTAACCGGTCGGTAATTTTGCCGAAGTTCTTTAGGGCACCTGCCCTCTACTGTTTTTCAGCATATGTTCAAACCAAAACTGTTCGTCCTGCTCCCTTCAATGCGAAAGGAGCAGCTTTCAGGCGATATCATGTCCGGCATCCTCGTCGGCATCGTCGCCCTTCCTCTTGCCATTGCATTCGGTATAGCATCAGGGGTCTCCCCTGAAAAAGGCCTGGTAACAGCGGTTATTGGAGGCTTTCTTGTCTCGTTGCTCGGCGGCAGCCGCGTCCAGATCGGAGGCCCGACTGGTGCCTTCATCGTTATTGTCTATGGCATCGTGCAGCAGTATGGCCTCAACGGCCTAATGCTGGCTACAATGATGGCTGGAGTCATCCTCATGATCATGGGACTCGCCCAGTTCGGCTCACTCATCAAGTTCATCCCCTATCCGGTTATCATAGGCTTCACTTCAGGCATAGCCGTCATCATCTTCTCGAGCCAGGTCAACGATTTCCTCGGACTGGGCATCACCGAGCTCCCTGCCGACTTCATCCCGAAATGGAGTATCTACCTGTCACACCTGGGCAACATCGATCCGGCAACCCTGGCCTGCGGAACCGCAGCACTTGCGATCATCTTAATCTGGCCTAGATTCTCAAGAAAGATTCCCGGATCGGTTATAGCCATCCTTGTCACGACAACAGCTGTGCAGCTCATGGGTATCGAAACCCAGACTATCGAAAGCCGCTTCGGCTCGATCCCATCCACCATACCGGCACCCTCTGTACCTGCCTTTGACCTGGAGACCATCAGGGAACTTATCATGCCAGCAACGACCATCGCCATCCTCGCAGCTATAGAAGCACTGCTCTCGGCAGTCGTTGCCGACGGGATGATCGGCGGACGCCATAAATCCAACATGGAACTTGTGGCCATGGGTGTTGCTAACATTGCCTCCCCCCTCTTTGGAGGCATCCCTGTCACAGGAGCCATCGCCCGAACCGCAACCAACGTAAAAAACGGCGGCAGGACACCAATAGCCGGCATCGTACACGCCTTGACCCTGCTTGCCATCATGCTCCTGTTCGGAGGATGGGCCAAATACATCCCCATGGCAACACTCTCGGCAATCCTGATCACGGTTGCCTGGAACATGAGCGAGCATCACGTATTCCGACGGCTCCTACGCGGTCCCGGCAGTGATGTCGCTGTACTTGTCACGACCTTTGGCCTCACGGTTATTTTCGACCTCACCATCGCCATAGAAATCGGCCTCCTCCTCTCGGTCCTGATTTTCATGCAGCGCATGAGCGCCGTTGCTAACATAGAAGTTATAACAAGAGAACTCAAAGACAGGGATGATGACTATGATGATCCCGGTTCAATGCGTACACGCATACTCCCCGAAGGGGTCGAGATCTATGAAATCAATGGTCCATTTTTCTTCGGTGCAGCTTCAAAGTTCAAGGATTCGATGCACATTGTTGAAAAGCCCCCAAAAGTAAGGATCCTGCGTATGCGAAACGTTCCGGTTATCGATGCAACCGGACTCAATACGCTCAGGGAACTTGTATCAGACAGCCGGAAAAAAGGCATACAGCTGCTCTTTTCCGGTGTCGCTCCCGAACCGTTAAATGCAATGAATAACTATGGCATTGTTGAAGAAGTAGGAAGGGAAAACATCTTTAGCGATATCGACAGCGCACTCGAAAAAGCACGAAGCCTCATTGCGTGAGTTATCTCTGCCTCGTCAACCACACCGTTCCTCTCTACCCAGAACTATTGCCTCTATATGAGACCTATTGGATGACTATAATCTCACTGTGAGCCAGTTTGGGCGCTATAACATTTATCTCCCGATACAACAGGGGAGAATTAACCTGTTACAAAACAGGGTTTTATCAATTCAATGAGGCAAATTATAAGAAAGTGGCACGGTGTTTGATGTAATATATTTGAAATAGAGTTACCTCATGCCCATGAGGTAGAGGAGGTGTAATGGGGGACACCTGCTCAATAAAAAAGACGGTCTGTAAAGACCGTCTTTTTTATTGGAACCAAATTTTGAAATACATCAACCAGCAACCTGGGGAATCTTAATTTCCGATTACACTAAGGGCAAATAGGCCTCATACCCTTCTGGCAGCTCAATAGGAGAAGTTGGCAAATACGAGGGCATCCCGATCATGGATGGTTTAGGAATAAACGGTGTCGATGTAAGCGCTCTGTTTTTGCTATTAACGATAAGTCGATCATTTAACACCTCTGCGACATAGGAACCATCAGGCGCAAATACCTGGCCCTTCTCATTCAGGAGTCCTACATGCTTACCATACTTATTCCACAGTTGATTTTTTTTGGAAATATGTCCAAAAAACACCCCGGTAGCCAACCACAATACCTTTCCCATTTCCAACAAACTCTCTTACAGAAGACTATAAGCACATATACCTTATAAAAGCCACAAGCCTTTTTATACAAGGAACATTGTAAGCCTAACATTTATGCGTTATAAATATGAGATAAAAAACGCCTCTGCAACACAACACCAGAAATCGTAGAAGTTTCCAAAATTCGTAGAAATCACCATTTGGCATTTTTGTGAACTTAATCACTAGCTCGCACCACTCGGAAACCATTTACCCTTAAAAACACCCCCCTCCCTGCGGCACGCCTCGTTTCCCTACGGCCTTCAGGATGAGCTTGAGCAAGTGCAGGACCTTGCCATCACTGACTCGTGCTGCCACTTTCCCCAAGAGGATATCGTGACGTCCACGACCACGTCGTAGCCCTCCTGCACATAGCGCTGTGTTTGCGGCACTGCTGGGCGCACAAAAAAAAACCGGCACCTCCACAAGTACCGGCTTTTACCCAACCATCTCACTCTTGATCATTGGGGGTGCAGCAACAACACAACCATAAAAAACTGTTTATTGGTAATAATACAAAAAAATACATAACACCGCAATAGCACTTCAAGAACTCGTGGAGGTTTCAACTTCACCCCAACATTGCGCTTACGCTTCTGCACCCTCTACTCGTACATCAAGCACCTGGTCATGGCCCGCATCGCCAATCCGACGAGCAAACGCAAGAGCGTGACGGGTCTGGAATATGACTGCACAACCCTCTATTTCGAATCATTCAACGAGGATGAGCTTCGCCAGAAAGGATACAGCAAGGGCCTGTATTTCAGCCAAAGCCAGGTACTTCTGGCTATGATGGTAACCAAGGAGGGAATGCCGCTTGGCATCCCCTCCAAACCAACCCTGCATGCACAGAAGATCTATCAGGTCAACAAAAAACCCCTGATTTTACAGGGGTTTGGGGGCTATTTTGCCTATTAACGGCTTTATCTATGTGTCGGGGTGGCGGGACTCGAACCCACGACCTCTGCGTCCCGAACGCAGCACTCTACCAGCTGAGCCACACCCCGATAATCTTTATCCGTGCCCTTGGACAGACTCGAACTGCCGACCTTTAGTTCCGGAAACTACTGCTCTATCCACTGAGCTACAAGGGCATTTCCTGTTCTGTCTAAGAACCAGGATTGGAAGATAAGAAATCCCCTGATATTTCCAACCACTTACTTGCGTTCAGCGTCCTTCTTGATTGCATCTGCAGCCAGGTTGGCACTCATGACTGCCCCGCCCATAGAATCGTAATACAACTGCTGGGTAAACCCTCCGGCAAGGAAAAGATTTCGCAACGGGGTCTCCTGTGTAGGGCGATACTGTTCCATGTTCGGCAACGGTGCATAGACCGAATGAGGAATCTTCACCAGCGTCGACTTCATGATACGTGCGTCCTTGGCCTCCTTAGGGAAACACTCCCGTACACTCCTGTCAACCCGTGCAATAATCTCATCCTTGCTGAGCTTCATCATATCTTTTGCAGGGGCCACACAGAACTCGAAACGGGACTTGTTCATGTGCGGCTTCCCTCTCAATGTACGGTAATCCGGCGTCGTATTGCCTAGGTCAGCGTACACAGGTATAACGCCGTCAGGACTGAACAGGACATTGTCAATAGGTGTTATCTGCCTGTCATACCAGATCTGGACAGAAATAACCGGTACGCCATCCAGACGGTCGATATTCCTGAAGAAGACGTCGTTTTTCTTGAGCGATTCAGGGAGCACCTTGCGAAGGTTGTGTACCGGCAAGGCTCCAAGATAATAATCTGCCTCCAGTATCTCACCATTCTGAAGCTTTACACCCTTAACCTCTCCCTCGTCAACCAGCACTTCATCGGCAGCTGTTGAGGGCAGGAACTCCACACCTTTTGCCTGGCAATACTCCTGCAGAGGGCCAACCAAGTACTCCTGGGGTGATCCCTTGAGAAAACCCATGCGGGAAGCATCGGGAATCCTGTAGAACACCTCGGTCACATCAAGTATAATCCTTGCTGAAATCTCTTCAGGCGGAATAAACTTCAGCGCAAGCGCCATCGGCCTGAACATTTTCTGGAGCAACCTGTCTCCAAACTTGTGCTGCTTTGCCCACTCTGCAAATGTCACATGGTCCTGTGTCGGGGGGTACTTGTCTTTTTTAAGCGCGAGAGGCACCAGCGACTTTGCAAACGCCAGCATTTCACCAAACGTGAAATAGCCGTTTTTCACGATAGCTGGCACAAGATGTAAGGGACTTGGAAGATTCCAGGTATTGAACGTAAAACTGTTACCGCCTGCCAGCGTGTAGGTAAGCTGATGATCTTTCCAGAGCACATTCTGGTAAGCATTGATCTCACGCATCAAGTCGTAAAGGACATCGTAAGCGCCGAAAAAACAATGCGTTCCCGACTCTATCCAGTCCCCTTCGTCATCTTTCCACGAAGAGACCTTACCACCGTAAAACGACCTTTTTTCTATTAGTTTGACCTTAAACCCACGATCAACAAGGCGTTTTGCTGCTGTCAAGCCTGCAAGACCGCCACCAAGGACAAGTACTGATCTGGAATCTGTATGCATCTTTATTCGTAATAAATAAGAGGGTTAAAAACAGTTACAACTCCCCCCGCCCCTCGATAGCGCGAGAAAGTGTCGCTTCATCGACATATTCTAGTTCCGCCCCTACAGGGATTCCCCGAGCAATGCGGGTAACCTTGATACCGAGAGGCTTGAGGAGACGACTGAGATAAAGCACGGTAGTCTCGCCCTCCACAGATGGATTGAGGGCCATGATCACCTCCTTGACTGGTGGTCCATCTGCTGGCTCGAGCCGCCCAAGCAGTTCCTTGATGCAGATATCATCAGGGCCTATGCCATCCAGCGGTGAAATAACTCCGTGCAATACATGATAGAGACCACGGTAATGCCCGGTCTTTTCAAACGCAAGGAGGTCTGTTGGTGACTCCACAACACAGATAACGGAACGATCCCTGCTCCGCCCTCTGCATATCTGGCAGGGATCCGCCCCCTTGTCAGTCACATTCTGGCAAAGAGAGCAGCGAACAACCTTCTCCTTGCTGTCAAGAAGTGCACGGGAAAGGCGGAGGGTAACACCATCCTGCTCGTTAAGCACATACATGGCAAGCCGCTGAGCGGTCTTGCGCCCAATGCCCGGCAGCATGGCAAATGCCTCTATCAGAGCCTCTACTGCCGATGAGGTATAGCGCATTGAAAAACTACTGACCGAAATTAAAGTTTTTCATAAAATCAGTATTCCCCAGCATCCCTCCTGCTGCACGACTCATTTCCTCCTGTGCGAGCTTGAGTACCTTCTCGAGAGCACTGTTGACAGCAGCAATCACAAGATCCTGCACCATCTCTGGATCATCCATAATCTCTGGATCGATCTTCACGGACAACAGTTTCTGCTTACCGTTGACAACAGCCCTAACCATGCCGCCCCCAGCTTCACCCTCAGCAGTGATTTTTTCAAGCTGTTTCTGCACATCCTGCATCTTCTCGCCAGCCTGCTTGAGCTGACTCATCATATCATTTAGATTTGGCATAGCCATAATAACAATCTCCTCCAGGCGTCACTGTTTCCTGCGCAACGCCAGGTATATCTTTTCAAGAATATCTTCAGTCGTCAGTTTATACTTCGCCATCAGCTCATCAGGCTTACCCGATTCACCAAACGAATCCTCTACCCCGACCATTTCAATCGGCACGGGAATGTTCTCGGCACAGACATGCGCAACCGCGTCACCCAGGCCGTTATGTACCTGGTGTTCTTCGGCAGTCACAATTGCGCCGGTATCGTTTGCAGCCCGGACTATAGCAAGCTTGTCGATCGGCTTGATGGTATGCATGTTGATCACACGGACCGTCACACCTTCCTTTTCAAGGATACGTGCAGCCTCGAGAGCGCGCCATACCATGATGCCGCATGCGATAACAGTCACATCCTTACCGGGATGCAACTCTATGGACTTCCCTATTTCAAAACCATCCTCATCGAGGGTAAAATCAGGAACCGATGGACGTCCGAAACGCAGGTAAGCAGGACCCTCATGTGCGGCAAGCGCCTTGACAGCCCGCTTCGTCTCGCTGAAATCACACGGAACGACCACCGTCATGCGCGGTAGCCCCCTCATAAGACCTATATCCTCAAGGATCTGGTGGGTAGCACCATCCTCGCCAAGAGTCAGGCCGGCATGTGACGCACAGATCTTCACATCAAGGTCAGAATAACAGACCGACTGTCGAATCTGGTCATAGACCCTTCCAGTAGCAAAAACCGCAAACGTACCTGCAAACGGCTTTTTACCTGTTGTGGCCATGCCGGCAGCCATCGATACCATGTTTGCCTCGGCAATGCCAACCTGGAAGAACCGCTCCGGGAACTCCTTTTTGAAATGCTGCATATGCAGCGAGCCGGTCAGATCTGCGCACAGCGCAACCACCGCCTCATCTTCTCGGCCGATTTCAAGCAAAGCCTCTCCAAAACCCTGGCGTGTTGCCTTGTTGCCGCGAGACTCATACACCCTGGCGCCGGTAGCGATATTTTGTTCTCCCATTAATCCCAGAATAACTTAAATTGAAAAAACGATTTCCAGGGCAGCATGACCTGTCCACCGAAAAGCACTGCAAATGACAAGAGTTGAATATAAACAAACAGAAATCGCGGTAAAAAAAAAACTGGGGCAAAACTTCCTTACTGACCGCAACATTACAAGGAAAATAGTACGCATGTCCGGCATAGGTCCAGGGGATAGAGTACTTGAAATCGGCCCTGGATTTGGCGCGCTTACAAGGGAAATAGCCGAAATCTGCCCGGAATTCACTGTTATAGAAAAAGATCCGGCCCTTGCATCCTTCATCAGGGAGGAGTTCCCTAGCGTACACGTCATAGAAGGAGACTTTCTGGAAGCAGATCTGGCATCACTGGCACAGGGAGATAAGCTCCATGTACTGGGTAACATCCCCTACTATATAACGACCCCTATCCTCTTCAAGCTCCTTGACAACCGGCACTCTATCGCATCAGAAACCCTCATGATGCAACATGAAGTCGCCCAACGGCTGACAGCTGAACCTGGAACCAAAGAGTACGGCATACTTGCCGTCCAGCTTCAGTCATTCTGCAAGGTTGAGTACCTGTTCAAGGTGGGAAAAAAAGTATTCAGGCCTCAACCTGAAGTAGACAGCGCTGTTGTACGTATAGAGCCTCTTAAGACCAGCCCTGTAAGCGATGAAGAAGGATTCAGGAAATTTATCAGGACCGCATTCCAGCAACGCCGTAAAACGCTATCGAATAACCTCAAAAAAACCTATGACCTTTCCAGGGTTGCCACCTTCGACCTCCAGCGCAGGGCTGAATCACTTACAGTCAACGAATTCTGCAACCTCTACATTGAACTTACATCGCAACCGAGTAATAACCAGGTTTGAATGATAGCGAATAGTTCCAGGAAACCGTTTCCATCCACGACTCCTTGCTACACTGCAGCTTAAGGTGATAGGTACGCTTGTTGGTAACTATGTCCAGGTCCGCCTGTGTATCGGGTGATCCAGAACGAACAAGGATATGAGGCTGCACCACTCCGCCATTGCGACCCTGCGCATGGATAACAGTCCAGCTATCACTCTCCTGCTCCAGGGAAACATCCTGAATCTGTTCACCTGCCTGAAGCTCTATGCGTAGCACCTCGCCAGGAGCCAGAAAGGCATCATAGACCTGGTCTGGTTGATAGTCATATTTCATCACCTCAAAAGAGGTAACCCTCTGCTCAACGGGCTCCACTGCATGTAACGCCGCAGATGGCAACGCAAGCACTAGCATAATGCTTATAACTATTCCTTTTTTCACAACCGCCTCCTTTACATATCAAAAACCGTTCTCAGACGGCACATCGGGTTCCTTCCTACCAAATAGTATGCAAGAACCATTCCAGAGCTTCAGAATGTACAACACAGAATAAAAAAGCCCGGAAATACTCCGGGCCTACACCAGTAATCATAATACTCCATGGCAATCGTCCTATCATGATACACTACCATCATCCCGACAATCCTCATTTGAGACAAATGGGTAGCTCATGCACTGATAAAAAACTACTCGTCGTCCGATACGAAATCCTTTTCCTCAGCCTTTACGATCAGGACTGGACATTTAGCCTTGCGAACAACTGACTCAGCAACACTCCCCATCAGCAGGCGGCTCAAGCCAGTTTTCCCATGGGAGCCGAGAATGATGAGACTCACGCCCTCTTCTGCAGCCACCTCAAGGATACTATCCGACGGTGAGCCAATCCTGACATCCAGGCTCACCTCAACACCATGCTTGCGCTCAGCACCGGCAATTTCCTCAAGATCCTCACGTGCTGCCTTTTCAAGATCCTCCTCCAGCGGGACGTATGACAGCGACATATCAACAGCCATCGGCCGTGGTTCGACCACGTTGAGGAGATGGAGCGAAGCGCCCATCCCGACAGCGAACTCCCGGGCATAGCGTATCGATTTTCCGGATACCTCCGAAAAATCAACCGGGCAAAGAATCTTGTCAATGGTGATCATGGCTTCTCAGGTTTAAGGTTTTCGATAAAAGGCTTGAAAAGGTCTATCGGTATAGGGAATACTGTCGTTGAATTGTTTTCAGCAGCAATATCCTGCAAGGTCTGGAGATAACGAAGCTGCAATGCACCGGGATTTCGGGCAATAATCCCTGCCGCCTCGCTCAGGCGTTCAGCCGCCTGGAACTCACCCTCTGCATTGATAACCTTCGAACGTCGTTCACGTTCAGCTTCCGCCTGCTTGGCCATAGCTCGCTGCATTTCCACCGGAAGATCGATCTCCTTGATCTCCACCTTGCTGACTTTTACCCCCCATGGCTCTGTATCCTTATCAAGAATGCTCTGTATCCGGTCATTTATCTCGTCTCGTTCAGCAAGAAGATGGTCCAGCTCACCCTGCCCGCAGGTACTCCTGAGAGTCGTCTGGGCAAGCTGTGATGTAGCAAAGTAGAAATCCTCCACATCCACAACAGCCTTGGCTGCATCGATAACGCGGAAATAAACAACAGCGCTCACCTTCACCGTCACATTGTCACGGGTAATGATATCCTGGGGCGGCACATCGAGCGTCACAGTCCGCATATCCACCCGCACCATCTTGTCGATGTAGGGAATCAGTATGAACAGACCCGGGCCCTTGGCACCTATCAAGCGACCGAGACGAAAAATTACTGCCCGCTCATACTCCGTGAGTATCTTGACAGATGTAACAAGGAACCCTACCAGCAGAAACAGAAAAAAAAGAAACGTAACCATATGCTCACTCCTTTGATTGTGGTGTTACCTGGAGAACCATCCCCTGAAGAGACTCAACAACGACACTGTCACCCTCTGCCAGCTGCCTCGTGCAACGGGCATCCCATACCTCGCCATGCACATACACTTTAACATGCATACTCCCTGGCAGCACACGAACAACGCTTCCCACAGCACCCGTTAGGGATTCGGGCCCACTCTCTGGCTGTCTCAAGGCTGAACGTGCTACAAGCCAAACAACTAACACAACGAAGAGTACGAGAGAAACAAAAACAGGTACAAACACTGTAAATGAAATTGCTATACCGGTATGGTAGGTATCGAAAAGCATAAGTGAGCCTATGAACATGGATACCAATCCTGCTACAGCGAGCACTCCGGCGCTCGCGACAAAAACCTCTAATGTGATAAAAAGCACCGCAAGCAGTATCAGGAGCAACCCTACAACGTTCACAGGCAGCATCTGCAAAGCAAAAAAGCCTAGCAAGAGCGACACGGCACCGGCAACCCCGGGAAACATGGCGCCGGGATTTGCGAGTTCAAAATAAAGTCCGGCCAGTCCCACCATAATGAAAATATAAGCCAGGTTAGGATCCGCCAGCATCATCAACACGCGCTGCTTAAAATCGGGACTAAACTCCCTAAGGGAAATCTCTGCAGTCCTCAGCACATGCTGCCCATCAGCCGTCGTAACACGCATTCCATCTACCAAGGCAAGCAACTCAAGGCGATCCTTTGCGATAAAATCAACGACTCCCGCATCAAGAGCCTCCTCTGCTGACGATGCAATACTTTCACGCACCGCCCGCTCCGCCCAACCGACATTTCGTCCTCTTGCTTCAGCAATACTGCGGGCAAACGCCGCAAGATCGTTGACAGCTTTCGAGTCTTTCACCGTATCACTCTCTGCTCCGAGCCCTATGCCTACAGGATGTGCCGCACCTATCCCTGTTCCGGGAGACATAGCTGCAACATGCCCGGCAAGTGTAAGCAATGTTCCTGCTGAAGCTGCCCGGGCACCTTCAGGCGCAACATAAACCACAACAGGCACCCTGGAAGCCATGATCCCCTTGACCATTTCACGTAACGATGACACAAGACCTCCTGGCGTATCAAGCTCAACCAGCAGCAGTTCAGCTCCCGACTCCTCTGCATCCCTGATCGCGCTTTCCAGGTACCCTGCACTTCCAGGATTAACCGTACCTTCAAGGCTCATCCATATTCCCTCTCTAAGTGAAGAAGAGGGTTCCCCCCGCAGCGTATTTGGCACCAGGGAAAGAACCGCAGTGCTGACTACCAAGAACAGCAGCATCCTGCAGATAGAATAACTGAGCAAACCAAACATATCTAAACGAACGTTACTGTTAATTGTGACGTCCAACTGTACAGGTAATTAACCCTGCTGTACTTCATTCGGTTCCCCTATAACAGTTTTGAGGCATTTAAGTCATAAAAATAATATAACTTGTGGGAAACAAACCGGAAAAGAACAAAATAGAGCAAGATGTCTTACGTACTGGTCACAGGCGCATCGTCAGGAATAGGAAAAGTATTTGCCGAAGAATATGCCTCACGGGGAAGAAACCTTATTCTCGTTGCCCGCTCAGCAGAAAAACTTGATGTAGCTGAAAAAGAACTCAAGGCAAAACACGGCATAGAGGTCATCACCTACCCTTGCGACCTCTCTAAACCACAAAGTGCAGCAGAAGTCCATGGATTCTGCTCGAGAAACCGCTTCGAGGTCGATACCCTGGTCAATAATGCGGGCTTCAATCAAAGTGGGCCGTTCAACAGGCTGAGCATAGAAACCCACGAACAGATGATCACACTGCATATAACCACACTGGTTAAACTGACTCATCTCTTTCTCCCTGAAATGCTCAAACGTAACCATGGCGAAATAATCAACCTCTCATCAATTCTGGCATTCCAGGGAGTACCCTACAGCGCGACCTACGCAGCCACCAAAGCGTTCGTGCTGGTATTTTCGGAATCTCTTCGCGAAGAAGTGCGAAAAAGCGGTATAAAAGTCACGGCGCTCTGTCCTGGCCTTACCGAAACCGGTATCTTCGACGAAGCCGGCATAGACCCTCACAAAACAATGCTTCCTGTCGGACGGCCTTTACCTGTAGTACGCGCTGCGATAAATGCTGTCATCCGAAACCAGGCTATTATCGTCCCTGGCTTCATCAACAAAATCCTCATCCACACTGGTCGGCTTCTGCCAAGATGGCTGATGCTTCGCGTTGGACTTATACTGAGCCGGAATGAAGCATCTATGGAAAAAGCTCTCAGGGAGTAAAAGAAACCAGCAGGAACAACGTCACACAACCTATAGGGCACTTCAGAAAACCTCCCCCCGAAGGGAGCTTTTATCATGCGTTCGTTACAGAATCCAGTGGGAAGAAACCTTGCTGGCCATGAAACCATTCTCCTGGTTGATGCAGATCCAGCAATACGAAAAATCACCCGACTCCTTCTCCATAGCTTCGGGTACACCGTCATAACAGCATCAGATGCAGATGAAGCACTTCACGTAGCTTCAGGCATCGAAAGTCCTGTAGACATGCTCCTGACAGGAGTCCTCTCTCCCTGCCAAAGTGGCTGTTTTCTCCCTGAACAAATGATTCTTCACCAGCAACAGCTTAAAGTCATCTACATGTCCGAACACTTTGTCGATGTCCTCATGCTCCCTTCCAGGATCCAGGGCCCTATATATTTTCTCGGCAAACCCTTCACATACACGGAACTACTGCTGAAAGTCAGGGAAGTGCTGGATGGCGCAGAGAGCCGACTATTACGGCATTAATATCGCTTTCTGCTTTTTTTGTACACTATAATCTACTTATCTTACAACAGGCCCAGACCTGACCGAAAAACAACCTTCAGGGCACTGTATGGAAAACACAGGCTAACCAACCCCCGCCTGAACATAAGTAAGATATGGTGCATACAACCAATACCAACCTCTCCTCATTCCATTTTGATGAGATTTACCAGTTCATGGCTGAACAGTCGGGAGATATCATCTGGCTTTATGATTTCAGTGTTGACAGGTACATCTATGCTAGTCCCTCGGTAGAACGTTTCAGGGGATTCACCCAGGATGAAATCAAGCAAGAGCACCTGCTTGATGCTCTCACAGAGGCAGGCAAGGAAAAGGCGAAAAAAGAGATAGCAACCCGCCTTGAGCGCCTCAAAAACGGCGATACCTCGGCACGGTTCGGCATAAACGAATACGAACAGGTCTGCAAGGATGGCTCAACCATCATGACGGAAGTCATGTCAACCTTCATTCTTGATCATGAGGGCAACCTCACCGGGATTGTTGGTGTAGCCAGGGACATCACTGAACGAAAACAACTTGAAGCTGAACATCAGAAACTCCAGGAGCAACTGATCAAAGCCGGCAAAATGGATTCAATCGGGAGAATAGCCGGCGGCATTGCCCACGCATTTAACAATAAACTGCAAACCATAATGAGCAGTGCCGAACTGCTCAACATGTCTGCAGCGGACTCCAGCCGAAATCAGTTCCTGAACGTAATACAGAAAAGCATCAGCGAATGCGCAAAACTCACGGATCAATTACTGACACTGGCAAAAAAACAGGTGGTAATGCCAAAAATGATCAACGGAAACGACCTCATTGCCAACTACCTGGAAACATGTAACCCCACAGATCATCCTGCTGGCATCACGTTTGTACCCGAACCTGGCCTCTGGCCCATTAAGATTGACCCCTCACAGTTCAGCAACCTGCTCGAAAGCCTTCTCCAGAATTCACTGGAAGCACTGCCGGACGGCGGCAAGATCACGATCACCACAAAGAATATTCCTGCAAGCACGCAACATCCCCGTGATGTCGTCGCTATTGAAGTGGCCGACAACGGTTGCGGCATACCACCATATACTCTGAAACACATCTTTGAACCGTTCTTCACAACGAAAACCGGCGCAAAAGGACTTGGTCTGTCAATGGTCAACGGCATCATAGAACAGAACAACGGCCACATTACCATAGAAAGCCAGCCAGAAGAAGGAACAGTTTGCCGAATTTTTCTTCCCCGCGGAATGGATCACGGCTCCAGAAAAAATAATCAAACCATCAGTGACCCTCCGACCAACCTGAAAGCAACCATTCTTCTTGTTGATGACGACAGTGCCATACGTCACCTGACCAAAATTTTCCTCGAGAAATCAGACTTTAACGTCCTTGAAGCCGAATGCGGAGAAGATGCGCTGGAAATTGCACAAAGCTATCCGGAAAAGATCGATGTACTCCTTACTGACATGATCATGCCCGGCATGAACGGCAGGCAGCTGGCAGAAGCAACAGCAAAGCTACGCCCAGGGATAAAAACTCTCTACATGTCAGGTTACTCATCGAACATACTGGCAGATCCTGCCACAAAAGAAAGCCCTGAATTCCATTTTCTACCAAAACCCTTTTCCAGGGAACTCCTCACCACAACCATGCTGGGTATCCTGGCCTGACCCACCCCCTGCCCAAGGTTATATGTCTCACACATAACCTTGTTCTCAAAATGATACACCCAAGGCATCCCCTTTTGAGACCACAAACCGGCCCACAAAGCAAAAAAAGATTGCACTAGACCACCCAAAGATACACACTATAGCCTTCTCCTCTCACCACACATACAGTTCATAAGTATACACCACAATTCTGGCACGAAGCTTGATGAACTATAGTAGTCACACTCCTGATGTTCCACGTAATCAACACTTGATTATTACCTCGTGATTACCATGACCAGACAGAACGTGTGACTGAACAACACTAACACTATACAAATCCTATTTCAAGGAGACTATTATGGACAAGAAAACAATGATCGCTCTCGTTGCCGCAGCTGTTATGGGCGTTTCAAGCACTGCGTTTGCTCATCAGCCACCAGCTCCGCATCAGGACGAAGCCCTAAGCATTGAAAAATCAGCGATTGGTAATGATGTAGCTTCATACAATGACATGCTCTCGAATAACGAGTATGAGGACGAAAGCATCAATGATTCATACGATGACGTTGCTTCGTACAATGACGTTGCTTCTTACAACGATATGCTCTCGAACAACGAAACCGAATACGAGTACGAAGACTCGTTCAATACAGAGACCGAAAATGAGTTCGAGTATGAAGATGAAAGCATCAATGACTCGTATGATGATGTCGCATCGTACAATGACGTTGCTTCTTACAACGACATGATGTCGAACAACGAAACCGAGTACGAGTACGAAGACTCGTTTAACACCGAAAACGAGACAGAGTTCGAATATGAGGATTCGTTCAACGCTGACAGCAGCACAGAATACGAGTACGATGAGTCATTCAATACTGACAACAGTGTAGAGTACGAGCATGCCTTCAATACCGACAACAGCACTGAGTACGAGTACGAATACGATCTCGAAATCGAGGCTGATGCTGACAAAGGAAGCGTAGCACTGGCAGCTGGTGGCGACATCACTTTTGATGCAGCTATTTCAAAGAATGAAGCCACTCAGACAAATGATTTCGGCTCTCTTGAAAGCGTCAATGTCAACTCCGGTGTAGCTGGTGAGGTTGTCAAAAAAACTGAAACCACTGAAGGCGGATGGTTTTTCCCTGCAACCACAACCATTACGGAAACCATCACTGCAGGCTCAAGCATGCCTAATGTCATGAACTGCCTCTCAGATGTCACGATCGGTTCTGGTGTTGGTGTGAATGTCAGCGGTTCTGTACTCCAGGCTGCAAACAGCGCTTCTGCACTCGCAATCAAAGGCGACAACAACCTGAACTCCTACAACCAGTAATCTGGATGGAGATAAGGTCTTGACAAGCACAAGAGCCGGCCGGCTACGTCCGGCTCTTGTGATATAAACATCTAAAATACAAGAGCAATGAAACCGAAGCATATCCTCACTGGCAGCATAGCCAGCATGCTGCTCTTTAACGCATCCATTGTGCAAGCTGGAACCGACAGTATCACAAACGTAACAACTCCAGAAGAAGCTGCTGTAGTAGAAAATACGTTCGATTCTGTCATCAAGGTGATGGAAAACAATTACCCTGAACCAAACAACCAGAGCTACGTTGCAGGCGGCAACATTGACGTTACGATGGTATCGGCAAGTTCAAACGCAACACAGACAAATACTTTTGGCAACATTACCACCAACATTAACTATGCATCAAACTTAAGCGGTGAAAACATAGGCCTACCAAGTGTCGTGACCAACATGACTGATGTCTCAATAGGCTCGGGAGTTGGCGTCAACGTTGGCGGCAGCGTGATACAGGCTGTCAACAGCTCGACGGCAATAGCGATTTATGGCAACTATAACCTCGGGCAATAACGACAGAAACATAAACTGAAATCAGATCATGAAAGCACCTAGCCTCCTCTACTGTTTTGGTCTTGCATCAATATTTCTGACAGCAACATCAGTCAATGCCGAAGATAACTCGGTTATAGCAGATGCCAATGAAGCCAATTCCGTTGCAGCAGCCTCTGGCACCTTTATCTTCGGTGATGGTGGCAGACCGGTACCTTATGCTCCTGGAGCTGTCACAGGTCCAGTATCATCGCCCACGCTTTTCAACCTGCAGGGACTTCCAGCCCAGATCAAAGGATTTCCCGTTATCACCTCGAATTTTTTCTCAACCGTCTACCACGACGTATCGAAAGGCAAAAGCGGCGGCACGAAAATCATTTACAATGCCGCAAAGGTCCAAGGAGGCATCAAGAAAAAAGATCGCAAGATCTACTTTGACTTCGATGGCATGAGCCAGGGTGAAGTGGTAGGCTCCATAACGATCCAGAGCAGGAAAACCAGGGCTGACGAAGTAGATATCCCGACACTGATCTACGATGCCACCAACTACATCGATGATGTTAGGGCATTAAGGAACTTCGATGTCACCCTTCTGAGCACCACCAATAACATCTCCTACACCCTCGGTGTCGATACCGACAGTGAAGGACTCGCTGTTTCGCCATACGCGACAGGGTTCATCAATGGTGCGGCTGGAGCGCTTACAGGCCTGCTCTTGGGAGGCTCGAAAAGTGGCGGCGTCACCGTTCCCACAGCAACACTTGGCTGCACCTTCCTTGTCCTGGTCGACAGTGAAGACAGCCGTCGTGTCAACCTGACCGGACAGGCTCCCGAAGACCTCAACCTCGATGAGAATGGCAACAAGAGGAAAAAATTCGAAGTCATCCGTGAATAAAAACAGCACCCCCCTTGCAACATTAACCACTACAAGGAGGCTCTTCAATGAAAACCAGCAAATTCAGTACAGAAGAAATTGTCTCGATCCTGAAAGAAGGAGAATCCAGCAGGCAGCTCAAGGATGTATGCCGCAACCATGGCATAAGCCGCTCCACTTTCTACAAATGGAAAAACAAGTACGGCCATATGGAGCCGGATGAAGCAGGTAAAATGAGGGATATTGAACTCGAAAACAAAATGCTCCGCCGTCAGCTCATGCAGAAAGAATCCGATATCCGGATGCTCAAGGAGGTAACGGCAAAAAAGTGGTAAGCCCCGCAGCCAAACGCAGGGTAGTCAACTACCTGATGAAACGCTTCGGGGCAAGCCAAAGAAGAGTATGTTCACTGGTTTCCATGCATCGTTCGACACTCTACTACCAAAACAAAAAATTATCGATATGAGCGGCGAAATAATCCTCCTGGCCGAACAGGATCCGATATACCATAGAGTTGTCTACGACCAGCTCAACAATGCTGGCTACAGTGTCATTACTGCTGAAAATGCAGAAGACGCCCTCCGCCAGGCAAAACAGTTTTCAAAAAGCATTGACATCCTCTTGACAGGCATCGTTGGGCCCACCAAAAACGGCCTTCACCTTTCGCACGAAATCAGACGCCTGAGAGAAGGGATTATGGTACTCTACATGGCAGAATATTTCATTGATATTCTCGCAGATCCCGACCTTAACGCAATGCCCGTCCATTTCCTGCGTAAGCCCTTCACGTTTTTTGAACTGAGTCAGAAAATTGAAGAGGCCATGCAGAAACAGCACTCCCAAGTGCTGACAGGAACCTGTCAGCACAGGTACGTGTAACACCTGCACTGCCTGGACACCTCAGGCTGCCTGGCTGACAATAACCAGCCAGGCAGTACCGAGTAAACCCGATGCAACGTTTTACCCGCAAAAGAACTAATTCCACTGGTCCTGCCGTTATATCCCTACAAAGCATGCAACCAGGCAGAACCAAACAGCATGATCCCTACAAAAAAGCTGCTGATAGTACTTGCCCGTAACCCTCTCAAGGGCAGGGTAAAAACAAGGTTGGCTCGTGATATTGGTGACGACCAGGCCCTGAAAGCATACCGCATCCTCCTGCAACACACTGTCACCATAGCCACAACGTCGGAATCGGACACTGCACTCTTCCATTCCGAACCCGATCCCCCGCCCGCAGCATTTATCCCGGAAAGAGGCCGGACATTCTGCCAGACCGGCAACGATCTTGGTGAACGAATCAATAACGCCTTCATCACCGGATTTTCTCAAGGCTACCAGCACATTGTACTGATAGGCTCTGATTGCCTTGACATCAGGCCCTCCCATATCAAGCAGGCATTCGCACTCCTTGATACCCACGCTGCCGTCATCGGCCCCTCACTCGATGGCGGTTTTTACCTGGTCGGCCTCACAACCCCTGTTCCGAAACTTTTCCTGCAGCGCACCTGGAGCCATGAAAAGGTCCTGGAAGAAACAATCGCAAGACTCGAAGCCCTCGAACTCCGGTTTACCCTCATGGACACACTAGCCGACATCGACACCTTCCCCGCCTTGGAGGCAAGCAGGCTCTGGGCACCTTTGAGCATTATCATTCCTACATTTAACGAACAAGAAACCATTGAAGCTACCCTGCAACAACTGACGAAGCTCACTGCAACCTATGTCGGGCCGGAAATAATCATCGCCGATGCAAGTACCGACAACACTGCATGTATCGCACAATATTTCCCCGACACCACCATCATCAGAACAGAAAAAGGCCGAGCCCGGCAGATGAACTGCGGTGCTGCACATGCTCACCGTAAGCTCCTCTACTTCCTCCACGCCGATACCATTCCGCCCCCCGGTTTCGTGCAGCACATACTCCGCGCCACAGAAAACGGTGCCCGTGCCGGCTGTTTCCAGATGCGCTTTGACAAAGAAGATCCGCTACTCGGTCTCTATGGATGGTTTACGCGCTTCCCTCTCCCGGTCTGCCGTGGCGGGGATCAGTCACTCTTTATCACCAGGGAACTCTTCGATACTATAGGAGGCTACAACGAGAATATGCTCCTCATGGAAGATTACGACATCGTCTCCCGCATAGAACAGATCACACCGGTCCATATACTTCCCGCAACAGTGACAACCTCGGCAAGGAAGTTCCTTCGAAACGGCACCCTCGAACTACAACTCCATTTTGCCATGCTCCACCTGAAACGTGCACTCGGTACCTCCCAGGAAGAACTTGCCGAGTACTATCGACAACACATAAAAACGTGATCCCCCCCCGGCCAGAACCTTTTACTCTGCTTCAACTGTTGAATGCAGAAAGAGATTGCTTGAATCATCGTAAACCACGGGAGATCTATGCGACTGATACTCATGACCGGAAAAGGAGGCGTTGGTAAAACGTCGATGGCTGCAGCCACTGGCCTGCGGTGCGCAGAGCTCGGCTACAGAACCCTGGTTCTCAGTACTGACCCTGCTCACTCACTTGCTGACAGCTTCCAGGTAGAACTAGGCCATGAACCTCGCCAGATACAAGAAAACCTTTGGGGTGCTGAACTCGACGTACTCGAAGAGATGGAACACAACTGGGGAGCCGTCAAGCGCTATATCACCGAAATACTCCAGGCCAGGGGCCTTGAAGGTGTTCAGGCTGAAGAGCTTGCCATCCTACCTGGATCGGACGAGATTTTTGGCCTGGTCAGAGTTTTCCGCCACCATGAAGAGGGTCATTACGATGTCCTCATCATTGACTCCGCCCCAACCGGCACGGCACTTCGGCTCCTGAGCATACCAGAAGTTGGTGGCTGGTACATGCGGCGGCTCTACAAACCGTTTGAGAAGATGGCCGTGACACTCCGCCCCTTGGTCGAACCCATCTTCCGCCCCCTTGCCGGCTTTTCACTGCCAGACAAGGAGCTGATGGACATCCCCTACGACTTCTACGAAAAAATCGAACGACTCGGCAAGGTACTGACAGACAATACCGTCACCTCGGTACGGCTTGTCACGAATCCGGAACGCATGGTCATCAACGAATCCCTCAGGGCTCACGCATACCTGAGTCTTTATGGAATTTCAACGGACCTGGTCATAGCAAACCGCATAATTCCTGATGAAGTGCAAGACCCCTATTTCCAGTTCTGGAAAGAAAACCAGCTGATCTACCGCAAAGAGATCCATGAAAATTTCAGTCCTCTGCCCGTCAAGGAAGTTCCCCTCTACACGAAGGAAATCTGCGGCCTCGACGCAATAGCGAACCTCAGCTTACTGCTCTATGGGGAAGAAGACCCTTCACAGGTCTATTACAGGGAAACCACCTTCAGCATCGAACAAGTAAAGAACGGTTATCAGCTGAAACTCTTCCTGCCAGGCATAGAACCCCAAAAGGTTGAAGTCAACAAGAAAGGAGATGAACTGAATGTACGCATAGGAAATCACCGGCGGAACATTGTCCTGCCACAGGCGCTTGCCGCACTGAAAGTAGCCGGTGCTGAAATGGATAGCGAACACCTGACAATAACATTCAAATCCTGACCTGGTCGAGCAGCTTGATCATTGTTGAAAGAAGCTTTTTGATAGCGAACGGTTTCTGGATAAATGTAGCTCCGGCTTCAAACACATCAATAGTGCCACTTGCATAGCCGGACATAAACAAAACCTTGAGGCTCGGCCTAGTCCGCCGAAGCTGGTGGTATAGCTCCGTACCATTCATCTTGGGCATCACGATATCGGTAACCAGCAGATCAATCTTACCAGAAAAGTTATCAACCATGGCCATCGCCTCCTCTCCATCGGAAGCGGCAAGCACCGTATACCCCGCCTTGGAAAGGATTCCTTTCAGGAGCCCCAGGATATCCTGCTGATCTTCTACAAGCAGGATAGTTGCACGATATCCTGCAAGGGACTCGGCTACCGCTCCATGCCGTCCCGCATCATTCCCGGCCTCTGAAGCTAGGGGAAGGTAGATCCTGAACACAGTACCATTGCCTGGCTCGCTCCTGCAGGAAATACACCCTTGAGCCTGCTTGACAATCCCGTAGACGATCGACAAGCCCAGGCCGGTCCCCTTGCCAACTGACTTCGTGGTATAAAAAGGTTCGAAAATATGGGGTAACTCCTCTCTCCCGATCCCTATCCCGTTATCAGCAAACGATATAACCAGGTAATTCCCGGGCACCGTGCAGTCGTTTTCTTTTGAAGACCCATGCTTCCCGACATGTTCGACAACGGTTGTGATATCAATAGTTCCCTTGCCATCAAGGGCATCTCGTGCATTGATGCAGAGATTGGATATAATCTGGTCGAACTGGCTTGGATCGATCAGTATACAGGCATTATCAGCAGCAACATCGATGTTCAGGCTGATCTCACTACCAACCAGGCGGCTGAGCATGGGCTTCATGGCAGCCAACGTTTTCGTAACATCGAGTACCACAGGCTCTACCTGCTGCTTCCGGGCAAAAGTGAGTAACTGCCTTGTCAGCTCTGCCGAACGGCTAGCTGAATTATAGATATCCCTCAGGCTGTCGGCAAAAGGATGAGTATCATCAATCTGGCTCCTGAGCAGCTCGGTGTTACCAAGAATCACGGTCAACATATTGTTGAAATCATGGGCAATACCGCCAGCCAGCTGCCCGATAATCCCCATCTTCTGGGCCTGTTGCAGTTCTGACTGCATCTGCTCTCGCAGTTCCTCTTTAAGCTTCCTCTCGGTAATATCCTGTATGATACCAGAAAAAAGATCTCCTCCACTTTTGCCGTCTTTTCGGAACATAGCCTCCGCACAAAGCCAGCGCAACTCACCATCTGCCCCCAGGATGCGAAATTCTATATTTCCTTCTTCCCGCCGCTCCATGGTATGCTGGAAACTCTCCATAACAGCCGCTCGATCCTCTTCGTAGATATGGCTGAGAAAGGTCTCGAATGTCCACTCAGGTAACATTGAAGAGTACCCGTAAATCCTGTCGTGCCCTGCTGATCGCTTGACCGTCTTATTCTTGAGGTCAAGTTCCCACCACGCAATACCACTCTTTTCCAGGGCATAATCAAGCTTCTGGCGACTTGAGCTCAACTCCTCCTCAATCTCCCTGCGCTGGGTCACATCTATGATCGTCCCAATATAATGGGTAACCCGGCCATGCTCATCCCGGAAAGGCTTACCTCTCGACATCAACCAGTGCAAAGCCCCGTCAAGCCCCCTGACCCTGTATTCCACATTGAGCTCTTCACGCCTTTCCGAAGCATCGGATACAGTTTGTATAACGCGTTGACGATCCTCAGGAATAATCGTGCTAAGCCAGAGCTCGAAAGAGGGCTCTTCTGAACGAAACTCGAGACCATACAGCTCCCATATCTCGTCTGACCAGATATTCTCACCGGTATCGAGATTCCATTCCCATATACCGGCACGGGCTGCATTCAAAGCCTGGTTCAGCCTGATCCTATTGCGCTCCAGCTCTTCTTCTACGCGCTGTTTCTGGTGATCATTCGGGGGATAGTGTTCCACAATACACCTGGTTAACCTGACATTTGAAGAATTTTTTGCAAACATTCCCTTACGTTTAGTTTAAGGAATATATCCGAAGCTTACTATAGAAAAACCGAAAGGCCAGGAACAGTTATCCGGCACTACTTCGTTATTATTGATAATGGGTTTCGTTACACGCCTGAAAACATGGACGACACTATAGAGATAGCTTAATCACTCTCTCCCCCGTGAAAAGGATAGCATAGTCATGTCGAACCAAAGACGACAAGCATCATGGTACGACCGAGCTCGGGACAACAGTGTCACCTGTCGCCTCTGCGCACGCTATTGCTCCATAAAGGCTGGAACGAAAGGATTCTGCAACATACGAAGAAACGAAAACGGCACACTGGTAACAGACGCATGGGGTCTCGCTCTCGGTCTTTCAACAGATCCTGTAGAAAAAAAACCGCTCTACCACTTTCTGCCAGGCTCAAAAGTACTTAGTTTTGGCACCTACGGCTGTAATATGGCCTGTAGCTATTGCCAGAACTGGGAGCTTGCACGTGGAACCCAGGTGCCCGAGAACACCAAGCGCTGGACAGCTGCTGAACTGGCAGACATAGCCATAGAGCAGGAATGCCGCGCTATAGCCTACACCTATAATGAACCGGTCATATTTGCCGAATGGCTTACTGCCATAGCTGCTGAAGCCCGCTCTGCAGGGCTGAAAAACATCATGGTGACCAATGGCTACGTTTCACCTGAAGCCCGCTGTGAGGTTTTCCAGCATATAGATGCTGCAAACGTTGACCTCAAGGCTTTTTCTGAAAACTTTTACGTAAGCCTGGCAAAAGCACACCTCAAACCGGTACTCGAGACCCTCCTCTGGCTTGCAGGCGAAACCTCCGTCTGGACGGAAATCACCACATTGCTCATCCCCGGCCATAATGACAGCCGTGAGGAACTCACCAGCCTGTGCCGCTTCATTGCCCGCGAACTCGGAACAGATATTCCCCTCCACTTTACGGCATTTCACGGCAGTTACCGTATGCAACACCACCCCCCTACTCCGCTTGCAACGCTGCTCATGGCTCGCAACATCGCCCTGGAAGCAGGCCTCCACCATGTCTACCTCGGCAATATAGGGTCAGAAGAAGACAGCACCACAACCTGCCCAAAATGCAACGCTACGCTCATCACCCGCCATCCCGCAGGTTCGCCTGTATCGTATATGGCCAACGGTTGCTGCCAGGAATGCGGACGCCCCCTTGCTGGAGTATTTGCCTGAAAAGCTGTACCAGGAACCCTCAAGCGTTATATTTCAAGAAACAATCCCTGCAAAACAACCACCGAACACATTCATGGAGAGAAAAAAAGTACTCATAGCTGGAGCTACCGGATATCTGGGAAAACATGTCGTTCAGGAATTCGCATCACGAGGATATACTGTACGCGCCCTGGTAAGAAACCCCGAAAAACTCGCTACTATCGGCCCGAACCTCGAACCAGCAGTGAGCGATGTTGTAAAAGAAACAGTTACCGGTGATGCCCGGGACCTCTCCTCCCTCAATGATGCATGCAAAGGAGTAGATATCGTTTTTTCCTGCATGGGGCTCACTATGCCCCAGGACAACGTCACCAGCGAACAGGTTGACCATCTTGGCAACAAAGCGCTGCTCGAGGATGCCCTGCGGCATGGCGTCGAAAAATTCATCTATGTTTCTGTCTACAATGCTGAACACATGCCGGATGTAGAGATTGTCCAGGCTCATGAACGGTTCGTCCAGGACCTGGAAGCTTCAGGCATGCCATTCACTGTCATCCGGCCAACCGGCTTCTTTTCAGACATGGGCATGCTTCTCTCCATGGCACGTTCAGGCATCTCTTTCATCCTGGGGGAAGGTACGAACAAGATCAACCCGATCCATGGCGTAGACCTGGCGAAAGTCTGTGTCGATGCAGCGGAAAACAAAGAACGGGAAATTGCAGTTGGAGGCCCCGACACCTATACGTTCAATGAAACCATCACCATGGCTTTCGAAGCTCTCGGCAAACCTCCAATGCTCATTCACGTACCATCGTGGATAGGTGACGCTGCCCTTTTTGTAACCGGCCTTGTCAACAAACCTGTGCAAAGCGCCCTCTCATTTGCCGTAGCGGTCAACAAAATAGACAATGTAGCACCCGCTAGAGGCACCCGGCACTTGGCTGACTTTTACCGGGAACTTTGCGAAAGAGACACCTGAATAACTGTAGAAATGAAAGTTATTTCTACCTATATTTACCTCTAACTGTAGCTACCATATCCATCAACAACGAAAAACCTTACCAGCATGGCAGACAACAAAGGTATTTTTGAAGACCTCTTCAGCGCAGTAGGCGAACCAATACAGAGTGTCGCAGATTCAGCAACAGAAGCCATTGGCGTAGCTGGAAACCTCGCCCAGGAATGCGTAGGCGTCTGTGGCAAACTGGCAACCTCCGCTGTCACAACCGCCCTTCAGCTTACCCAGGATGTTATTTCTGGCGTCACATCAAACCTCGGTCAGAAACAGCAGTAACCCACGGAAACACCCGCAGGCCCTTTTTCCAGGAGGGCCTGTCGGAACCCTACCGTTCAATATCGATATGGATCTCGTTGCGTCTCAATGCAGGAATGGTCCAGGGAGGGTCGTAACTTGCCACTCTTGGTTCTGATACCGCACGGTAGCCCTCCTTTTCAAGCCAGGCAACCAGCAGCTTTGTCCGTTTCTCAATATTCCTCACCGAGTGCAAGCCGGTATACCTTAACACCGCCACTCTTCGGGGCGGAAGCTCCTCGAGCAGAATGCCTTCATCCAGCGGCCTTGGCACAGTTTCCATCGTATACATGCCAGGCATGATAAACGACATGCGCCAGGCATCACCCGCCTTCTCCTGCAACACCGGTGCAGTCATCGATATATTCACCCCTTCCTGCCGCTGCAGCACGGGAGCCGTCATGGAAATCTTTTCCTGCCCTGTATTTCTGCCGAATATGAATCCTGCCAGCCGCCTGAATGCCACGCCACTTGCATCACCATACCCTCCAGGCACAACTGTAGATGCCAGGAGCAGCGTCCCGTACTCCCGTATTTCCATATCCCCATCCTGAACCGCCACCCTGTATTCCGGCTCGGGACTGCTCCGTTTTCCTGCCACTGAACCCAGAACCCCCATTATCTTTCCTCCCTGTTTTCTCTTAACCAACCATACACAATGAGCTCATTTTGACCTCAAGGCACTTAATTGTTATAACAAGCAGAAAGGAAAAAAGGTTTTAGAGGGACTCTTCAGGATCGGCCAACGGCAGCTTCACAGTAAAAGTACTTCCACGGTCCAGTTCACTCTCTACACTGACCCTGCCCCCCTGGGACTCGAGAATCTCTTTTACAATCGCCAACCCGAGACCAGTACCATCTACCGTAATCTCACGGTGCTCACTCCGGTAAAACTTCTTGAAAATATTGTCGAGATCTGATGCATCTATACCAATGCCGGTATCCTTAACTTCCAGGCAGGCCGAGTCTCCCTGGGTAAAAACCTTTATCCAGATACTTCCGCCAGGCAAGGTAAACTTCAAGGCATTACCAAGCAGGTTCATGACCACCTGCTTCAGGGAGTCTTTGTCAAACCAGACAAGAACATACTGATCACCATGCTCCTCATAGAGCTCAATGTCCTTTTCTGCTGCCTGCCTGCGAAGAATATCGGCAACACCAGCAACAAGGTCCACGAGACTGATAGGTTCAGGGCGATATTTCGCCTTTCCGGATTCAATGCGGGAAATAGTAAGCAGATCCTCTATAAGGCTTGACAATCTCGAACTTTCATCGTGAATAATGGACGTAAACTCATGCCTGGTAGCACTGTCAAGCGTATCATTGTCTTTGAGCAGCATACTGGAAAATCCAAGGATAGAGAAAAGAGGGGTGCGAAGTTCATGGGAAACGCTTGAGATAAAATCATTCTTGAGTTTCAGGTTCTCCCTTATCTGGAGTTCATGCTCTTTACGGGCTGAAATATCGCGAATGGTACCGGCAATTTTCACCGAAGAATCATGGGTAAACTGGTAAAGTGCCCCTGAAAGTGATCCTGTAACTATTGAGCCATCCTTCTTTAACAACCGTAATTCATAATCCTGCAATGCCCTTTTTGCCTGTAGACTGCTCAAGAAATCTTCCCATTCAGCAACATCAGCAAAATACTCCCTTGCTGGAGTATGGAGCATATCCTCTCTCGAATACCCATACTGGCTGATCGACGAACTGATTTCATCAAAAAGACCGGTCGCGAGATCCATTTCAGCATACACATCCTGCATATTCTCGAAAATGAGGCGGTATTTTGCCTCGCTCGCCTGAAGCTGCTGGTTGGCAGCCATCAGCTGCTGTTCACTCGCCTGAAGCTGCTGGTTGGCAGCCATCAACTGCTGTTCGCTCGCCTGTAACTGCTGGTTGGCAGCCATCAACTGCTGTTCGCTCGCCTGTAACTGCTGGTTAGTAGCCTGCAAACGGCTGTAAGTATTCCTGAGCTCTCGTTCAGCCTCCTTACTTTCGCTGATATCCCTGAAAACCCCCATCAGGCAGGAGCGCTCATTGAACTCGATTCGCGAAGTAAGTATGCTCACGGGGATTGTTTTTCCTGATGCCGCAAGCACCTCGGTTTCCACAACACGCTGAATTCCATCTGCCTGTCGTTGAAATGCCTGCATCGTCTCCTGATGAACATTGAGCGGATGGAGATCATCGACATACATTGTCTGCAACACCTCGCTATCGAGACCTGTCAACTCTTCGGCAACATGGTTACAGTTCAGAATCCTTCGTGTTTCAATATCGGCAATAACAATCGCATCGGTAATACCGTTATAGAGGGCATCAAGCTGCTTCATTTTCGTTGAGACCGCCTGTTCAAGCTGTTTGCGCTCCGAAATATCCTGATGAGTTCCGCTCATGACCAGAGGCTTGCGATCATCACTCCACTCGATAACCCTGCCACGAGCCTGAACCCATACCCACGACCCATCCTTATGCTTCATACGAGCCTCACAATCATAATAGGGTACCGTTCCCTGAAAATGCTGTTCAAGCAGGTGCTGGCAGCCGGCAATATCTTCGGGATGAACAAGCCCTGTCCAGGTCTCAATGGAAAGTGGAGAAAGCTCTTCTAGCCTATAGCCAAGAAGATTTGCCCATAGCTCATTGAAAGTTGCCTCACCGGACTCCACATGCCATCTCCAAGTCCCTGCCTGTGTTCCTTCGATCACCTCTTCGAGCAGCTTTTTCTGCGTTAGCACCTCCATCTCGGCAATAGTCTGCTCAGTGATATCGTAATTGATGCCGGTCATTTTGAGGGGATTGCCAGCTTCATCACGCGTAATCACAGCATGTGCCCTGATATAACGAATCTCACCGGAAGGATGAACCACACGGAACCTGGTATCGAAGGGGCGAACATCAGCGACTGCTTCATGCACATCCCTAATAGCCCCCTCTCGATCATCAGGATGCAAACCATTCTGCCAAGCTTCATATGCCCCCGAGAAGGTTTCTGGATCTATCCCGTATAACCGGTACATCCACTTATCCCAAACCAAATCATTGCTCTCAAAATCAAGCTCCCAAATACCAATCCCCGCAGCATCTATAGCAAGTTCCATACGGTGATGCTGTTCTGCATACTCACGGAGTCTCTGTTGAAGTTCATCTTCAAACTGCAGGCAAAACGTTTCAAGCGTATCCTTGACTGGACGCATGAGGTCTGTTGAAATACCTGCATGAAGCAGCTCTTGTTCAAGATCAGCAAGTTTCTGCCGCACCTGGGTGAGGGACGAACTATCAGAATGTAACATCTATGGGGGTAGAATAGCTTGGTGGTATACCTTTGTAAAAGAAGCTACAATTTATTCTATTGTATTCATTTTACAAAGCTACTGGAGCAACCATACAGTGAACTCACCGCCAGTACCAACGGATACTATCCTTTTAACCGACAAACCAGGAATCCAGATGCTTCGCCCACTTATCACCGCACTGTTCTGTATTCTCACTACAGCCTCGCTGTTTGCACATGAAACCGCTGAAGAACTTGTCGCAAGCAGAACAAGGGCGGATGTAAACTATCAACAGATGATGGAAACCATGGGAAGTGCTGCTGCCTTGATCACAGAAGGTATCATACGGCAGAATCCCCTGACTGTGCAGAGAGGAGTAGAGATGATCGACAACCATCCAGCGCCGAACCACAAGCCATGGGCGATTGTCACTCCTGCAGACCAGGATGAATTCAAACGCACACTCATAACCCACGACCAACTCCTGCATACCCGAACCGGACATATCGCCAGGGCAGCAGCTCAACAGAACTGGCAGGAAGCTAACAGGGCAGCATCAGCATTGTTCGAAACCTGTATAGCATGCCATGCAACCTGGAAACATCGGGTACGCCCACAGCACTAAAGAGGCTCCATAAAAAAAACACCGCCACAAGAGCGAACCCTGCAGCGGTGTGTCCAGCATGAACCTGTTATTCGCGCTCTGCTCAGAAATGCATCACCTGCAAACGTGGAGCCCCGGCAACCTCCTCAAACTTCTGCGCAAAAGCAGTGAACGATTCGGTATACTGACGTCCACCTGATGGATCGTTGATCCGCAGGAAGGTCTTGTCTGGCGTTCCGTCACCGTAAATACCACGAAGCACACGCGCATGGATAGCCCAGTTGTCACCCGGCTGCTCGTCACTGATGGCGATCAGTGGGCCGTGGTTTTCAAGCAGGCTTTTGAGTCCGCTGACGGTATAGCACATCGGCGGCTCACCGGTCATCCCGCAAGCAGCAGCGAAGGCTTCATGTTTCGATGCCGGCAGCCCCTGGTTGTTGTCGAACATGGTCCTGTACTCGGCTCCTGCCTTGTCCATAGCTGTCTCGATAGTATAGGACACCTTGTCCTTCCATCCCATCATCATCGCAGCAACCGTCGCCCAGCAGGTCATGCCGGATGGCTGGGCAATCAGGGGCACAATACCCGGCACCGTGTAATCGAACGAGACGCTCTCACTGCCGGTTTCTGCAGAGTTCACCTCTACCGATTCGGTCGCATTGCTGATTTTAATCTTGGGAGACGATTTCTCTGACTGCGACTTGATAAGCTCTTTCACCTCTTTCTGTTCAGTCAGCTTGGTCGCCTCTTTTTTTGTCGGCTCACCGACCATTGAGCTCAGCGCGCTATAAGAAAGCGCATTAGCCTGTTCTTTGGATATCTGCTTATTACCTTCAGCCTCCTTGATGGTCTTGAGCGTCTTACCGATATCCTTTTTCATCGCACTCTGTTTCTTCAGATCTGCAGCCATACCGGCAAGGTCGGTCACGCTTTTTGACGTCGTCTCAAGCGCCTTGATAGCATTGGCCTGGTTGCCTGCCAGACCGGTCATATCCTTGAACACACCGCTCTTACCCAGAAGGTCGATAGCTCCTGAAAGCCCTGTCGGGTCAGGAGCATTAGGTGCTGTCTGCATGGCAATAATGCTCGACGGGAAATCCTTGGTGGAAAGATCACCGGTTTCAGATGCACGACTTGCTGTCGATACTTCTGCAATCGGCGTCGGCTTCGTGCCACAGGGCACCTCCTCGAACCTCCAGTGACGCGACTCGTCGATCTCTTCACAGCTGTTGCATTTGCCCATGACCGATTCAGCATAGACTCCCTTGGTAGGGACGCTGATGCGGAATGGATCCGGTTTCGTGGTCGGACGGTAATACTCGAAAAGATCCGTCTCCTTCCTGAACACAGGATCGAGCCGTTCACCCGGCACCACTTTCAGCACCAGGTTGTTACCCACGATACCCATGATCCGGTTTTCCACTACGCTTGCCACACTCCGACCACCGGAATTCGGGGCGATGTAACCATCGAGCAGGCTGAAAATCCTGCTTGCATCAAGCTGCCCCCAAATTGCCTTGTGCGCAGCCTCGAGATGCTCATTAAGGTACCCTACCAACGCACCGGCTGCCTCCCTGTCTTCTTTACGGGGGTTCCTCAGCTCCCTGTCGGTAAGTGGAGTATAGATCAGTGCGCTGTCGGTCACCTCTGTGACTGCTGGCGGGAATCCCCATTCGATCGTTTTGACGTTGATGATATCATTGAATATCCGGCCCCTGTTGACCACGTAGCCCTGCGAATGCGAAGTCCGGTAAAACAGATATGCAGAACGAAGGATTATCCTGGATGAAGATCGCACCGAGGTGTTTGCACGGAAGCAGAGGTGCTTGATCTGGCGTCGGGTGATCTGCTGGTCTATACCGGCTCTCGAAACCCTGACCTGCATTGTTGCTCCACGCCTGTAATTTGAAAGCACGGTGTAATCGAGGTCCAGCAGGATTTCCTTCCCATCGGCATCGATAGCGACAAGATCAATGGTCTCGATAAACTTGCGAGCAATTTCCGGCGCGTACTCCGACTCGAACAGTGCATTTTTCTCCTCTTCGGTAAGCGGAACCTCTTTTTTGATCGGGAACGACCACGACCCACCGATCCATGGGAACGTCACTTCCAGGTCTATCGTCTTCGTCTCTTCTTCTATGGCTGCGATATAAGGCCGTGCCAGTTCGAACGAGAGGTCGAAATGTCCGCTGAACTCCTCTATCACCTCATCGGCATAGCTATCTTCAGGAAAATCACTGTCTGCGTAATCATGTGCAATACGTTCAATCGCATCAAATCCCCGCTGCAGTTTTGCACCTGAAACAACCCGCCGGAGGCTATGCTGCCAACGAAGTATTTTTTCATGATCGAACGGCCCCATCGGCATCGGCACAAACAGGCACTCCTGCACATCAACAAGCTCTTGTTCAATAGCATAGTGCTTGAGCACCTCGAAATACTCTATAGTGATTGCATGGCAGTGGTTATTGTTCTTGACTACCTCGGTCTGGACCGTCATGGTCTCGTTCTGCCCTACCGTCTGTACAACAGTACTCCTCCTGCTTCTCAGGGATGATGCCGACTGTGCCACATTATCCTGCAGACGGTTCAGGGAACTCCCGGCCATGTTGCGTGCGGCATCCTGTGACGCATTGGAACGGGATGACGCTCCTGAATGCGACACACCACCAAACAGCCCACCTATACTTCCGAAAATTCCCCCGCCAAGACCAGCACTTGTAGAACTAACCTTGGTGCTCGAACTGGCACGAATGCTTTCGTTGAACGATGAACGTATGATCTCGCTGATATCACGGTCATGCGACAAGCTTGCCTGCAGGGATTCCGCAACCGTTTCAGCCTCGGATCTCGCTGCCCGCTCCTCCCGATCCCAGTCAATGATGGCAATCTGCTTTTCCTGGCAAGGCGCAAGCGGAAGACTGTAAAGCAGCTCGCCAAGAGAATAACCATCGGCCTTCCACTTCTGCTTGAAATGCAGAATATGACCATGGGCGATTGTGGTGTTTTCGTAAATCGTCGGGGTTGCATCCCAGTCAATACTGTTTTCAACGCTGAGGAGCTTGCGTCCCGGATGGTTGGCAATATATTCACGCTCTATCTGCTCTATCCTCGTTATGGCCGCATAGATCTGCCGCTTCAACTGGATAAGTCGGCTGCGTACCAGGTTATAGTTATCAATAAAGTAGCTGTCTTCCAGCGAAATCATGATATTTGAACCAGAGTCATAAAAGCTCTTGAACTCTTCAAGGAGGTGAAGGAACGCTGCAATACTGTTGATGTAGATATCGTAACTTGCTCGAATGCGCTGGATATCGCCAAGTGAAAGCGACGTTTGGTTACGCAAGCTCTCCCTGAGCTCCCTGAACTCCTGCATCAGGCAGACAACACCCATGGTATCGCTTTTTTCCGATGGCGGGCACGGCTCGAAATCAAGCGTTCCATTCTCGTAGAACTGCTCGATCTCAATCAGTAACCGCCTCATGTAACCAAGAAGCTCCTCCTGGTCCTGGCTCTCCTTGGTAGCATGGTCGATATCCTGGAGCAGCTTTTCAGCACGAGACTTGATGACCCCCATGAGCCGTGTATCTATTACCGCCAGCTCCATGAGCTCTTCCACGTCACCAACAAATGACTTGAACTGCCTGGCAAGTCCCGGGTTGGACCCCACAAACGAAGCATACCCTGCAATATGCCCAAGCAGGGAACGTACTGAAGCACGGTTCAGGGTATCCTTTGCAGCCAGTTGCTCACAGTAGCTTTTTTGAGGCTCAGCCCCCTTTCTCCCACAAAAGGCTGCAGAAAGCTTCCCGTGCAATTCCTGAAGCATGGCTTTGCGGCGCGCCTGCCGAGCAAGCATCTTGACCAGTTTGCTGAACCGGTCAGTTGCCGTTACGGGCTGTAGCTCCTTCAGGTTCACCTTGAGGTTCAACGCGCCTGTAGCGACTTTCAGACGCACAGCCTCAAGCCCTGTTGCAAACTGGTATGGCTGCTTTTCCATGGAAGGAAGAGCTGAATATGCCGCAACGTTCTCATCCGTTTCGCCACCGGAAGAAGACGATGCATCAGCAGGAAGATCTTCATCGATACTGTACTCGATAACGCTCAGAGACGAAAGCGATGTCTGGACACGCCCCACCACCTCGAACAGCTCCTCTGCAAGCACATGCAGTTCCCGCTGCAGGCTCCTCGACTGGCTCCCACCAAGGGTAAGCCCCCGTATCTCTGGCTCTGTGGTCCGGACCGTATGATAAAAGCTGAACTCCTCCAGGGTCCTGTTAGGCACCGTGAAATCAACACATTTGCCACCCATATCCTGTGAAAACGAAGTACTGCGAGCCAGGTCGTCGCTGTCAGGATGCGCTGGTATCACGCCAATTACCGAAAGATCCTCCGGCATGCCTGAAAGATCGGCAAGCAGGATAAGCTCTTTAGGTATGCGATGTTCGTCATCCAACTCTATACGCACAGGTTCGTCTGGCATACCAACGATCAATCCATGCACCTCTGCATAAGCCTCCGCCCGGATGCGCCCGTAAAAGTAGCCGTCACTATCCGTACGGGCAGTGATCAGCGGCTGAAAATCAAGCGTTCCCCCAGGAGTTGCAGGAGCCTCTGCACCCATCAGCACAACGGTTAGGCCTGCCACCGGTTTCATCCCCGATACATCGACCAGCCTTCCCGATATCTTGCGATACTGCATAAGTTCGACTGCCGGCTTAACGTCAACGGTTTTAGGCTCAACCATCAGAAAAAAGCTCTCGGTAGTGTCCTCAACGCTTTCTGAATAGCTAACAGCCTTGAGACTATTGAAACTGTATCGTTTTTGGTGAAGCAGCTCACCGTCAGGAGCATGCACTGCAACAGTCACCATCTGCTCCTGCAAATCCTGCCCTTTCGGCACAAAAAACCGGAAAAAACCATCAGGTTCCACATCGTAGCGTGTACTGTTATACACCGGCTGGTTGGCAATCTTCTGGATATAACTGATTTTGAGAAAATGCCCCAGGTACTCGTCCTGCACAGAAGCGATCGCCGTTGACTTCAACCGCCCGTTCACACTCTGAAGACTCATAAGACGCTTATGGTTGTGACAGCTCAGCCAGCCAGACAATATCCCTCCTGATCCTCCATGAGCTTGCAGAGAAGGATAGTATCACGATAGCCGGTGTCGATTAGATGGATGGAAAAGAGGAACTACAGCAACAGCTTAATACTAGCAAAAATTACACTTAATACATAAAACACATACACATATAAAATATGCTATAGCATATTAAGTACGTGCCAGACACGTCAATCAAGCAATTTTTGGTTTCTGCTGTCAATCTTGATAGTTTTCATGCAGGTACTATTTCAATGATCAACCGCAACAATCCTCATGGAAGTATCAGGAACAATCATAGATGTTCTCCAGCCAAAAACAGGCACAGGCAAAAATGGCGCCTGGAAAAAGCAGGAAGTAATCCTGGAAACCGACGGCCAGTACCCGAAAAAAATCTGTTTCTCATTCTGGGGCGACAAGGCGGATAACGAGCTACTGGGAAACGGAAACGCTGTAAAGATCTCTTTTGACCTGGAAAGCAGGGAATTCAATGGCAAATGGTACACTGACGCTAAAGGCTGGCGTATCGAACCTGCTGCAGGAGGCGCACCACAGCAGGCAATGGCAGCAACAGAAGAGAGCTGTCAGCCTCAACAGGACGCCTATTACGGGGAAACAAGTGACGACCTGCCTTTCTAGGGCTTAACCCCTGGCAACACTGTAATGAGCTGGATCTACCTGGCCATAGCCATTGTCGCAGAAGTCATCGGCACGGCAGCCCTCAAGGCCTCCGACGGATTTACAAAAGTACAGCCCTCGCTTGTCGTGCTGATTGGCTACACTATCGCGTTCTACCTCCTCTCTCTCGCCCTCCGCACCATACCGGTAGGAATCACCTATGCCATATGGTCGGGCTTCGGCATCATCCTCATCTCGCTTGCAAGCTGGCTCTTCTTCGACCAGCGTCTCGACACCCCGGCTATAGCCGGCATGCTCTTCATCATCACTGGTGTCATCATCATCAACCTCTTTTCAAAAAGCGTATAAGGGCATCTCCAGCAAACGTGTAAAGGTATCCTTTGCAAGTCACAGTCGGAATAGTAGATTATAATCTGACTTTCCAACTATTATCAGAAGAGATGCCAAAAATCAGGGTCAGAAAAAAAAACCAGATTACCATCCCACTGCGCATTGCAGAAGAGGCAGGTATCAAACCTGACGATGTCCTCGACATCAGTTATGCAAATGGAGTGGTAACGGTCATGCCTGCTGGCAAAACAAGAGGTTCCAGATCTATAATGGACTATGCCGGTATCGGCAACGGCGTATGGGGAATGACAGTAGAGGAAATCGAACGTGAACGTGAAAAAGACAAAGATTCATGGGAAAGGTAGCATCCCTCATCAAAGAAATGAGCGGGCATCGGGTCTATATCGACACCAATGTTTTCATCTATTTTCTTGATCGCAACCCAGTATATTTCCCAATTGCCAGGCAACTCATGTATGCAATAGATTCGGGTGACATCACAGGGATAACCGGTGATGTCACCATTGCAGAAACGCTTGTCAAACCCTACCGCACTGGAAATACTGAACTCATTGCCGGAATAAAAGGGTTTTTCCATGCAGAAGGGTTTCTCTGCCTGAAACCCCATGATGCAGAAACCTTTGACCTTGCAGCTCAATTACGGGCTAAAGAGGGCATGAAGTTTATTGATGCACTCCATTACGCCACCGCCATCCGTTCAGGATGTACCTTTTTCATCACGAACGACCTTGGTATCAAGACGAACCACATGCTTCACATCGTATCTCTCTCTTCACTCAGGGCATAATTGGCAACAGGCCTACTTCTTTGCAATAATCCGTCCCCTTCCAACCTTGCCTTCTCGGGAGGCGTCACGCCAGAGGGTAATGCCTTTAACCACCTCGTCGTACATCTCCTGGCCATACGTATCTATGATCCCCTGCCGGAACTCATGCTGCACCTTGTCGAGATACCCCTGGATAAAAAGAGGAAACGCTGCTGAAAGATCCTCTTTTTCCACAACCGTCAAACCCGCAGCTTTCGCCAGCAGGGCATACCCGTCCAGCGTCTCCATGTAGGGGAACACCATGAACGCATGCAGGGCCTCCCATTCTTCTTTGCCCATCGGCCCGGTCTCAATCCAGTCGGTAAACGCAACAATCCCACCGGGCTTGACAACACGGGCACACTCTTCAATAAGTCGTTCCTTGTCTGTAATATAGCACCAGGCATCCTGCCCCCAGACCACATCGAACGTATCTGCCGCAAACGGCATATCCAGTGCATTGCCTAGGATATATTCTATACGCTCCTCCAGACCAGCCTCCCGGGTACGCCGAATAGCCTCATCATGCATACGGCGCGTTGCATCCAGGCCAGTCACCTGGCAACCATACTTCCTCGCGAGGTGGCGCGCCGGGCCACCGAGCGCACTACACACATCCAGCACATGGGTTTCTTTACCAATGCCCGCCTTTCCTGCAAGAATATCTGTCTCGCCTTCAGCGCCCACATGAATCTGCTCCCCCATCAGCATTTCCCAGAGAATACCGCCGGGGCCATCGTAAACCTCAGTTACATTGGCTATACTCACATCGAGTTTATTCCTGATCATCATAACGCCTCCCTGAACTGGAATGAATAAAGTGGTTTCCTACTGCCGCTCCCTGATCAGCCAGCACTTTGGGTCGAACCCGTCGGCATCGCCGTTGTAATGGTATGCACTGGCACGGCACCCCCAGCAGTGCGAGTTATTTTTGCAGGTGTTACACGGCGCAGGCAGGTTAGCCACGTCGTGCAGTTTCGCGTGTACAAGGGTGTTGCTATGGGTTGCAATGATCTCTCTGAACGGCTTGCTGCGGATGTTGTCCACCCCGTCCCGTATCACCGAACAAGGTGTAACATCTCCTCTGAAGGTTACCGTCGCCATGGTGCCGCAGTAGTACTTATCGGTATCCATAGCGGCAATGCTGATCGTGTCGTCACCATAATTGATGCGGTCACGCTCCGTGTAGACCTGCTTCACCTCGTCAAGGCCTGGCTCAAGCGACCACCACTCCGCGCCCATACCGGCAGGATTGAACATGGTCAGGCAGGTACGCATCCCCTTCTCCCTGAACCACCACCGCATGGTGCGTATAGCATCTTCCGGTCCCTGCTTCGACGTATAGGTAATGCAGTTAATCATCATGTCTGCAGGCTTGCCAAGCTCCTGCAGGTTGTCCACACCAGCCACAATGGCATCAATAAAGTGCGGATTGCCACCCCGGTGAAGAGCAGCGTACACATCAGGGGTAATGGAATCCACGTGCACCGAAACAAAGCCACCGTCTGTCACCTCGCAGACCTTTTCTGCGACCTCCCGATTCTGCAAGGGAAGACCACTTGTCCAGACGTTGTTGACCAGGCCAAGAGAACTGGCATACTGCATGAGTTCATACCAGTCAGGACGAAGAAGAGGATCCCCCCCAAGCCAGTCTATAGCACGTATTTCAAGGAAAGCCGCATCGTCGAGCAATCCCCTTATTTCATCAGATGTAAGCCCGTTACGCTCCCGAGGCGTCGAACCGGCATAGCAGTAGAGACATCCCTGCTGGCAGGCGTCAGTAGTTTCAATCTGCAGGGCATAAAGGCGCTTCTCATTGAAGTACCGCTTCTGCTCCTCTTCACGCCCCACAGCCAGACCACCATACCTGCTCAGATGGTCATGTATACAAGTCGCCATAGAACCCCCTTGACTTGCGGTTAAGCAATACCCTATTTACATAGGGCAGCAGGCAGGAAAAAGGTTCCTCTACAGGGTGGATAGGTCTCAGAGAGAGCCAACCCAGGCAGCCAGCTCCTCTCGAATCTCGTTTCGAGCACTCCGGAAAGCCTCAATGCGCTCCTCGTCAGTTCCGTCAACAGCTGCCGGATCATCAACCGGCCAGTAGAGGCGATTGTCTTCACTCAAGAGGCCAGGCCATACACGAGGACATGCATCGTGCGCCTTGCTGCAGACAATGATCAGGTAGTGGATAAACGTCTTGCCAAGGTAGAGAGATAAATCCTTGGGCTGCTGCGCAGAAATATCTATTCCCTCCTCCTGCATCACCTTGACTGCTAACGGATTGACTTCCTCTGCAGGCTCAGTACCGGCACTCATGACATCGAAGCGATTCCCGGCCATCTCGCGCAAAAAACCTTCCGCCATCTGGCTCCGCGCCGAATTTCCTGAACAGAGAATCAACACTTTCTGTTTCTTTTCATCCATGATATTGTGCTTTTTGTGTTGAAAAGACTAAAGATAGAGCCTATCCCCCCTCAACGCAGAGCAGTTTTCATGGTTGTAACAGACAACCCATTACGAAAAGATCTTGCGAACCCGACAGATTATCGTATATTTACGATAAGCAATACAACAAACAAACAACAGTATGAAACGAACCGCAGCAGACATCCCCTACACTGAAGACGAGCAGGATCTTGCACTCTTTGCCAAAGCGCTCTCTCACCCGGTCAGAGTACAGATCCTCAAACTGCTCTCCAACCAGTCCTGCTGTTTTACCGGTGAACTGACCAGCATCATACCCATGGCACAATCAACCATATCTCAGCACCTCAAGGCGTTGCTCGAAGCCGGCCTGATACAGGGGGAAATCAACCCTCCACGGGTCAAGTACTGCATAAACCGACCTAACTGGGAACAGGCAAGCGCACTTTTTGCCACACTGTTCACCCCTGATCACGGGGACACATGCTGTACCAGATAAGAAGCTTTTTTATTCATCGTACATTTACGCTAAACTATAAACAAACACAACCATGAAACAAATCAAAGTCCTCGGCACCGGATGTGCCACATGTAAACAGCTTGAAAAACTTGTCCGCCAGGCTGTTGAAGAAACCGCAACAGACGCTACCATTGAGAAGGTAGAAGATATACAGGACATCATTGCCTATAACGTCATGTCAACCCCTGCCCTGGTAATAGATGAAGAGGTCCGCTCAGCCGGACGCGTACCATCCATTGAAGAGCTCAAGCAACTGATTGGATCATGACCCCCAACTCCTCTGACAGCGGCAGCAACCGCTCAACCCTGGACATGCTGCTCCTACCCGTAACGGCAGTGGCAGCTGTCTGCTGGATTGCGCTCTACAGTAACCTCGACCAGGTTGCAAGCCTCTTCGTCAGCCTGGCAGGAGTGCCGAGGGAGAGTGGGGCCGGCGAAAGCCTGCACTTCCTCTTCTATGAAATCCCAAAAGTACTGCTGCTCCTCACCGCAGTGGTTTTTGTCATGGGCGTGGTACATACCTTTGTCTCTCCGGAGCGCACCCGCGGACTACTTGCCAAGCGAACCGCCGGCACGGGGAACGCTATGGCCGCCATGCTCGGCATGGTCACGCCGTTCTGCTCCTGCTCGGCAGTACCGCTGTTCATCGGTTTCCTGCAAGCTGGCGTTCCGCTCGGGGTGACCTTCTCGTTCCTTATAGCTGCCCCCATGGTTGACGGAGTAGCCCTCTTTCTGCTCCTTGGCATGTTCGGCTGGCAGGTAGCCCTCACCTATGTAGCGCTCGGCTTCCTCATCGCCCTCGGATCAGGAATACTCATTGAACGCCTTGGCATGGAACGCCACTTAGAGGAATGGGTAAGAAACCTGCAGAAAACCGCAACTGCAGGAGAACATATGCACTCCTCGCCCTCATGGAACGAACGTATCAGGGAAGGACTCGCCTCCGTCCGCTCCATTGTCGGCAAAGTCTGGCTCTTCATCGTGCTCGGCGTCGGAGCCGGGGCCATCATCCACGGCTATGTTCCGGAAGAATTCATGGCATCGATCATGGGCGAAAAGGCATGGTGGTCAGTCCCTGCCGCCGTGTTGCTCGGTGTACCCATGTATACCAACATCGTCGGTATCCTTCCGGTCGCAGAAGCCCTTATCGGCAAAGGGGCAGCTATCGGCACCGTCATGGCATTCATGATGAGCGTCATTGCGCTCTCGGCCCCGGAAATGATCATACTCCGCAAAGTGCTTAAACCGAGGCTGATAGCCGTGTTTGCCGGCATCGTCGCAACCGGCATCATACTTGTCGGCTTCATCTTCAACCTCATTCTCTAACCCCAAGCAAGTAACAAAATCATGTCGCCCCAAACGATGCTCATACTCTGCACAGGCAACTCCTGCCGCAGCCAGATGGCCGCAGGATTCCTCCGTTCGTTCGATGCCGCACTCACGGTGCACTCGGCGGGCACAAGCCCTGCCGACAAGGTCCACCCGCTCGCCATAGAAGTGATGCAGGAAAAAGGCATCGACATCAGCAATGTCCGGCCGGAACCAGTAGACCGGTACCTCTCCACTCCGTTTGACTTCGTCATTACCGTCTGCGACGGTGCAAAAGAGAGCTGCCCAATGTTCACGGGTACGGTTCGCAACCGCCAGCATATTGGCTTCGAGGATCCCGCTCTTGCAGAAGGCAGCCGTGAAGAGAAGCTCGAAGTGTTCCGCCGCATACGTGATGAAATCGAACAAGAGTTCAGGGAATTTTACCTCACCGTCATAAACCGTGAGGAGGCACCATGAGCATTGCAATGAAACAACTCTCGTTCCTCGACCGCAACCTGACGCTCTGGATCTTTCTCGCCATGGCTGTCGGCGTCTTCTCAGGCTACCTCGCCCCGCCGGTAGCTGACTTCTGGAACAGTTTCCAGACAGGAACCACCAATATCCCGATAGCCATCGGCCTCATCGTCATGATGTATCCCCCCCTGGCAAAAGTGAAATACGAAGAGCTTGGCGATGTATTCCGCAACACCCGCGTCCTAGGCCTCTCGCTCTTGCTCAACTGGGTCATCGGGCCACTGCTCATGTTCGGTCTTGCCGTGACATTCCTCTCCGAACTTCCCCACTACATGGCCGGCCTGATCCTGATCGGCCTTGCCCGGTGTATTGCCATGGTCATCGTCTGGAACGACCTTGCCGGAGGTGACAGGGAATACGCCGCGGGACTTGTAGCCTTCAACTCCATTTTCCAGGTCCTTTTCTTTTCCGTCTATGCCTGGATCTTCCTTGCAGTCCTGCCCGGATGGCTCGGCATGGAAGCCTTCAATGTCAACATCACCATCTCTGAAATCGCAAGCTCGGTGCTGATCTACCTCGGCATTCCGTTCCTGGCCGGCTTCCTGACCCGTTTCGCCCTGCTGCGCCTGAAGGGGGCTGCATGGTACGAAGAACAGTTCATACCCCGCATCAGCCCGCTAACCCTGCTGGCACTACTTTTCACTATTTTCGTCATGTTCTCTCTCAAGGGAGAGTACATTGTTGCCATTCCGCAGGACGTACTCCGGATCGCGGTACCGCTGCTTGTCTACTTCGTAGTCATGTTCCTTGTCTCGTTCTTTCTTGCCCGCCAAGCCGGCGCGGACTACCCGAAAACCGCTACACTTTCTTTCACTGCGGCAAGCAACAACTTCGAGCTCGCCATCGCTGTTGCCGTAGCCGTCTTCGGTATCAACTCGGCTGAAGCATTTGCTGCCGTCATCGGCCCGCTCGTTGAAGTCCCTGTCCTCATAAGCCTCGTCAACGTCTCGCTCTGGCTGAAAGAAAAGTTTTTCAGCTGACCTGTCAACACAGAGAGATACGCCGGATGATTTTTAGCAGAAAAGTCATCCGGCCGACTCGTATATTCCTTCCGCCTGCACAGCATGAGCAACATTAATGCTCGAGGCAAGACATCGATGAACACAACAAGAAGTACTGACCAACGATATGAAAGGATGGATTTTATACAAGGATTCAGCAAACAGCCTGAAACCCGAAGCCTATGAAATGCAGCGGTTTATCGACACCGCTGCTGAAGAAGGTATCGAGCTTGAAATCTTCAAGCCAGAACAGTTTGACCTGACCGTTACGCGGGAAGACCGGCAGAGCGTCCTGATCGATGGCAAGCCCGTCGCAATGCCTGACTTCGTACTTCCACGAATGGGTGCAGGCACAACCTACTTCGCCCTCGCCGTGATCCGCCACCTCGAACGCCTGGGGGTTTACTGCGTCAACTCATCCCAGAGCATCGAAACCGTCAAAGACAAGCTCTATACCCACCAGATCCTGGCAGAAAACAACCTGCCTGTCCCCAAGACCATGTTGGTAAAATTCCCGATTGATGTCGACCTCGTCGAAAAACATCTCGGCTTCCCCGTGGTCGTCAAAACTCTCTCTGGTTCCCAGGGCAGCGGCGTCTTCCTGTCATAAAACAAGTCCAGTTTCCAGGACCTCATGCAGCTGATCGAAGCGACAAACAAAACAGCCAACATCATCCTGCAAGAATTCATTGCAGGGAGCAAAGGCAGGGATCTTCGGGTCATCACCATTGGCGGCAGGGTAGTCTCCAGCATGCAGAGAATTGCCGACGAAGGGCAGTTCAAGGCTAACTTTTCAGCAGGCAGCAGTGTCGAACACTTTGAAATAACCCCGGAAATCGAATGGATGGCAACCCAGACTAGCCATATCCTCGGGCTGGAAATAGCCGGCATCGATCTTCTCTTCGACGGCGACCACTACAAGATTTGCGAAGCCAACTCATCAACCGGCTTCGAAGGCATGGAAAGCTGCTCTGACGTCGATATCCCCAGGGAAATCTTCCACTTCATCCGCGTACGCAAAGGCATCTTCAACAAAGCCACCCGTAACGGGTGAGAACAGAACCCTCACCCCGCCCTCCTGGCCCACTCGAGAGCCTTTTGCGGCAAAGGCTGCTCGAGCTCCCAGGTGACAGACATCGGTCTCGACCCCTCATGGCTCCGGTAGTGCAGGGGTCCGGCAAAGAAGTAGGGCGACGTCAAGCCATTGTCAAGCTTTTTACGCTCACGGATAAACAGGAGCGGTGTATACCCCTGCTCTCGATGCGCAATGTAACGACGCCCGGTCGCTGACTCATCAGAAGTATTCGATTGGCTCTGCCAGTGAAACACCTTGTCAGAAACAGCGTAATCCTCATACATGGTTGTCCGTGAAAAATCAGCTTCGCTCTTGTTGATATCCGCAAAGAAAAGATCCAGCTTTTTAGCCGGAACATGCTGCACTCCCGATTGCGAGAATAATGGCCGCTCAAATGACCCAAGCCCGACAGCATGCAGCACCTGCGAGCGTGAATATGATGCGTGGAGATTGAGTGGCCCAGTCAACTCCTCAAACCTGTGGCGAGGAATGGGTATCCTCTTTGCAAGCAGCCATCCAAACAGTTCCTGCAAATCATGCAGCAGTCCGGGACGAGCCTCCAGGTAACGCTGCACCTCCTCGAGCGTCCCGGAGCCAGGCCGTTTACTTCCCCACAACACTGACTGTACGAGCAGCCTGGTCTCCTGCTGGTCAACACGCCCCTCTTCAACCATGCGCAACCCGTCTGCCACCAACGCCGTATCATCCATGAGAAGCAGACGACGAAATCCCTTGGATAACGAGGCATCATACCCGTCGAGAGACACCTGTTCCCGACCGGCGGCCCTTGCCAGTAACTGGTGAGGAAGACCTTTCCTGTACAGTTCATCCGGCGAGTCAAGATTAAGGAAATCAAGCATCTGCTGGAGTGTTACATCCTCAGAAACACTGCCCTGCAGGTGACGAAGCTCCTGGAGTAGGGTAGCCCCACGCAACCGGGCTGTCGCGTTCCGGATATTTTCCAGTACATATTCCCTGGCCTGCCGCTCCAGGTGCACCATGCAACCCGCAGGCAGGTACGGCATAGCATCGGCAACCTGACGCTCAACATTCAGCTCAGGCCTGCTCGTCAATGCCCGAAACCGCCGGGCATAACTGAACTTCTGGTGTTGACGGGCAATAAAATCAAGGACCATCAGGTGCGACTTGTCATCATGCAATCGCAACCCCCTGCCAAGCTGCTGCAGGAAAATGGTCAGGCTCTCGGTGGGCCTGAGGAACAACACCGTATCAACCGAAGGAATATCCACGCCTTCATTGTACAAATCAACCGTAAAAATAATACTAACCTCACCCTGCTCAAGCCGACGCTGCACCATATTCCGTTCCTCCCGGGCACTCTCGGCAGTAAGTGCCACGGCAGGAACCCCGTGCGCTGAAGCATAATCCGCCATAAACCGAGCATGTGCCACACTCACACAAAACCCGAGCGCGCGTATCTGGCCAACATCGGCCACATACCGCTCAAGCTGTCCCATCACCCACCGGGCTCGAGCTTCATTCGTTGCCACCATCCGTTCAAGCTCTTCGCTGTTATATCCTCCAGCGCTCCACTGCACCCGAGTATAGTCCAGCCCTTCAAGATCAGGCACCCCATAGTAATGAAACGGCACCAGCAGCGCACGCTCAATAGCCTCAGGAAGGCGAATCTCATGCGTAAATGCACCGCCAAAATCGTTGCGGATATCTTTTCCATCACTCCTTTCAGGCGTAGCCGTCAAGCCCAGCAACGACAGCGGCGTTACATGTGCAACAACCTTCTGATAGGTCGCTGCAGACGCATGGTGAGCCTCATCGAGCACCACGTAGTCAAAATGATCTGGAGAAAATCGGTCAAACCCCCTCGAAGTCCAGCTCTGCACCGTACAGAACAGGTGATCATACGACGACGGTTCAGTCCCTCCTGCAACAATCTCCCCAAAACTGCCATCACGCAACACCTGCCTGAACGAAGCCCGCGCCTGCTTGAGAATCTCCTCACGATGCACCAGGTAGAGCAATGTCGGTTGCCCTCCCCTCTGGGCAGCAAACGCCCTGTAATCAAATGCAGCAACCATGGTCTTACCGGTTCCGGTGGCAGCAATCACCAGGTGCTGCCGCTTTCCTGCCTCACGTTCATGAAGGATATCATCAAGAATTACCTGCTGGTAGCCATAGGGACGAACATCGAAAAACGAAAGCGTTTCACCACTCTCCCCTCCCTGGCGCTCAGCTGCAATCGCCTTCCTCAGAACCGGTACATTTTCACGCGTGCAGGGTGTAAACTCAGCAGGATCTTCCCAATGCGACGCAAACGTTGCAACAGCATGCCGCCAGAGATGTCCAGTCTCATACTGGCTTATCTTCGCTGTCCATTCCAGCCCATCATCAAGAGCAGCCTTCGAGATATTGGCCGACCCGATATAGGCCGAACCAAACCCAGTCCTGCGATGAAATATGTATGCCTTGGCATGCAGACGAGTGCGTCGGGTATCATAGGAAATCCTGACCTCAGTATGCGGCAATCCGAGCAACGCCTCAATCGCTTTCGGATCAGTTGCCCCCATATACGAGGTTGTAGCAATACGAAGCCTGGGCAAACCACCAGGCGCAGGAGTAGACGTAAACTTCTCTAGTGCCGGCATAAGCGGTAGAATGCCCGAATACTTCACAAACGACACCAGCCAGTCTGCCCTATCCGCACCTGCAAGCTCTTTTATCAACTGCGTACGCAACGCAGGACTCCTGGACGAGCCAGTAAGCAAAGCCGACACGCCAAGCGGCGTATCAGGCACAACCGAGTGTTGACTCCGCTCTCCTGCCCGCCTGATCTCTGTCAATGTTTCAAGCTTATGTGGTCCCAATGCCTGCAAAACAGAAACCAAAACCCCGGGATCCTCAAACACCTGCTGCAATGAGCCCAACAACTTGTCCGCACCTTTCCCCGCAACTGCTTCAGCAACAAAAGCCGCTATCTCCCGGGCAATCGGCTGCGAAAAACGTTGCTGCAATTCATCCGGGTCAAGATCAGCCCAGGCCGCCTGCTCAAGCAACCCGGCTGCCTCCAGGCGCTGATGCAGCGCCCGGGTATGAAGAAGATCATAGAATCCTATGGGGAAATCATGCATAGCTTGTCAACCAGTTGCTTATCACCAGACACATGACGCATACTGGAAGTAATATAACGCAAACAGTGTACACAAACAGTCTTTTTTCACGGTATCCATCCTCATCCACTCCATCCTGAGCAACAGTCTCTGCATGCCGACCAAGAGATCTTTATCAGGAAAGATCCCCTCTTTGCCCGTAACTACTTTGCCTGTCATATAAAACCACCTGCATTTCAGAGATGCCGCTTGAGAATCAGCTATTTTTTATGCATACTTTATACTAATCACATAACAAGCCTCAACATAACTGCAACAGCAGTTATCTGGATGTCACTCCATCATCAAACAAGGGCGATCATGAACAGAAAAGCAGAAGAAATCCAGGGAAAAGCTGAAAAGCTACTTGCCGAACTCAAACAGTTGAGCACTGAAGCGCTCGATGCAAAAAAATCCCTCGACGCTGACCAGGAGGTTATTGACACAGTCAATAAAATCAAGGAAGAACTCGGCATCTCTTCAGACGTCCTGAAAGCTGCTGTTGATATTCAGGAAAATGACTGTCACTGGTGCAAAGGAGCTTCCGGCGTTTAACCTGAAGGGATACAATGCAAGCTGCAAGCCCTGCCGGTAACAGGACAACATGGGTTAAATCCGTTAAAGCGGAAACCAGGTTCCTGATCCATATCATCATTACATACCGATGTAATCTTGATTGCGTGTACTGTTACCAAAGAGATCATCGTGACTATGAAGACCTCGACTACGACAAAGCAAAAACCGCTTTATTCGAAGTCCTTGAGGGTATGGATCCATCCCATAAAGGCATTGTACGTTTTTTTGGCGGAGAGCCGTTACTTCGCTTCGACCTGATCAGTAAGCTTACAGCAGATGCCAGGTCTCATTGGCAAAAAGCACAACGGGCACCCGAAAACCTCTGTTTTGGCATTTCAACCAACGGCACCCTGCTTAACGAGCAAATCAAGACCTGGCTCAGCGACAACCCTGACGTCTCACTGACAATAAGCCTGGATGGCACCCCGCGGATGCACAATACCAACCGCTCCGGCTCATTTGAACTTGTAGAACCTCACCTCGAATTCATCAAGCGTTACGGAGTACCCGTAAAAATGACCATCAGCCCCTATACTATCGCTGGTTGTGCTGAGGGGATACGCTTCATTAACGAACAAGGCCTTGAATGCCAGGCCAACATTGTCTTCGAAGATGTATGGGGTGATGATCAAGCCCGTATGCGACACCTGCAAACATTCAGCAGAGAACTTGAGAAGCTGGTACGCTATTATGCCGACAATCCGGAAATCCCGAGATCTACACTCTTCATCCCACTCACAAGACAGCTCCCCCGCCCAGTAAACCAGAAATTCCTCGAGTCATTTCTCTGCGGTATAACCAACAACATGGTTTCAATTGGTCTCGATGGGGAAAAATATGCCTGTGAACGCACCATCCCGTTCCACAAAGATGGCTCATTCAAGAATTTCGAGTTGACCCGAACACAACTCAAACCGGAAAAGTGTGAAACCTGCCCGTTATTACCCCTCTGTCCAGAATGCAGAGCTTGCAATTTCGAATACCACCAGGATGCCAACCACAAAACAACATTCCATTGTGAATTCCTGCAGCTGCAACTCAGAGCCTCAGCACTCCTGCTCTTTGAAGACATTCTTCGACTCAGGGAATCAGGTGAATTGCAGAAGCTTGATCAAGAAGCACAGATTGCGTTGATGAGAGAACTCGAAACGGCTACGTTCATCGAAGAGTATACCCGCCCCCTGAATGCACAGATCATAAGCAACTAATACCCTGAGGAATGATCCGCCCATCAAGCTTCAATCTCTTTCTGCCGCCATCTACCCCATACAAGTTACGCATTTTCAACACCGCCACCCGCAAAAGCATTGCACTCAAGCAGTCCTGGGAGACACTGCTAGCAGCCGCTCTCATCGACAACGAGCTGAAGACCTACCTTCTCAACCAGGGATTTCTCACCCATGCTGAAGACTATTACCAGGAATGCATAAACATACTCGACCTGCTTGACAAACCCACAAGCGGGACCCTCACCATCTGCTACACCATCACCCTCGACTGTTCGCTACACTGCCCATACTGCTTTCAGCAGGGCCAGCAAAACCCGGGCATTGACAATTCCGTTATCAACAGCTTTCTCGAACTCCTTGACAAGGAACTCAACCGTCCTGATCAAAGCTACAAGAGCATCGACCTCATCCTGTTCGGAGGAGACCCGATGCTTGAACATCAAAACGCCTGCACTCTTCTCGATGGCCTCCGCAGGATCTCATCGCAACACCAGTGTAAACTGGAGGTTTTGATGACAACAAACGGAGTCATCCACGACAACCTGATATTTCAACAGCTTGCAAAACGAGGCGTAAACTCCGTCATGCTCTCGTTTGACGGTAACCGGGAGATTCATGATCGCACAAGGAACAACACCTTTACGACAATCATGGAGAACCTCCCTCTTCTGTCAAGCCACTTCTTTCTTGTCATCAAATACAACCTCCATCTGCAAAGTATCAAAGAAGCTGTCTATCTTGATTTCCTGCGCACGATCCTCCAGACCCTTAAACCAGGGCAATTCGTAATCGCTTTCGAGGCCCTTCATCCGACTGGTCATGAAAACCCGAAACTTGTAGGCTATCTTGAGCGATCACCCATGCTGGCAGAACAGATCCTCAGGCTCCACAGATTGACCATTGAACACGGAGTCCAGAGCAACATCAACAACTCACTGCACCCACCCTGCCCCGGCCTGCAGCGGAACACAATCCTCATGCTTCCCAATGGCGAACTGCTCTTCTGCAATGCAGCAATCGGAAAACCGAACTTCAGCCTTGGAACTATCCAGAACAGCAACACATTGTTTGCCAGCAAGTCATCCCAACGGGAAATCATCACTAAAGCCCTTCAAGGCAAATGTAAAGAAGAACAATGCGCACTCTTCCCATTGTGCCAAACAGGTTGCCTGTTTGAAAAGCACATCAAGGATATTCCACTATCGGACACAGTATGCCACAAAAACTACATTGAAGCCCTACTCCCCCACCTCTTCACTCAACCTTCCTGACCCAGTTCAGTTATCCTGAATTTTTTGAAACCGTTACCCCCTCTGGTGCATAGTATCTTGTAAAAAACGTCATGATACCAGAAATCGACAGGGAAATAGCGCAACGCTTGACCTGCCGCTTGGAACGGTAAAAACCCGATTACGTAGAGGACTTATGACCTTCCGGGAGCTATGGGTCAAAACAGGAGAACTACCATGAAATGCAGTGATGCTGAACAGATGATCATTGACCACGTGCTCGGTCTCCAGGGCCATGAACAAGAGTGCGAACTTAAACGCCACCTTATTGAGTGCAAAGATTGTCGGGCCCTCTCTGCAAGCTATGACCTTGCTGTTCAGGCACTCCAAACAAAAGAGACCACTCTCCAGTCTATGCTGCCACCGGTACGGCAAGCCATTGCCCACGCAGTTGCCACTGAGGAAAGATTGTCTCTGCATACAAGAATGACAAACGTATTCATCCCCATTCTGTCCGCAGCAGCAGTACTTCTGGCTGTACTCCTATCTCCAGTATTCTTTTCAGATACTAGCAGCGGACAGCTTACCCGTCTTGAAGTTTTGCAAGCATATGCTGATGACCTGGATTTTCTTGAATTCGGCAACAGCATAACAACCACCTCTTACGAAATAACGTATGCAGAATTAGGCCTTTCAACCGTTGATGCATCACATCTCTTACAACAATAAACCTTGACAACTATGAACATGACAATGATGAACACCATGCATCGGGCAACAAAAACACTTGCCCTGCTTCTCGTATTTTGTGCACTGGCAGCGCCTGTCACGCTGCAGGCAAGACCAGGCGGAAGTCCCGGAAACGGACCTGACGACCCAGCAATCATGGCAGGACTCAACCTCACCGACAAGCAGATTGAGCTCCTTAAAAGCAAACGCTTCGAACAGCGCAAGACAATGATCAGCCTGCGCTCACAGCAGGAATCACTGCATGCTGATCTGGCTGAAGCTGCGAGCGCCAACAAGCCAGACCTCAAGGAGATTGACCGTCTGGCAGCAAAAATTGGAGAGCTCCATGGGCAGATGACAGCAGAAAGAATAAAAGGCATAGTATTTCTTCGCGGTATCCTGTCGAAAGAACAGCAGAACATACTCGACACACAGCGCCTGCTCCATGGAATGAAAGGTGAAAGAGGAATTCCCAGTCAGAGAAAATAACCCCTTTCGACCACACCACGCTCCATCCAGAAAAGCTCTGTAAGCATCCGGATGGAGCGTTCATAAGATCTTTGACTTCCTTATAACCTCAGTAGAACTATCCTTGGTCTGGATCATGTCCACCTTATCACGATCTAGGCGGTCAAATTTCGTGATCAGGATCACATCTCCCTCTTCGACTTTGTACCGAAGAACCTGCAATCCATCACGATTCATGTTCCCTCCTGAGTCCTTATCCGTGAATAAACGATGCGGTTTCACACCGTTCAGATCACATTGAAAAGGGATAAGTGGGGAGCATAAAACCGGTGCCTGCGGAGGTGCTGGCTTTTTTTATTGGGGTGGCGAAAGGGCGAGCAGGAAATTAATTATCAATCTGATGCGAAGTGTTCAGCTCAACAAGAAAGTGTATAACGTTTTCCTGTAATAAGTGCATCCAGTCAAGCCACAAAAGAGGCTTTTGTGACCATAATATATCCTACTTTTGCGAAGCCTCGCATCGAATCTTTCCGGAAAGGCAAAATGCTGACAGCCACTTCTTATCCATTACCTTATACCCTTTTCCACCACATGTACTTGCAGCAAGCTCATCCCATTTTTCGTATATCTCTTTCCGGCTACTTTTCACCATTGAATCTTCCATATTGATAGTAATCTCATAAACACCATTCTCCAGCGGAACAACTTCATTGATCCCGGAAAATGACTGACTAATGGCGCTACAGGCCCCGAGGAGCAGAAATGAAATCATACCAACAACTAAGGGATACTTCGGATATCTCAGATTCATATCGATATATTTTTAAGTTAATTGAGCAAAAGAAATGAAGCCCGCTTAATCCATTCAAATTATTTCTCAACCAACAATGTCGTATTCTCAGCAATCCTGAATGTTGCGACTATAGCCTCCAGCACTATTCGTGCCGCCAGGGTTATCAGTATAAAAACGACAGGTGCAAAAAGTAGCCCAAGTAAGCCCTGAAAGAAATTAGAGCCCATCATCATGAAAGCTCCGCCAAGAACCATAAACACACTTACTGTAGCAAAGACCATGCTCAGGATGTACAGATACTTGATTATCTGTAGCGTAAGAAACTCTTTGAATGAGAAGTCAAATAATTTCGAAAAGAATCCAGACATCTCCATTGCCCCCCCTGTATTGTTAAATTTAATAATACAATTGCACAACCTCCATCATTATAAGGCCTCACCAAAAAAGAGAGACCTAAAACAAATACAACACCACAGGAAACAAAACACTACCCCACTCACAATAACTTTTCTTTCTATTATAGTATTATGCAATAAAATCAGAAAATAAAGACAAGATTTTACACCATTTTGTTAGACCAATCATATAACGACACATTTTGAGCGCCTGACAAACATTTCATAAAAGATCAATTAAAATTAACTCACATATTCTTATAACCACAGCGTTTATTGTAGAATAACGCCCATGAAATCATCAGCGTAGTGCAGATCTTCCCGATGCTAATATTGTAGTTCTTGCTTAGCTTCTTCGCCATCTTGACCTTCGGATTGTTCGACAACATCTTCGGTCATCCTCCCTTTCTTCCTCTTACCCGAGCTGCTATAAGTCTAGCCTGGATCCGCTCCTGGACCAACCTGCGTTCGAACTACGCCAGGGTGGCGAAGATGTTGACTACCGTCTCAATGAGATGCTTCAGGGATCTGCCGAGCCAGTTCAGCCTTAAGATCTCCAGGGTATCACCTGCTTGTGCAGTTCCTGCATGCAGCTGTCGAGCCCAGGGCGTTCGGATTTCGCTCTGCTCGCTTTGTGGATGAAGATGAGCTTTTCCGGCACACAGGCTTTTTTTCAGCCCGTCGATCTGTAAATGGAGTTCCTAGCCACCGATGGAGACCCGGGCGTCGCCGATCAGAATTGAAAGCAAAATGATCGACGCAGGAACCCTATCAGGAAAACTGTTGCTTGTATTTTCGTTAGTAGCTACGTTGTACCTACATAAAGGAGAGAGTATCATGACTGAAAATTTTGTTGTACGAGCAAGAATCGGAGCAAATACCAAGGCTGAGGCATCGGCTATTCTGGAAAGTATAGGGCTTACGGTTTCCGATGCTATCCGATTAATGCTGAAATGAGTCGTCGCTGAAAAAGTACTGCCTTTCGAACTGCTTGTTCCCAATGAAGAAACGATTGAAGCGATAAAAGCTGCCCGACGCGGTGATCTGAAAACAGCTGGTTTCATGAACAAACTGTTCCAGGAATTGAATGAGGACGATTAAGTACACCAGCCACTTTAAGCGAGACTATCGAAGAGAGAAATCAGGGGAACAAGTAGGATACGGCAGAGATACGCATGGCTGGACCGTTGCCCCTGCCAAAGCCAGCATTCGGGTAGCGACACCCCCAGAATAATGAGCATCGTTCAGGGTAGCCTCGGCTACCGCCACGGTAAGCACCGTGTCATCGGAAAACCGATATTTTTTGCAAACCAGGTCTTGGCCTCATCCGTTAATCAGACATACTACCCCGAATAAATTTAACATCCTTTGATCCCAATTCAGGTCCTCACGCTGTTACTTGCGAGAACAGAGTAGATTAACCCAAGAGACATAGCTATCCATCCATCGCCGCAGGAACTCCCTGCTCCTCTCCCCAATACAACCATCATCGGTAAACAACCCATCATAGTATGTGATGAATGCTTCGGGTTGAGCCATGGTAGGCACGTTCAACACTGCCAAAATATTTCGCAGATGTTGCTGAGCAAGGGCTGTGCCGCAGGAGCTCGGTGAAAGACCTATAATGCCAGCAGGCTTTCCATCCCAGGCATTCTGTCCCATGGGCCGGGAACCATGATCCAGGGCGTTCTTCAGCACACCAGGAATGGAGCGGTTGTATTCCGGCGTGACGATCAGCAAAGCATCTGTCAGCAAAATCTCTTTCCTCAACCGATCAACTGAAGCTACTGGATGCTCATCTTCATCCTGGTTAAACAACGGCAAATCGTCTATACGCAGTTCATTAAAACTGAATTCCTCCGGGGCAAGCTCTATGAGTGCCTGGGACAGCCTGCGATTCAGCGAACCTTTCCTGAGACTCCCTACCAGAACAGCAATCCTGAAACCAGCCATGTCTTCTCCTGCCTGTTTAGTGGGTTATTGTGTTCTCGGAAAACGCCAGAACAAACCGAATAGTTGCACTGCCGAACCGCTACTTCGGTGCTTTTTTTCGCCTGAACAAAAACTCGTGCTCTTCACCTGCAGCGGTAACCACTACACGGATATCATGCGGCCGTCCTGCACCCGACAACTTGCCCAGGGTCACATACCCACCATGCCAGGCGTGCGGCAGTACAGTGGTTTTTCTGAGGGCAGTTGCCATAAGTGCGGTTCTGAATTGCTCCGTTTGATTACGCTCTGCCACATCCTTCTGCTCCATTATCCCAGCCTCCGTTTCATCGTACGTAAAGACCTTGTGAGGTTTACCGTCAACAAACACCTGCACATTTTCCGTTGAAAACAGGAATGCTTCCTCAGAACCATTGACGACAGTAACAACCAATGTCGTATAACCTCCAGATGAATATGTTTTCGCTCCTGGCCGAACTGCCACGAGAGCTTTTCGCGGGGAGACAACTGCCTTCTCACCCTCCTGCAACACCTGCTGCTGCCCATCAAGAGTTACTGGATCCAGCTGAAAAGTTGATGCACAACCTTGAAAAAACAATCCAACAGCAGTTAAAAAAAATATTTTTTTCATAATCGCCCCATTCAAGGCTCTGATATTATTCTCGAACAACACACATATAATACTGTTTCAAACACGCCAAGCATACACATATCCATACGATGCAAATCCAGGCATCCCCATAATACAGCATAACAACAAATAAGATACATTACACGCAACACAAAGATACACAAGATATACGCAACCATCAAAAGCAAAGAAGATCAAAAGAACAATAGAAGTAAGGTCGAAGAACAACAAAAAAAGACTGGAAACAGATCAGATAACAACAACCAAACTATTACTTCATAACCATTAAAAGCCTCATCACAGAACAATTTTAGTTGCTATTCCCCTAACACTCCCGCTCAAAAAACCGCTGAAATATACACGTAATTCAGCTAACAAGCCCAAGGAACAATTATTTCTCATCCATCAACATTTGGTACAAAACACAGGAAGATGACTATAAAAGACACGCTGCGTATAAAAAATTCCCTCACCGCCATAGATATACTTTTTGGTCTTTCCTATATCTTTAATAATTTCACTATAGAAG